>Ga0105101_10001340_pt1 | contig 10719 bp, 7 predicted proteins | sample PPLLak21cMay2015_2_FD_87037 | JGI IMG/M metagenome (GOLD analysis project Ga0105101, IMG submission 87037) | Freshwater sediment microbial communities from Prairie Pothole Lake near Jamestown, North Dakota, USA - PPLs Lake P8 Core (1) Depth... | ecosystem: Environmental > Aquatic > Freshwater >...
CGTGAGGCGTGAGGCGTGAGGCGTGAGGCGTTCTATTTTGGGTAACCCATCAACTTACAGCATGTTCGCGTCCCCGGGAAAGTGGGTTGAGCTTGGGGCAGGCGCAGCTCGCCTCACGCCTCTCGCCGCACCCGGCTGAGGAACGAAGCCATGAAGGACTACGATCGCTTCGACGCGACGGCGCTCGCGAAGCTGGTGCGCGAAAAGCAGGTGTCTCCAGCAGAGTTGCTGGACGCTGCCATCGCACGCACCGAGGCCGTCAATCCGCGCATCAACGCCGTGGTCGCCCGGCACTACGATGAGGCGCGCGCGGCGATCCGCGCCGGCCTGCCGCAGGGCCCGTTCCACGGTGTGCCTTTTCTCCTGAAGGACCTGCATGCGCTGCTCGCCGGCACGGTCACCAGCAACGGCTGCCGCTTCTTCACTGGCAACCGCGCAGATCATGACACCGAGCTGGTTGCACGCTACAAGCGCAGCGGGCTGAACATCTTCGGCAAGACCAATACGCCGGAGTTCGGATTGACGGTCACCACGGAGCCGCAGCTGCACGGTCCCACGCGCAACCCCTGGAATACCGACTACATGGCGGGAGGCTCCAGCGGCGGCGCGGCCGCGGCGGTGGCGGCCGGCATCGTGCCCGCCGCGCACGCTTCGGACGGCGGCGGTTCGATCCGGATACCGGCATCGTGCTGCGGTCTGTTCGGGCTGAAGCCCACGCGCGCCCGCAACCCGCACGGCCCGGACCGCGGCGAAGGCTGGTCGGGCATGTCGACCGAGCACGTCGTCGCGCGCAGCGTGCGCGACAGCGCTGCGCTGCTGGATGTGACCTGCGGTCCCGACCTCGGAGCGCCGTATTTCGCGCCTCCGCCCCAGCGACCTTTCGTCGAAGAGGCTGGCGCCGCACCTGGACAGTTGCGCGTAGGCTTGGTCACACGCACTGCGGCTGGTGAAGCGGTGGACCCGGAGTGCGAGCGTGCCGCACGCGACACCGGCCAGTTGATGGAAGGTTTGGGGCACCGGGTCGAGGAAACGTCGCTGGCCTCGGTCGAGGAGGGGTTCGGGCCGGCCTTCCGCGTCATCGTCGCCGGCAACCAGCGCGCCGCCATCGAGACCCACGCAACGAAGATCGGCCGCCAGCCGGCCTCCAACGACCTCGAGAAAGTCACCTGGCTGTTCTTCGAAGCGGGTGCCAAAGCGAGCGCCGCCGACTATGCGCGCGCGGTCGGTGTGGTCCATCGCACCGGTCGCCAGGTGGCGAAGCTGTTCGAGCGATTCGACCTGGTCCTGACGCCCACTCTGCCTAAGCCGCCGCAGAGAATCGGCACCTTCAGCATGATGACGGACGATCCGGATGCATATGGGCGCGAAGTGGCCTACTTCACGTCCTTCACCGCAATCGTCAACGTCGCGGGCAATCCAGCTGTGACTGTGCCGCTGCACTGGACGCCCGACGGGCTGCCGGTCGGCGTTCAGCTGATTGGACGCTATGCGGACGAGGCGACGCTGCTGCGCGTGAGCGCGCAGATCGAGCAGGCGCGGCCGTGGTTCGACCGCCGGCCGGCGATCTGAACTGCGAAACACATGAACCACAGAGACACAGAGGGACACAGAGGAAAAACAAGGTGCGCGCAGGGAAGTGGACACGGACGAGAGTGAATCCGGCCGCCTGCCCGAGACATTGCACGGACACCTGTTTCGGGTTTCCTCTGTGTTCTCTGTGTTCAGTGAGTTGAAGTAGGTCGTTGATGGAGTGAAGTAAAGGAATGGAAGCGTTCCTGCATCAAGTACTGTCGGGACTGGCCACGGGCGGGATCTACGCCAGCCTGGCGCTGGCGCTGGTGATGATCTACCAGTCCACCCACCACATCAATTTCGCCCAAGGCGAGATGGCGATGTTCTCCACCTATCTCGCCTGGACGCTCATCGACGGCGGGATCAGCTGGTGGCTCGCCTTCCTCATCACCGTCGCCGCCTCGTTCGTGGGCGGCATGCTGATCGAGCGGGTTCTTATCCGGCCGGTGGAGCATGCGCCGATCCTCACCGTCGTAATCGTGTTCATCGGCCTGCTGGTGATTCTCAACAGCGTGGCCGGCTGGATCTTCAGCTACACGATCAAGAGCTTCCCCAGCCCTTTCCCGGCGCAGGCCGTATTCGGCGGGCTGATGTCGGCGCACGAGTTGGGAGCCATCGGCGTCACGCTGGTGGTGCTCGTGCTGCTGTACCTGTTCTTCCAGTTCACGCCGCTCGGGCTCGCCATGCGCGCAGTGGCGCAGAACCCGGTGTCGAGCCGGCTGGCAGGAATCCGCGTCGGGTGGATGCTGGCGCTCGGCTGGGGGCTGGCCGCGGCCATCGGCGCGGTCGCCGGCATGATGGTCGCACCGATTATCTATCTGGATCCGAACATGATGTCGGGCGTGCTGCTGTATGCGTTTGCGGCGGCGTTGCTGGGCGGCATCGACAACCCTGCCGGTGCCGTGGTCGGAGGCTTCATCGTCGGCGTGCTGGAGAACGTCATGGGCGCCTTCGTGATCGGCACGGAGCTCAAGCTGACAGTCGCGCTCGTGGTCATCATCGTCGTGCTGCTCGTGAAGCCGACCGGATTGTTCGGCAAGGTGTTCGTTACACGGGTGTAAGGCGTGAGGCGGTCTATATATGAGTAACCCAACACGTTACACCGGATTCGCGTTTGCAGTCAGCCGGGTACGGGTGGAGCGAGCCACCTCACGCCTCACGCCTCACACCGCATCATAGAACCATGGCCACTGTGTCTGATCTCGCCATACCCCTCGCCGGCCAGGGCACCCGCTGGCCCCGGCTACTCGGCATCGTGGTGCTGATCGCCGCGGCGGCGGTGCTGCCGCTGCTCGTGAGCGACTACCGCACGTTCCAGTTCACGCAGGCGCTGGTGTATGCGATCGTGCTCATGGGGCTGAACATCCTCACCGGGTACAACGGCCAGATCTCGCTTGGGCATGGAGCCTTCTACGCCGTGGGCGCGTACACCGCCGCCATCCTGATGGAGCATTTCGGCGTGCCGTATTGGGCGACGATCCCGATCGGCGGCGCGGTATGTCTGGTGTTCGGCTTCCTGTTCGGGCTACCCGCCTTGCGCCTGCACGGACACTATTTGGCGCTCGCCACGTTCGCGCTGGCGGTGGCGATGCCGCAGGTCCTCAAGTACAAGCTCATCGAGGAGTGGACCGGGGGCGTGCAGGGCATCGTGATCATCAAGCCCGATCCGCCAGCGGGCCTGCCGATCAGCCAGGACCAGTGGCTGTACTTCCTGACGCTCGCCATCGCGGTCGTGATGTTCGTGCTGGCGTGGAACCTGATCCATAGCCGGGTGGGGCGCGCGCTGATGGCGATCCGCGACCAGCCGATCGCCGCCGAGGCGATGGGGGTGAACACGGCTTTCTACAAGTCGATGGCCTTCGGGATCAGCGCCCTCTACACTGGCATTGCCGGAGCGTTGAGCGCGATCATCGTGCAGTTCGTCGCGCCGGACAGCTTCACCGGCGTGCTGTCGATCAATTTCCTGATCGGCGTGGTCGTCGGTGGTCTGGCGTCGATCTCCGGAGCGGTCTGGGGCGCCCTGTTTATCCAGTTCGTGCCCAATCTCGCCGATCAGATCTCGAAGGCCGCGCCGTGGGCGATCTACGGCATCTTCATGATCGCTTTCGCCTACCTGATGCCCACGGGCGTTGCCGGATTCCTGCGCATGCTCTGGGGGAAGGTCGCACGCAGGGCAGGCGGGTGAGGCGGTGAGCAGGTCTGAACCCACAGAGAGGACAGAGGGCACAGAGATGAATACCGATCTGTCCGGTGCGTCGCAGGCAGCAAACTGTGTCACGGCCGTGTTGTTCTCTCTGTTTTCCTGTGACCTCTGTGCTCTCTTTAGCTGAATGGGGGTAGACATGAACGACAAGTTCCTGAACGGCCGCGTGGCCGTGGTTACCGGCGCAAGCCGGGGTATCGGGCGCCAGATCGCGCTCGCGGTGGGTGCAGCAGGCGCGCAGCTGGCGCTGGTGGGACGCGACAAGGCTATGCTGGCCGAATCGCTCGAGCTCGCCCGCAAGGCAGGCGCACAGGCCGAGACCTATATCTGCGACGTGCGCGACGAAGCGCAGGTCAGGAAGCTGGCCGACGACGTGAAATCCCGTTTCGGCAGGGTCCACATCCTGGTGAACAACGCAGGCACCGCGATCCGCAAGAACGTGATCGACTTCTCGCTGGAAGAGTGGCGCGCGCTCACCGACACCAACATCACCGGCGTGTTCCTGATGTCCAAGTACATGGTCCCGCTCATGAGAGGGCAGGGCTATGGCCGCATCATCAATCTTACCTCGATCATGGCGCATGTGACCAGCACGGGCCGGGGCGTGTACTCCGCGACCAAGCACGCGGTAGCCGGACTCACCAAGGCACTGGCGCTGGAACTGGTAGACGACGGCATCACGTGTGTGGCCATCAGCCCCGGGTTCATCGCCACCGACCTGACCGCGCCGCTGCGCGCGGACCCCGCCAAGAACACCGCTCTGATGGCGCAGACACCGATGCATCGCTGGGGCAAGCCGGAGGAGATCGCGTCGCTCGCCCTGTATATCTGCTCGGAGGCGGCCGGCTTCATGACCGGGAATGACGTTCTCATGGACGGCGGCTGGTGCGCCCAGTGACGGCTCCGGACTCTCCAGTCGGGCACGGGCGACGCAGCGTGATCTGACGCAACGCGTCGTCCTTTTCCCGCGCGGCGATGCAAGCGGGCGCCGGGAATGTCAAATACCCTTCGTGCGATGACGCTGTAGCACAGCTGTCAACTGTCAATTCACCGTCAAGCCGGCTGGTGCCGATCATCGGCACAAAGCTTGCAGACGTGGTGGGCCGAAGCGGTGCCAGCCGGCATCGCAGAACGCGGGATCCAGCGCTAGCTCGACTCGACGGCCCATGCAGCAGACGGTCATTCAGGACTGGCTCGACGGCCAGTGCGGCCAGATCAACGGCGCCACCGGCGGCGTGGTGATGCTCATGCCACGCGGCGGTGGCAGCGGGCTGTCGTCGGCCGCTTCCTGGCCGCGCGGCGGTCGTGTGGGTCAGGAGCTGGAGGACGCTGCGAAGGTGGCGTTCCTGCGCCAGCAGCCTCTTTCCCAGGGCCGGCTCAACGGCGCCGAGCGTCCCATACCGGTGGGTCCGGTGATCTCCTGCCCGCTCCAGGTCAAAGGCAAGACCATCGGTGCCCTGGCCGTGCTGCTGAGCCCCGACATGACGCTGCCGCCGCAGGCGGCGGTGTCCAGCCTGCAGCACGGGGCCCAGAGCTTCGAGGCGTTCATGCGCAAGAGCATGACGTCGGCAAAGCCGGCCGACGGCGCGCCGGTACAGGGCTACGCACGCACCGCATCTTCGCCTCAAATCCAGGCACGATCTGCTCCCGCGCCGGCCCTCGTACCCATGTCTGCAGCCAGCCTCAGCAAAGCGCCCTCGGGCGCACGCAACGATCCGGACAAGACCCAGGAGCTGCCAGCGCCCAGTTCGGTGCGCCTGCTCCATCTGCTTGCCACCATCGAGGCGCACGACGAGTTCAAGGCAGCAGCAACCGCCTTCGCCACCGAGCTCGCAGAGATGTTCGATTGCGACCGCGTGAGCGTCGGCATCTCGGGGCGCCGCCATATCAAGGTGCACGCGCTGTCGCACAGCACCGAGTTCAAGGCCAACCAGGGTCTGCTGCGCGACATCGGCGCGGCGATGGAAGAGGCCGCCTGGCAGGGCGCCACGCTCCTGTTCCCGCAGCCCGAGGGCGCGCAGCCGCGGGTGGACCGCGCGCACGCGACGCTGTCCCAGCGCCACGGCTCGCAGGCGATCTGTACCGTGCTGCTGGTGAGAAACGGCAAGGCAGTGGGAGCGATGATGTTCGAGCGCAACCGCACCGAGCAGCTCACCCGCAGCGAGTTCACGCTGTGCGAGAACATCGGAGCGCTGCTCGGTCCGCTGCTCGATCGCAAGCATGCCGGTGACCGGCCCTGGCCGATGAAGATTCTGGCCGCACTGCGCGAAGCCGTCGCACCAGTGTTCGGACCCGGCAACCGCGCGCTGAAGATCGGTGTCGCGTCGGTGCTGGTCGCGCTGATCGCTGCTGCCTTCATCCCCGGCGACTACAGAGTGAGTGCGCCGGCGCGCCTGGAAGGCGCAGTCCAGCGCATCATGGCGGCGCCCGGCGACGGTTATCTGAAGCAGGCGCACGTGCGGCCCGGAGATCGCGTCAAGGCGGGCCAACCGCTGGCCGAGCTGGCCGACGACGATCTGCGCCTGGAGCAACGCAAGGCGCAGAGCGAAGTCGCGCAACTCGAAAACTCCTACGGCGCAGCGCTGCTCAAGCAGGATCGCACCGAGGTCGGCATCATCTTCGCGAAGCTAGAGGCGGCGCGTGCGCAGCTCGACCTGGTGGCAACCCAGCTGCAACGCACCAAGCTCGTGGCGCCTTTCGATGGCGTCGTGATCACCGGGGACCTCACCCAGACGCTGGGCGCGCCGGTGAAGAAGGGCGATGCGCTGATGACCCTGGCTCCCGAGCACGACTTCCGCGTGATCGTCGAGGTCGACGAGCGTGACGTCGGCGACGTGAAGACCGGACAACCGGGAAGTCTGGCGCTGACGGCGCTGCCTGGGGACGCGCGACCCTTCGAGGTCAATCGCATCACGCCGGTCGCCACGGCAGGCCAGGGGCGCAACTACTTCGAGGTCGAGGCGAAGCTGAAGGTCAAGGATGTGGAGCTGCGGCCCGGTTTGATGGGCGTGGCCAAGATCGAGGCCGGCTCGCGTTCGCTGCTGTGGATTCTCACGCACCGGGTGTACGGCTGGCTGCGCCTGACGCTGTGGTCGTGGATCGGCTAGCGCCGCTGCGAGGCACGAGGAGTCAGGCGCAAGATGCGAGGCACGAGGCCCGAGGCTCGAGACTTGACTGCTTCTAGGGCCTCGCGCCTGGCGCCTCGCGCCTCGTGCCTCACGTTTCGCGCCTCACGTCTCGCGCCTCACGCCTGACCTTATGGAATCTCTCTTCAGCTCCCGCTGGTACCGCGTTGCGGGTGTCCACCCGCGCCTGCGGAGTCATGTGCGTGTGTCGCGTCACGTCAACCGCGGCCAGGTGTGGTACCTGCTGCAGGACACCAGCACGGGGCGCCACCACAGGGTCGACGAGAACACCTTCCACTTCATCGGCCGGATGGACGGCAAGCGCTCCACCGACGAGATCTGGCATTCCCTGCTGAACAAGCTCGGCGAGAACACGCCCACGCAGGACGAGACCATCGAGATCCTGTGCCAGTTGAGCGACAACGACCTGCTGCAGTGTGAGATCACGCCCAACGTCGCCGAGCTGTTCCGGCGGCGTTTCGAGAAGAACCGCAAGCGGCGCATCGCCATGCTCAATCCCCTGGCGTTCCGCGTGCCGCTGTTCGACCCCGACAAGCTGCTGGACCGGCTTGCGCCGTTGGGGCGCGCGCTGGTGCATCCGGCATCGCTCGCGTTGTGGGTGGTGGTCGTGCTGCTGCTCGGGCTGTTGTCCGTCGGCGCGAACTGGGAGCCGATCCGGGCGTTCGCGTCGCTCCACATGCTTACGCCCGAGTTCCTGCTGCTCATGTGGGTGCTGTATCCACTGGTCAAGACGGTTCACGAGCTGGGCCACGGACTGGCAGTGAAGGCCTGGGGCGGCGAGGTGCGCGAGACCGGCATCAGCCTGCTTCTGCTGGTCCCGGTTCCATTTGTCGATGCGTCGGCGGCCTCGGCCTTCCCGGAAAAGTACCGCCGCGCGCTGGTCGGTGCGGCAGGGATCATGGTGGAGCTGTTCCTCGCATCGCTGGCTTTGCTGGTCTGGCTGAATGTCGGGGACGGACTGGTGCGCCAGATGGCTTTCGTGGTCATGGTGATCGGCGGGGTCTCCACCGTGCTGTTCAACGGCAATCCGTTGCTGCGCTTCGATGGCTACTACGTCCTCTCCGACGTGCTCGATATGCCCAACCTGGGGCCGCGCAGCAACCAGTACGTGGCCTACCTGGCGCAACGGTACCTGCTCAAGGTGCAGGACGCGGCCTCACCGGTCACCGCGAAGGGCGAGCCCGCGCTCCTGCTGTCCTACGCGGTGCTGTCGTTCCTGTACCGCTGGTTCGTCTCCATCCTGATCGTACTCTGGGCGGGCGCCTATTCGTTCTGGCTGGGTGTCGCGGCAGGCCTGTTCATCGCTGCGACGATGGTGGTCAAGCCGTTGCATGCCATCGTCCGGTTCCTGCGCAGCGCACCGCAGCTTGCCCGCAGCCGCTCGCGCGCCTACGCTATCGCAGGCGGCGTCGCCGCAGCGACTGTCCTGGTGCTCTACGCCGTCCCCGTGCCGTTCTCCACCCTGGCGCAGGGTGTGGTCTGGCTGCCGGAGAAGGCCCGCATCCGCGCCGAAGCGGGCGGATTCGTGACCGAGGTGCACGCGCGCGACGGTCAATACGTCAAGCCCGGAGACCGCCTGCTCACGCTCAGCGACCCCGATCTCCTGGCCCAGCAGGCCGCCGTGCAGGCGCGCCTGCGCGCCCTGGACATCGAGTACAACCACATGCTCGACGTGAACGCCGGGCGTGCGAAATCCATCGCCGAGGATGCCGCAGCCACTCGCGAGGAGCTCGAGGATATCGAGCGTCGTATCACGGCACTGGACGTGACCAGCGAGGTCGAGGGCACACTCGTCATGCCGCGCGACCAGGACCTGCCCGGCAGCTATCTGCCGCGCGGTGCGATGATCGCCCACGTGCTGCGCAGCGAAGACATCAGTGTCAAGGTCGCCGTGCCCCAGCAGGATGCCGGCATCATCCGCGCCAGCACTCGCGGCGTCCAGGTGAGCCTGGCGGACCAGCCCGGCGAGGCCCTGAGCGCAACGCTCGCAGGCGAGGTGCCCGCGGCGACCGCCGTACTGCCGGCCGCGGCGCTGGGGGACCGTTAAGGAGGGCCGGGGGTGACGGACCCGACCGATACGCAGGGGACGCGTACACTGGAACCGGTGTTCCTGTTCGACGTCCGCGTCATGGCAACGCCGCTGCAGCGCGTCGGCGGGCGCGTGTGGGTGCGCTTCGATCACGGCGCAAGCCCGCTGGCGATCCAGTGGCAGCGCCGCCTGCTCCAGCTCTTCCTCAAGCAGTTCAATCCGCAAGCGTAGGAGCGCCATGGGATGCGACCGGCTGCCTTGCCGATCCCGGGAATGGCGCTGGGCCCGTACCCCGAGCGCGACGCAGAGAAGGATGGCGGCGCGCCGCGCTTCTCCGGTTGGCGGCTTCCACCGGCGCTGGATCAGCGCAGGCAGCAGCGCTTCCTGGACAGCGTAGACGCGCAGTCGACAGCCGCGCGCAAGCTTCCCGCCTCCGCGTTCCAGGGGCGCGTGCGCCAGGTCCGCGCGCGGCTTGGCGCAGAAGGGTTCAGCAACGCTCCGTTGACCGAGACCTTCGCCCTGGTGCGCGAGGCCACGCGCCGCACGCTGGGCATGGAGCAGTTCCGCACCCAGCTCACGGCCGCCCGCATCATGCTGGACAACCAGCTCGCGGAGATGGCCACCGGCGAAGGCAAGACGCTGGCTGCCGCAGTCGCAGCCGCCACTGCCGCATTGGCAGGTGTGCCGGTGCACGTGATCACTTCCAACGACTACCTGGTGGCGCGCGATGCCGAGCATCTCGGGCCGGTCTATCGGATGCTGGGCTTGAGCGTGGGCGCAGTCACGCGTCCGCTCGACCAGGCACAACGCCGAGCAGCCTACGCGTGCGACCTCGCCTACTGCACCGCGAAGGAGCTGACCTTCGATTATCTGCGCGACCGGCTGGTGCGGCGCCATCTGCAGAGCGACCTGCATGACCGGGTACGCCAGCTCGACGGCGGCAGGACCGAGTCGACCGGCCTGCTCCTACGCGGCCTGTGGATGGCGCTGGTGGACGAGGCCGACAGCATCCTGATAGACGAGGCGCGCACGCCGCTGATCCTATCGCAGCCGAGGGTGAACCCGCAGCAGCAGGCCTACGTCCAGCAGGCCCTGCGCGTCGCCGTGCATCTGGCGGCGGGCCGCGATTTCCGCCTCGACCCCTCGGCCCAGGTTGCCGATCTCACGGCGGCGGGCCGCGAGCGGCTGGCGCAGCTCGTCACGACGCTCGGTGGCCTGTGGCAGGATCGCCGCCACCGCGACGAGATCGTCTCGCTGGCGTTGGTGGCGCATCACCTGCTGTACCGCGATCAGCATTACCTGGTGCGCGACCGCAAGATCCTGATGATCGACCAGACCACCGGGCGCGTGGCGCCCGGCCGGGTGTGGTCGCGCGGTCTGCAGCAGCTGCTGGAAGCAAAGGAGGGCTGCCCGCTCAGCGGTGAGATGGAAACCATCGCGCAGATTACCTATCAGCGCTTCTTCCCGCGTTACCTGCGCCTGTGCGGGATGAGCGGCACATTGACCGAAGCGCAGCGCGAGCTGGCGCATGTGTATGGACTGCGGGTGGCGCGCGTTGCGCTGCGCAGACCTTGCCGGCGAGCCGACTTCGGCACGCGCGTATTCCTCCGGCGCGAGGACAAGTGGCAGGCGGTGATCCAGCGCGTGCAGGAAATGCAACGCGCGGGACGCCCGGTGCTGATCGGCACGGACTCGGTGGCCGACAGCGATCAGCTCAGCATCCGTCTGGCGGCGGCGCGCGTCGACCACCAGGTGCTCAACGCTCGCCA
>Ga0105101_10001342_pt1 | contig 10717 bp, 8 predicted proteins | sample PPLLak21cMay2015_2_FD_87037 | JGI IMG/M metagenome (GOLD analysis project Ga0105101, IMG submission 87037) | Freshwater sediment microbial communities from Prairie Pothole Lake near Jamestown, North Dakota, USA - PPLs Lake P8 Core (1) Depth... | ecosystem: Environmental > Aquatic > Freshwater >...
AAAGACATCACAGTCGTTCATTCGGTAACCGATATCGTCGGTTTGAATCGGATGACGAAAAGACTATTGACTTGCGCAGCGGGAGCCGTCATGGGGGCAGTGTCTGCAGATCCGGGGCTGGAGGCCTCAGGCAAGGCTTTCATTGCTATGAGTAGCATGGGCGGGATTAACCGCGCTGTCTTCTCAGCTCACAAAACTCTGGAAGATAAAGGCTTCGAGGTAGTGGCTTTCCATACCGTGGGGACGGGCGGGCAGGCTATGGAAGAAGCCATTGAAGAAGGCTTGATCGATGGGGTGCTTGACCTCGTAACCCACGAGCTCACAGACCACTTGTTTGGCGGGTTTTGCGATGCTGGCCCGGCGAGATTAGAAGCGGCTGGAAAGAAAGGAATTCCCCAAGTCGTTGCTCCGGGTTGCCTGGATTTCATCGTTTTCAGTCCGCCCGATAAGATTCCCGAGGGCTTAAGGAACCGGAAGGTATACAGGCATACTCCCGAGGTTGCCCTCGTTCGGGCGAACAAAGACGAGATGGCATCCATCGGCAAAGCCATGGCCGAGAAGCTGAACAGAGCTCTCGGTCCATTCGTGGTCGCCGTGCCCAATCAGGGGTTTTCGCCCGCAAATAGACGGGGCAAACCTCTTTATGACCCGGAGGCTGATCGGGCTTTCGTGGAGGCGTTAAGGCAAAGCCTGAAACCCTCTGCCAGAATCGTCGAGGTCGATGCTCATATCAATGACGAGCTTTTCGCAAAGCAAGCGGTGGGTTTCCTCTGCGAGCTCATGCCGAAGAGGCCGTGAATTTATTCAAAGACGCCCTGGTCGAGATATTCGACAAATTCCTGGTCAGAGAGTCCTAGTACTTGGGTGTACACATATTCGTTGTGCTCGCCCAGGCAAGGCGCAGGACGGATATTGAGCGGGCTGATGGACAGCTTGATCGGCCATGCCTGTTGATAACAGGGTCCGATTTCGGGATGCTCCACACGATGAAAGAAGCCCTGGTCTGTCAACTGAGGATCTTCAAACAATTCTTTGTTTGTTTTCACCACTCCGGCCGGTACACCCGCCTGTTGCATGAGAGACATCACTTCTTCAGGCGTGAAGTTGACCGTCCACTGTTCGACGAATCTGTCAAGTTCGTCCTCGTTTTCCTTCTTCCCATGGAGGGAAGCAAACCTCTCATCCCTTGCCCAGGCGGGTGATCCTAAAACTCGGCAAAAAGCCTCCCATTCCGTTTCAGTAAAGACACTGATGGCACACCATCGGTCCTCGCCTCGGCAACGATACACCCCATGCGGTGCAGCATAGGGGCATCGGTTTCCAGCCCGCATGGCCACCCGATGATGCGCGGCATAATCCAGGAGAAGGGGTGCGAGAAATTGGCAGGTGGTTTCATACTGGCTCACATCGATGTATTGTCCCCTACCCGTCCTACGGCGGTATTCCAAAGCGGACAGGACAGCCACCACCCCGAACCAGGGAACCACGCTATCCGGATAGGCTTGAAGAGTGCCCACCGGAGACCGGTCTGGCCAGCCCGTAAGATTACCGATCCCCGTGAGGGCAACGGTGTTCCAGCCGTACCCGGCAAAGGTTGACCGTGGCCCGGTCTGGCCTTGAATCGTTGCGCTCAACATAATCATCTCTGGTTTTATCCTCCTGAGCTCTTCATAGCCCAATCCCAGACGCTCCATCACTCCTGCCCCAAAGTTTTCAACAACAACGTCGGCCCAGGCAATAAGCTTTCCGATGATCTCGGATGCACGGCGATGCCTTAAGTTTAGGGTGATTCCGTACTTGCTATTATTAACGACAAGGAAGCACCCTGAACGGTTGACGCCCGTGATTCCATCTTTGTAGGGAGCGGTGACCCGGGTGATATCCAGGCGAGAATGGCTCTCCACTTTGATGACCTGCGCCCCATAATCGCCCAGATAGGCTCCAATAAAGGGCCCGGCAAATGCCCAGCTGAAATCAACAACCTTTATTCCTTCGAGTGCGGTCTTTTCCATTTGAAGCTCCCCGCCCACTCCGTTAGGATGGGGCAGGCACGGCGGAGCCGTTCGATCCCGCGCTCGGCGGAACTCACGGCCCTGAGTATGTCGAATGGGCTTCCCGGGCACGCAGTGGCGAACAGAATGTGAGCACAGGAAGCTTCGTTCACAGCGTGCCCCTTCCTGCCTGCCGGCAGGCAGGGACTCCCACCTATCCCGCTCTGGTGGGGCGGGGCACGTCCCGGTCAAACTGCTATACAATGCTTTCCCTTCGCAAGGAATTCAATTCGGCTTCACTGAGGCCTAAGTCATCCAAATAAATCTCCGAATTGTGTTCGCCGACGAAAGGTGCACGGCGCCTCACTTTGGGCAGGCAATTCTCTTCGCTGGTCAGGAAAAGAAATCCCGGGTAACGGAGGTTGGTCTTTAATTCAGCGTGGTCAACACCTACCCAGAAGTCTCTGGCAGCGAGCTGCTCATCGTTAACAACCTCTGACATGTCATTCAGCGGCGCGAGCGGAATGCGTTTTTCCAGAGCTTCTTGATAAAGCTCTTCTTTAGTATGAGAAAGGAAGAAGTCGCCAATCACTTTTTCCCAGGACTTTATTTTTTCCGGGTCTACTTTCGTCAAATCCAGGGTCGCCCAATTCTGTACCTCAGCGCTTAGGCTTCCCGCCATCCCTTTGCCTTCCATCCACTCCACCATGCCCCGCATCTGTTGCGTCCCGACGGCGCCCCCGAAGAACATCCAGGACACGAAACCATCTTTACAGGGCCAGATTTCTCGCGTCGAGACTCCTCCTCGAAACCGCCTAATCCCGGACCTCTTCACAATGCGGTTACCATATTCCCAATACGGCAACTGAGTATGGAGTGTTCGAACGATGCTCGCTTGCATCGAGACATCCACCCGCTGCCCTTGTCCCGTGGCTGTACGGTGAGAAAGGGCAATTAAAAGTCCGATCGCGGCGTGAACGCCCGCCTGACAATAAGCCAGGTCCGCACTGATTCGTACCGGGGCACGATCCGGTTCCCCGGTACAACAAACCATCCCACCCATGGCCGAAGCGACGAGATCGCCGGCCTTGTAGTCTTTAAACGGACCCGTCTGGCCGAAGGGTGTAATGGATGCCAGGATGAGACGGGGATTTGTTTTAGTCAACACCTCATACCCCAGACCTTTCCTTTCCAGATATCCAGGGGGAAATGACTCGATGATGAAATCGGCTGTCTTCGCAAGTCTCTTAAAAAGATCCTTTCCAGCCTCGGACTCCCAATTCAAGGTGATGCTTCTCTTGCCGGTGCTGAAGGCAAACCAAAGAAGGCTTCTCTCTGGACCCGCGATATCTTCGAAAAAGGGGGGAATACTTCGCGCGGGATTTCCCTCTGGCTTTTCAACCTGAATGACGTCCGCTCCAAGATCAGCCAGAATCTTACCGCATAAAAGCCCTTTCTCGTCGGTCAAATCCAAAGCTCGATAAGGACTCAACATCTCCGGTTTCTTCTCCTTGACTCACGGGTTCACCCCACCCGTTCCATGAAGGCCACCCTGATGAACGATCGCCGGTCTCACATCAGAGACGGGGCTCCATTGAGGTTTGTTCTTTTGCAAGTTACCGGTAAGCAGTATATACGATGAGGTCCGCATCTGCAACCCGTTGCGGTCATTTCCACCTGCAATTTAGTCGCTCCATGTCCACTCCTTGTCTCCCCATCTCCGATCATCCGTTATTTTCAGATTAACTTTTTTAATTCCGCAATCCGAAATCTAAAATATCTCTTTATCTCCCCCTCCCCCTATCTCTCTGCCTGAATCCGTCACTCCTGCTTCCTTCATCGCCCTGATATACTCTTCCCTCAATCTCTCCTTCGGGAGCCCGTGGTCGATGAAATCCCAGGGAAAGTTTTCATCTAAATCCCTCTTTCGATAGACATAGAAGTCAGGGTTGATATCCGTTTCCCGAAAGGCTTGGCCCCAATCTCCATGATGGCGGTGGGATGCCATTAATATCTTCCCCACCCTTCGATCTCCCCTTGAAAGCAAGGCCTGAACATAGGCCCATTTCGGAAGGTCATGGATCATTTCCATTCCTCCCTCCCCTTGAACCCCTCTCTGGATGATCTTCAGCTTCCTCTTCAACACCCCCACTTCTTCCAGCGGCGCCCACTGGAAGGGGGTGGCTGGTTTGGGAATGAAGGGGTTGACGCTCAGAACCAACCGCCATCGCTTCCTCCCGTCCTTTTGGCCCGAAAGGATGTGATGGCGAATCCGTTTAGCAAGATGGAGAATTTCTTTGACATCCTCATCGGTCTCCGTGGGAAGGCCGATTAAGAAATAGCATTTGATTTGGGAAACGCCATTTTCCACCAAAATATCAATGGATTTTAAAATCTCCTCTTCTTGGTAATCTTTCTTCAACATTCGCCGGAGTCTTTCTGAGCCTGCCTCCGGGGCAATGGCCACCGTTCGTTCTTCACCCTCTCTGAGGCACTGAATCAGGGGTGGGGTAACGGCATCCACTCTTAACGAAGACAAGGAGATGCCCCCCTGTTGCGAGAGGACGCTCTGACAGAGTGCCACAAGTTGAGGATAGTCGGACACCGCAGTCCCGGTCAATCCGACCCGATGTTCTTCTAAAAGCGCATCCTTTGAAACCGATTCGAGAACGGAAAGGCTTCGATTTCTAAAAGGGTGATAGACGAAACAAGCCGCACAGAAGCGGCATCCTCTGGGGCACCCCCGATTGACTTCCACTAAAGCCATTTCTTTAAACTCCGTATCCGGAGTGAATAGAGTGGATTGGGTTGGAAATTGATCAAGCTTGGAAACCCATCTCCTTCTCACCTTTCTGGGGAATCCGGAATCGGGCTCCATCGCCGCCATTTTCCCGTCCTCAGCATAGGTGACCCGGTAAAATTTCGGGACATACACCCCTTCGACTCGACTGAGATCGATTAAGAAATGATCCTTCTCCCTCTTCTCTTGATTCAAAAGGGTTTGGCGGCATACTCCCAAAAATTCCCTAATGGCTTCTTCTGCCTCACCGAGGATGAAAAAGTCAAAAAATTCACTCACGGGTTCTGGGTTTAAGAAGAGCGCTACTCCTCCACCGATCACCCATGGATGTCCCCCCTTACGAAGACGGCTCTCCAATGGAAGATGGGCAAGTTCCAAGAGTGTCAGGACATTCAAAAAATCATTCTCGAAAGAAATGGAGAAGGCGAGGATATCGAAGCTGGAAAGAGGCTTCTGGGATTCTAATGAAAAAAGAGGAGTCTGAGTATGGCGGTATACCTGGAGATCTTCTGGCTCAGGGAGAAAGGCTCTTTCGCAGACGACGTCGTCCTCGGCGTTTAAAATCCGGTAAAGGGTTTGAAATCCAAGGTTGGACATCCCCACATGGTAAGAGTTCGGGTAGAGGAGGCAAACAGTAATCTTTCCGCCCCATTTTTTTTGTACTGTTCCCCTTTCTTTCTCGAGAATATCCTTCGCCTTTTGAACGAGCTTCCAGGAACTCATCTTTGGTGACTCGTGTCTCGTGTTGGTGATTGGTGAGAAAATATTCTACCACAAACATGAAAAATTAACCAATCCAAGCCCCTCTGTTTACGAACCACGAATCACGATTCACCATTCACCGGATCAGTCGGCCTGTTTTCTTAAAAAGGTGGGGATATCAAAACGATCTTCATCCTCTACGGAGAAATCCTGCGGCGATTCCAATTTGAGTTCATCGAACCGCTCGATGGACTTCACCCTTCTCATGAAAGCGGGAATGTCCCTGGGATTCTGTTTGTTCGCGAGAGAAAAGTCTGAAATGTCCTTGCTGGGCTCTCTGAGGCCAAAGGAAATCGGAGCCCCCTTCTTAAACTGAAATGTTTTCTTCTCCTCTTTCTTCCCGAAGCCCGTGGCGATCACGGTCACACGAATGTCTTCCTTCATCGCCTTGTCGACCACCATCCCCCAAATCACGTTGGCATCTTCATGGGCTTCCTTCTGAATGAGAGTGGTTGCTTCATTGATTTCGCTGAGGGTCATATTTTCGCCCCCGGTGATATTGATGAGAAGCCCCCGGGCCCCTTCGATCGTGATATCTTCCAGAAGAGGGCTGGAAATCGCCCGTTGGGCCGCTTCCACGGATCGATTTTCACCTGAAGCCGTTCCTGTTCCCATCAACGCGAACCCTGTTTCAGCCATCACGGTTCGGACATCGGCAAAGTCCAAATTGATAATGCCGTGGCCAACGATGATATCCGCGATTCCTTTGGCAGCGTGATAGAGAACGTCGTCCGCTTTTTTAAAGGCTTCGAGCAGAGTCATGCTTTTCCCGCTGATGCCAAGGAGCCGCTGGTTCGGGATGGTGATGAGGGCATCCGCTGTCATCTTTAGATTGGCCAACCCTTCCTCTGCCTGTTTCATCCTCTTCTTTCCTTCGAAGAGAAAAGGTTTGGTGACGATGGCCACGGTGAGGGCACCCATTTCACGGGCCACTTCCGCAATCACGGGCCCCCCGCCCGTACCCGTCCCGCCGCCCAACCCGGCTGTGATGAAGACCATGTCTGCCCCTTTGAGAAGCTCACGGATTTTCTCCACATCTTCAAGAGCAGCCTTTCTTCCTACCTCTGGATTGGCCCCGGCTCCCAAACCCTTGGTCAAATTTTCACCCAATTGCAGTTTGAACGGAGCCATATTTGCCGCCAGTGCCTGAGCATCGGTATTGGCCGCAATAAACTCGACCCCCGAGAGCTGATAAGAGATCATCGTGTTCAAGGCATTGTTTCCCCCTCCTCCGATTCCGATGATCTTGACCTTGGCGGCCAGATTTTTATTCTCGTCGAATTCGATCATATCTCCCCTCCTTTTCTAATTTAAGTGTCCAAGGATTCGAGGGTTCATGGGTTCGAGTGTTCCGCAGTAATTTATTTTTATTTCTTTGCATTCCACTTGGTCCCTTGACCCCTTGACCCCATGAATCCTTCAGTGCTTAAAAGAATTCTCCAATCCATTCCTTCATCCGATGGGTGACCTTTGTGAAGATGCTCCCCTCGCCCACTTTAAACCGGCTCTGGCCTTTCTTTCGACTTCCATAAAGAACGAGACCGACTCCGGTCGCGTACATTGGGCTGGCGACGAGATCGGTTAATCCCCCGATCCCAACGGGAGTCCCTCTGCGAACGGGCAGATTAAAAATCTGTTCGGCCAGCTCAGGAACACCCTCCAGGAGGGCACTTCCGCCACAGAGGACGATTCCAGAGGCAAGCAGATCGGAAAATCCCGTCTTGACCACTTCATGATGGACGAGGGCGAGAATTTCTTCGACTCTGGGTTCGATGATCTCGGCCAGCGTTTGTCTTGAAAGGACACGAGGTTTCCTGCCCCCCACACTCGGAACCTCAATGGTTTCATCTTTACGAACCAAGGAGGTCAGGGCGCATCCGTATCTTATTTTAATCTTTTCTGCCTCTTCTGCCGGCGTCCGAAGTCCCATCGAGATATCGTTTGTGATATGGCTTCCGGCTAATGAAAAGACCGCCGTATGCTTGATCGCGCCATTTGAGAAGATCACCAGATCCGTCGTTCCGCCTCCGATATCGATGATGGCCACTCCCAGATCTTTCTCCTCGGGGGTCAGGACCGCCTCGCTCGAGCCCAATTGTTCCAAGACAATATCATCCACGTCCAGCCCCGCTTTGTTAGCACATTTAATGATATTCTGCGCAGAAGTAATGGCACCGGTGACGATATGAACCCTTCCCTCCAGCCTCACCCCCGACATCCCCACAGGGTCTTTGATCCCATCCTGATCGTCCACGATAAACTCCTGAGGAATGATGTGGATCACCTCTCGATCCATGGGCATCGCCACCGCACTCGCGGCATCGATCACTCGCTTCACATCATTCGGGCTGATCTCTCTGTTTTTTACGGCAATCACCCCGTGACTGTTAATCCCCCGGATATGCCCGCCTGCAATCCCTGCATAGACAGAGGTCAGATGGTAGCCTGCCATCAACTCCGCTTCTTCAACCGCCTTTTTGATCGAATGGACAGTACTTTCGATGTTGACGACCACCCCTTTCCGTAATCCTCTTGATGGAAAAGCCCCGAGACCAATGATGTTGACTTGACCCTCAGAAATCTCGCCGACCACTGTACAGATTTTTGTCGTTCCGATATCCAGTCCGACGACCAGCGACTCCTTCTTTCCCACCTTCTCATCACCTCCCTTCCAGTCCCCCTCAGGGGGCTATTTTGACCACCATTCTTGTTAAATCGCTGCAATCAATCGAGTCCGCTGATAATCCTCTTTTCCGAAGGTCTGACCAGATGAGAGGCAGCCTCTTCAACTTCTCTTCAAAGTCCTCCCATCCCATTTTGACTTCCACCCCCTCAGCTTTGGTAAAGCACTGGATACCAAAGGCCTTCTCCATATGGATCTCGGATATTTCCCCCAGGGAAGGTGACTTCCCCTGATTCACGAACCTCAAAAGCTCCAGTGCCTTGGCGATGAGACGCTTTGCCTCCTCTGGATCTTTTTCAAAGGCCCGCCGGGTCAAGCCGGTGACATAAGGGTAGTTGTATTCATCTCTATCCCCCACAGGAGTAAAGATCTCTCCTTGGGTGTCGACATAGTAAAGCTCTTCCAATTGGATGATGGCCATCGGCTTTCTCTCTTTTATTTGAATCACGATCTTATGGGGAAAAACCTTCCTCACCCGAACCTGCTCAATCCAGGGATGGGACTCCAACCGTTTAACGACTTCCTTTAATTTAATCGAAAAAAGATTGGGCATTCCTTCCATCACCGTGAGGGAGAGAAGCGTCTCCTTTGGAATCTTCTGACCTCCCTGCACCTCCACTTCCCTCACTCGGAAATGGGAGTCGCTTAAGAGATACACATAAACCCAATGGCCGATAAAAAGGAAAAAAGAGAGGAGAAGAAGTTGAAAAGCCACCCGGATCGTTTTCTTCACGACCCCTTGAAATTTTTCCGCCCCTTTCTCTTCCCTTCTCACCCTTGGTCGGAGAAACTTTCCATCTCGTACGGTAACGCCCTCTTCCATCTCTTCCCCGAATGTAGAAAGTGGAATGTCGAAGGTGGTTTTCATGAATCCCCCTTCTCCCTTCTAACCTCCACTCTCTACTGCCTACTCTCTGCTCTCTGCTCTCTGCTGTCTACTTTCCATTTTGCGTCTTTAAAGACGCCCCTAACAGAATCCGCTCCACTAGGTCCGTAAACGGAATGCCTGCATAAAGGGCCGCCTTGGGTAGGAGACTCGTCTCCGTCATGCCAGGCATGGTATTGATATCAATCACATACGGATTTTCATTTTCATCCGTCATTAAATCGACCCTCGCCACCCCCGAGCAACCCAGCAACTGAAAGGCTTTGAGACTCATCTCTTGTGCGGCAAGATACTTTTCTCTCGGAATGCGAGCGGGGACGATGTATTGAGTCTCACCCTTTGTATATTTAGCATGGTAATCGTAAAAACCGCTCTTGGGGACGATTTCAATAATGGGTAGAGGGATATCTTCAAGAATGCCAACGGTGATCTCCCTCCCTTTCATAAATTCCTCTACCAAAATCTCCTCATCGTATTCCTCCGCCTTCTTTAATGCAGGACCCAGTTCCTCTTCCCGCTGGACTACGGAAATGCCAATCGTAGAACCTTCTCTGGCCGGTTTGACGACGACGGGCAGGGAGAGGAAAGTTAATTTAGACAGATCTTTCTTCATCTCTTTTCGCTGAAAAACCTCGAAGCGAGGGGTCGGAACCTTTTCACAAAGAAAGAACTTTTTGGACATGATTTTATGCATGGCCAAGGCGCTCGCCAGCACCCCCGACCCCGTATAGGGAATTCTCATCAACTCCAGCATCCCCTGAATCGTCCCATCTTCCCCGAATCTTCCGTGGAGGGCTAAAAACGCGCACTCGATCTTTTCCCTAACCAATTTTTCTGCAATGTCGCTCCCGACATCGAGGGGAATTACGGGATATCCTTTCTCGCTGAGAGCCTTCAGGATTGCTTTCCCGGTCTTCAGCGAGATCTCTCTCTCTCGAGACAGCCCCCCCATCATCACGGCGATTTTCCTCTTCTTGAAGGATGGCCCTTTCATCTTCTTACCGCCAATACCCTACCGTCATGATTCCGCCATGCACCACGTGGGGTGCATGGCAGCCCTGAACCTCACATGGTTCAGGGCGCAATCCGCATCATGATTCGCCCACCACTTTAACCTCCCTTTCAAGGGAGATCCCCTTCCCCTCGTGGACCTTCTTTTCCACAAACTCCATGAGCCGGATCACTTCTTCGGCCTTTGCTTTTCCCAGATTGATGATGAAATTGGCATGGCGCTCTGAAATCATCGCCTGACCGATCCGAAATCCTTTCAGCCCACTTTCTTCGATCCATTTTCCCGCCGGGCCCTCTTTTGGATTTTTGAATACGGACCCCGCACTTGGATAATCCAACGGCTGTTTTCTCTTTCTCATTTCCAAATAGGACTTCACCCGTTCACGGATTTCTTTTTTCTTTCCCTTTTTCAACCCAAACTTGCCTTTGAGAATAATCCAAGAAGGCGGAATGGCCAAACCCCGATAAGAAAATCGAAGCCTCGAACGGGCTCTCTCCGTGATTTCTCCATCTTCCTTCATGAAGGTCACCGAAAGAAGGACATCCTTCAATTCGGCACCCCAGGCTCCCGCATTCATTGCCAC
>Ga0105101_10001351_pt1 | contig 10685 bp, 9 predicted proteins | sample PPLLak21cMay2015_2_FD_87037 | JGI IMG/M metagenome (GOLD analysis project Ga0105101, IMG submission 87037) | Freshwater sediment microbial communities from Prairie Pothole Lake near Jamestown, North Dakota, USA - PPLs Lake P8 Core (1) Depth... | ecosystem: Environmental > Aquatic > Freshwater >...
TCGTTTGAGTGTGAAGCATTTGACAGACTCATTAAATAGGAAGTTTGAGCAAATGTTGTGAATAAGCTTAAAGAGGCAAAGAGGTAAGCAGTAATAACAATTTTTTTCATATCTAAATTTTCCCCAAGTTACCAAATCCGGAGTGTCTTCACTTTAATAATTTTACTTTAGCATCGAGTCGTCGATCTATTTTCACATTAGAAGATCTCATCTTAATATCTATCAGTAAAGTCTCAGATTATATCCCCGCTAATTATTTCGTTGAATCTTTTAACATAAATTGTTCCAAGTGAAATTCTTCTATTTTCAGAAAATATGAGATTATTATTATAATAAAGAATTAATACTTCAGGTAATTTTTACCTTTGTATTGATTAAGCGATAAAGAGAAGTTGTATTTTTTTTTGAGGGTTTTTGTAGAAGAGAAATAATTAAAATTTTTTAATTTTCCGTGTAAGATATGTTTGTTAAAACTTAACTTGCTATAAAAATTTTGAATTGACTAATCATCAGACTATTTGTTCAGTTAAAAATATAGAATTGAGAAATATCGGATTGATAAAATGAAAATATATTTAGTCGGGGTGGAGAGATTTGAACTCTCGACCTCTTCGTCCCGAACGAAGCGCGCTAACCGGGCTGCGCTACACCCCGTTTACTTTTTATGTATATATAAAAATAAACCGTTTAATCTAAAATTCCAACATAAAGTTAATATTCCTGTTAATGTTACTTTAATTGAATTTTCATAGAACTTTCTATTTACTTTTTAATCTATTTCCCTTAATTTTAAAATATAATAATTAAACCTTTAAATCTGTCCGGAGAGGTAGATAAGGATGCAAATAAAAATTTTATTAACCAGATAGGAGACCTCCAGTCCCGATATAGGGAAAGGAGGCTTTTTTGTTTATGCACGTAAAATCTAAAACCGTCGATCAATTAGGGCTGGAGAGAATTATAACCCGCATTGCTCATGAAATATTGGAACGCAACAAAGGGTCGAAAAATATTGTGCTGATGGGAATGAGAACACGAGGTGAATTCCTTGCAAAAAGAATCTTCCAGAAATTAAAAGAGATTGAAAACATTGAGCTTCCTATCGGAGTCTTGGATGTAACTTTATATCGTGACGATTTTAGAACCCGATTAAAACAACCGGAAGTTTCGGTCACCAATATAACTTTCGATATAAACGGTAAGGATGTAATTTTAATTGATGATGTTTTATATACAGGAAGAACAGTCCGTTCTGCTTTAAATGCATTAATGGATCTTGGTCGTCCGAATACTATCCAGCTTTTTGCATTAGTAGATAGAGGGCATCGTGAGCTTCCTATTAGGGCAGACTATGTTGGTAAGAATATTCCAACTGCAACCGATGAAGAAATAAAGGTTAAGATGAATGAGATTGATGGTGAAGATGCAATTTATCTGGTTGATACATCAGGAGATTAAAAATTTTAGAGAGATTATCTATGCCTTTAGCAAGCAGACATCTTTTAGGTCTTCAGGGAGTTCCTAAAGAAGATATCCAATTAATTTTAGATACAGCAACAACTTTCAGAGAGGTGCTGGAAAGACCGATAAAAAAAGTTCCTACTCTTCAAGGAAAGACTGTGGTCAATCTTTTTTATGAAAATTCTACACGTACAAGAATCTCATTTGAATTAGCTGAAAAAAGATTATCTGCCGATGCAATAAATTTTTCCGCCGGAACCAGCAGCGTTAGCAAAGGAGAAACATTAAAAGATACAATGCGGAATATTGAAGCAATGAAAGTTGATATGGTTGTAATAAGACATTCTGCAGCGGGGACTCCGTTATTTCTTACAAGAATTTGTAATGCAAACATCATCAACGCCGGAGATGGAATACATGAACATCCCACTCAGGCTTTACTTGATATGTATTCTATTAGGGAAAAGCTTGGCAAAATTGAAGGGCTAAAAGTTTGTATTATCGGAGATGTTGCGCATAGCAGAGTTGCTCTTTCAAACATATATGGATTAAAAACAATGGGTGTGAAAGTTTCGGTATGCGGACCTTCAACCATGATTCCAAAATTTATTGAAGACCTTGGAGTAAATGTTATTCACGATATTGATGAAGCAATCCAGGAAAATGATGTACTTAATGTTCTGCGAATTCAGCTTGAAAGAAAAGCAAGAGAATATTTTCCTTCGATAAGAGAATATGCAAGGTATTTTGGGATAACAGAAAAAAGATTAGAAAAGAATGGAAAAGATATTTTGATACTTCATCCGGGACCAATTAACCGCGGAGTTGAGTTATCTTCCGAAGTTGCAGATGGTCTGAATCAAATTATTCTGCAGCAAGTAACTAATGGAGTAGCTGTTCGAATGGCTGTACTTTATCTTTTAGGAACTCTTAATTAACAGGATTTAAATGAAATTAATTCTTAAAAATATAAATCTTCTCCATCCTGAACAGAAAATTAATGAGAAAGAAACGGACATAATTTTAAGCGATGGAATTATTTCAAAAATTGGAAATCTAAATGAAAAAGATAATGAAAATGCAAAGATTATTGATTTAAAAAGTAAATATGTTGTCCCGGGATTTTTTGATATGCATGTTCATTTGCGTGAACCTGGAAGGGAAGATGAAGAAACTGTTGAGTCCGGCTGTGACAGTGCTGCCAATGGCGGATTTACAGCGGTTGCATGTATGCCAAATACAGAACCTGCAATTGATTCAGCTGAAGTTGTTACATTAATTAAAAGGAGAGCAGTAAATCATCTCCTTGATGTCTATCCTGTTGGTGCCGCTACTTTTGGAAGAAAAGGTGAAGTAATTTCTCCAATGGCAGAACTATTTGAAACCGGTGCAGTTGCTTTTTCCGATGATGGAGTTGCAATAAAAACAGCCAGTATTTTGAGAAGAGCATTGGAATATTCTAAGATGTATAAAACACCAATTATAGAACACTGCGAAGATGAAACTTTTGCCGGTGGAGCAATGAATGAAGGACTCAATTCCACAATGCTTGGGCTTCTTCCAATCCCATCTGTGTCTGAAGATATGATTGTCATTAGAGATATTTTGATGGCAGAATATACCGATGGAAAATTGCACATTGCACATATCAGTACAAAGAGGTCTGTTGACATGGTCAGGGAGGCAAAAAGGAGAGGAGTAAAAGTAACCGCAGAAGTTACTCCCCATCATTTTACACTGACTGATGATGCTTTGAAAACTTACGATACAAATTTTAAGATGAGTCCTCCATTACGAACAAGAGTAGATGTTGAAGCTTGCCTTGAAGGATTGAAGGATGGTACCATTGATTGTATTGCAAGTGATCATGCACCACATTCGATTGAAGAGAAGGAGATGGAGTTTGAATATGCGCCGAACGGAATCATCGGGCTTGAAACAGAAGTAGGTTTAGTATTGAGTGAACTATATCATAAAAAAATATTAACACTTGAACAGATTATCGAGAAGCTTGCACTGAATCCAAGAAAAATATTGAGTATTCCAATTCCTAAATTCAAAATTGGAGAAGAAGCTAATTTTACAATTCTAGATCTTGATGAGGTTTGGACTGTTGATATTTCTAAATTTAAAAGTAAATCTATAAACTCACCTTTTAATCGCAGATTATTGAATGGAAGAGCAATTGGTGTAATCAATAAGAAAAAAATGTTTTATCAGGATGAGTTTGTAGAGTTATAAAAATTCATTCGTATCTAACCATACGTTTCTGCATTCAATAAATTATATAGCATTGTCCACTTATTTCTACACAATTAACTTCTTCACATCCCTATAATTAGCTTAAACTAACTTTTTCAATGGCATTCATTTTGGATTCTCTTGATAGAATTAATTTTTATTGAGGAACAAAAAATGAAAAGATTATATATTTATTTGCCTATTATCATTTCAATATTTGCATTTAATGCATGCGATATAAATCATCCTTACGATTATTATGTTGATAATGAACCGCCAAGCCCGCCGAGCGGAGTGTATGTTTTAAATGGTGATAATAGAGTTGATCTTACCTGGTCTGAAAACCCTGAAGGCGATGTCGCAGGTTATAATGTTTACTACAGCTATTCATATGATGGAAAGTATACATTGATCGGTTCGACAAATTCAAATTATTTCGTTGATGATGGAGCAAGCAACGGAAATACTTATTATTATGCAGTTACTGCATACGATTATAACAACAACGAAAGCGAATTAAGTTATGATGTTATTTATGCTACTCCGAGACCAGAAGGATTTAATCAATCTATTTTCGATTATTTAAATTTCCCTAATAATGCAGGTTACTCATTCAAGAATTATTCTGTAGTCACTTATGACAATCAATCAGCAGATTTCTTCTTTGAAAATTATGAAGGCACTTTTTACCTGGATGTTTGGGATGATACTGATATTCAAGACTTAGGACCAACAAATGACATTTATGATATTGAATTCGCCCCTACATCCGGCTGGTCTGCTACTAAAGATGAAATTGCTTCTGTCGGACATACGTATATTATATGGACGTGGGATAATCACTTTGCAAAGATCAGAGTAAAAAATATAACAGGTGAGAGGATTGTATTTGATTGGGCTTATCAACTTGTTGAAGGCAATACAATGCTGAAACATGGGAATAAAACGAATGAAAGAAAACCTTTAAGCAGAACTAAATCCAATAGAACAATAAACGGAATTGGTAATTGATCGGTTGAAGACTTATAGATTTCCACTTTTTTATTGATTAAATTATTGATGCTCAGAAACGATGTTTAAGTACTACAATATATTGTTAACCTTTTTTATGCTTGGATTCCTGGGTGGAAGTTCATTCCCTCAGGATTCCAATTTTTTAAATAAGCTTGACAAAAGGCATCAGTTAAATACTTCCCAGAACATTTTTAATGAAATTGAACTTGGAATTTCATCGGGGAATGTTTCGGCTATTTCACGATTCTTTAGCTCACAGACATACTTTAGTCTTTCAAACGGAATAAACGGTTATTACAGCTCTAACCAGGCTTACTATGTATTGGAAGATTTTTTTAAAATTTATAAAGTAATGTTATTCCGTTTCCAAAATGTTCAAGCAGATGATAATAATCCTTATGCAACTGGGTTATATAATTTTGAATTCAGGGGTAAAAGAAGTACGGCACAAGTTTATATTTCATTAAAAAAAGCAGGTAATAACTGGAAAATCACCCAGATCACCATTAATTAATGCAAAGGAAGCTTCTTCATATTTTTAAAGACGATAGGAAATATTTTGCTATCGTCTTTTTTATTTTATTTACTATCATAATTTCTGCTTTCGTTACTCCGGTTCTTATGGAAAATAAAAGAGAGAATTGGAATAAAGAGCTTTCGGACAAAGTAAAAGGAATAGAATCGCAAACGATTTTTCTTTTCAAGGAAAAAGAAAATGAAATATTAGCGAAATCTATTGAAATAAAGAGACGTCTTTCACGTGTATTAAGTCCCAAAAATATTTCTTATGGTTCTTTAATTAAGCTTGTAAACAAAGAGGAATTTAAAAATTACTCAATTGAGATTATTGCTCCGAACGGTAAGTTGATAGCATGGAATGAAAAGGTTGCAATTCCACAGGAAGAAATTTTTCCTCTTTATTTTCCAGCAGGCGAAGCTTATTTCTATAATACCGGATTATTAGACTATTTTACTGTTGTTGATACCATTCATCTGGAAACGGATCTTTTTTACTTTATAATCAGTCTGCCAATTGATAAACATTATTCACTTCAAAATCCTTTTTTCGAAGAAGTTAGTTTTACGAAAATGCTTTCTAATGAATTTTATACTCAATTTGAAATAGACTATAATCCTTTTCAGCAAAAGACAAAGGATGGCAGAAAATATTCTTTTGAAATATTAAATAAAAAGAATAACAAAATTGGTCTTGTTACTTTTGTAAAACCAGCATTAGATACTTCGGTAAATTCCTTGAAGAATCAAGCTGCTATTATTCAATCATTATTGGTAATGCTTGGATATATTTTCCTTGGATTCGGATTGAGAAAAGATTACAAAGAAATTCCATATCGTACCGTAAGGTTGATTTTATTCACTATTTATTGCGGTGTTTTCAGAGTATTGCTTTACTTTGTCGGTATCCCATCAAATATTATCGAGGGATCGTTAGTTGAACCCGCTTATTTTTCTTCTGCATTTGCTGGAGGAATTGTAAAATCTCCCATGGAATTTTTTATCACAAATATTTTCATTTTATTTATAAGCGTTCAAGCTTTCCGTTATTTAATAAATTATTTGCTTGAAAAACCTCAAACTAAAAAGCAACGTGATAAATTATCTTTGATCCTGGTTATTCCTTTGGTTTTATTTTTCCTAATTACTCTTCGAGGATTAATTGCTGCAATAAGAAGTGTAATTTTCGATTCCACTCTCAGATATTTTAAAGAGCCTGATTTGCTTCCAAATATTCCTGCAATGGTTATGAATCTGAATATTTTAGCACTTGGTATTTCAATAGTGCTGCTGCTCTGCGGTTATGTTATTTTATCGAACTTTATTATAGAAAAATATTTTGCAAAGAGGGATTCAAATAAACGCAGACAATTTTTTTTCTTATTCGCCGGGTTCCAAATTTTTGGGGCTTTGTATGTTCTTTTGCAAAGACAACCTTTAATTACGCCTCTATTAAATTTCTTTTTTATAAGCCTTGTATTTGCATTATCCTATCAAGTTTTTTTTATAAAAATGAAATCTATTTACAATTATGTTTATGCAGCTTTAGCAGCATCAGTTATTACGATTTCACTTTTAAATTATTTCAATCTTGAACTGGAAAGAGAATCTCTTAAAACAACAGCACTTGAAATAAATAGGCCCGATGAAAACCTGCTTAGATTTATGGTGATGGAAACTTTATCAACTGCTGCTGAAACTAATGAAATTATTAGTCTATTCTCGAAGTTAAATACCAATTATAATGCAGCTGCTTTTTTAATCTGGAGCAACAGCTCACTTCAAAGGGAATCTCTGAATTCATCGGTAATTATTTATGATAGAAGCATGAAAGTATTGGGAAGATTCTTTGTAGGGATTAATGCTGAATCAAAGCCTGAAGAATTTTTTGCAAACTATCCCGGAGATGAAACCGAGCTAATTGAAGTAAACAGAAAAGAAGATGAAAGCGGAATTGAGCTTGCGGGGATTACACCAATAAAATCAAGGAATATAATTTTAGGATACATTTCTGTTTCAGCCGGTTTTGATTTGCAAAATCTTGGAGCAGAAAATATTCCCGATTTCCTCGAATCGAAAAAAAATATTATCAATTCAGTTATAGACCTGAGACAGTTAAACATTTTTGAGATTGTTGATTCAAAATTGAACCGTACTTACGGCGATATTTATCCTTCAAGAGATCAGATAAAGCCTATTCTTAATGCAAACTATTCAGATGATAATGAAGCCTGGCTTAATTTAATTTTGAATGAGGAGAACTGTTTAGTATATGCGTTAAAGTCGGAATCAGACGGGATTGAAAAAATTACTGCAGTTTCCCTTCAAGAAAAACATTTTTCATTAAATCTTTTTAATTTCTTTAAAATATTCATCATCCATATCATCTTCATTTTAATTTTATTCGTTTCATTTTTCTTGCTCCAAATAAAAAGATTCAAATATAGTTTTAGGGCTCAGCTTCAAATTGCTTTTTTATTAATATCAATAGTGCCGGTTGTTATATTAGCAGTGTATAACCGGCAAATAGTTTATGATAGAACACAAAGTGCAATATTCAATGAACTGAATGAAAGGACTAATTATCTTGTTAGTCATATTCAATCTCAAATAAATAAAGATGTGAACAGGGATCTAAATAAAGCTTTTGAAAATGCGGGGCGAGAATTACAAATATCTTTCTCAGTTTATGAAACTACAAATCAAATTTTTAATTCCAAGGAGCAGTATTATAATTCCGGCTTATTTACTTCAAGAATTAATCCTGAGGCTTACTACCATCTGAATTACCTTAGCTATAGGGAATATCTTACCAAGGAAGAAATAGAAAATTATCAGTACGATTCATTTTATAGAAAGCTTACCATTGATGGGAAAAGTTATATTTTGGGTGTGAATGATGCCTTCAATAAAGTCAAGTTAACTTTCTCAACAATTGATATTGACGTTTTTTTATTCGGTGTTTATTCATTTGCTGCTCTTATAATAATAATTATAAGTACAATTCTTGCCAATAATATTTCTGCTCCAATTAGAAGACTAACTAAAGCTACCGGATCTGTTGCTCATGGTGATTTTAACGTTGAGCTTGGAAATAAGGAAAGAGGTGAAGTCCGTGAGCTTCTTGATGGTTTTAATTCGATGACCAAAGAGCTGCAGAAAAATCAAGCAGAACTTGCAGAAATGGAGCGTGAAATTGCATGGAAAGAAATGGCAAAGCAGGTGGCGCATGAAATAAAAAATCCGTTAACCCCGATGAAGCTTGCAATACAGCAGCTTATTTTTTCTTATAAGGAGAGAAACAAAAACTTTGATTCTATTTTTGAAAAAGTATCGGCAACTATTTTAAATCAGATAGAAAATTTAAGCTTAATCGCTTCTGAGTTTTCACGGTTTGGAAGAATGCCAAATTATAAGCTTGAAGAGCTTGATTTAATCCCGGTTATAAATGATACCGTAAATCTTTTTTTGGATGAAAAGATAAAAATCGGCATTGATACTACGCTCAATTCTGCGTTAATAGAAGGAGACAAAACTCATATCAGAAGATTGCTGATAAACTTAATACGTAACTCAATCCAAGCCGACGCAACTTTAATTAAAATAATTATTAATTCGGAAGATGGGAATTTTTCTGCTATTATTAATGATAACGGTAAAGGTATCCCTGATGAAATTAAAGACAAAATTTTTGAAGTAAATTTTACTACAAAGGAAAAAGGAATGGGGCTTGGATTAAAGTTGGCAAAGAGATTTCTTGAAGGGATTAACGGAAGCATTCAACTTGTGAATTCATCAAGTTCCGGTACAACTTTTAAGATTACGATTCCAATGGTAAAATAAGAAGGATTTTGGATTTCGAATCTCGGATTATGTTTTTAGATTTAAAATTTTTTTTTATAATAAATTCATGAGAAAAAAAATGGATTCAGAAGAATTAAAGTTAAGAACAAAGCAATTTGGTTTGAGAATAATAAAATTGTATGAGGAGCTTTCTAAAACTAAAAAAGGAGAAATTCTTGGTAATCAATTGATGAAGGCAGGTACTTCTGTTGGAGCAAACTATCGAGCCGCTTGCCGTTCAAAATCAGACGCTTTATAAAATCCAAATTGTAGAAGAAGAAGCATATGAATCAGCATATTGGTTAGAAATGATTTCTGAATCAAATATAATAAAGAAAAATAGATTAGGTAATTTATTGCAAGAAGCAAAGGAATTAAGAGCAATATTTACATCATCCGGAAGAACAGCAAAGCAAAGAAGAAACAAATAGAATTTCGATTGCGGATTTCGAATTTTTAATTACAAATAATAGGATTTAAGTTTTTTTCTGCTTTAAATCCAAGATTCGAAATTCGAAATCCGAAATAAATCGTGGTATCCAATGAGATTATTAACACCACACCAAAAAGCAGCTTTAAATTTTAAGAACCATATTTCTCTTTCAGCAAATGCTGGATCGGGGAAGACTTTTGTCCTTTCACGGAGATATCTTGAAATAGCGCTGTCTGAATCCCGCCAAGGCGGGACACTAAGAAATATCGCAGCAATTACTTTTACAGATAAAGCAGCAAGTGAATTATATAAAAAAATTGCCGCACAGATTGATCAGAAAATAATTGAAAGCAGTGATCCTACTTTAATTAAAAAATTAGAATCATTAAGAAGAGAGCTTGTATCAGCAAATATATCTACCATTCATTCTTTTTGCATCAGCATTCTTAAGGAATATCCCATCGAAGCAGGATTAGATGCAAATTTTATCCCGATAGATGAAATATTATCTAATGAGTTAATTGAACTTTCCGTTGAAGAAGTTGTTAAAGAAGCGATAAAATCTCTCACTGATGAAAGCGAGCTAAAATATCTTATAAGAATATTCGCTTCAAGAAGTATCTTTACAAGAGAGCTTATTTCTTTAATTAAGAATAGAAAAAATGTTTTTAGTCTAGTAGAAGAAATTTACTCAAAACCAATAGAAGAAATAGCCGAATTCTTTTATAATTCTTTCATTCAATTAACTGAAAAGATTTTAACATCAAAGAAGGACCGGATAATAGATCATCTTGAAGATGTTGTGGATGCTTCATTAAATGATTACAGCAAAAACCAAACGGCTCTTGAAGTAAAATCAAGGTTGAATAAGTTAAAACAGAAAAATTCAGTTGAAGATTTTTTAACAATTATTACAGAAATAAAAGATATTAGCTGTACTGAAAAAGGGATTCTGAAAGCTAATTTTATCAACAATAAGCTCCGAAAAAACTTTGAAACAGAATGCAATGATCTGGAAAACATCTTTGCTGAATTAAAATATTTTATTATCTCCTCCAATCATCATGAAGTTGAGCTAGAACTTGCCCGGTTCGGGAAATCAATTCTGCATTATTTTAATAAATCATTAACCCGATATAATGAAAAGAAAAGAGAGAACAGCTACCTTGACTTCGAA
>Ga0105101_10001354_pt1 | contig 10678 bp, 7 predicted proteins | sample PPLLak21cMay2015_2_FD_87037 | JGI IMG/M metagenome (GOLD analysis project Ga0105101, IMG submission 87037) | Freshwater sediment microbial communities from Prairie Pothole Lake near Jamestown, North Dakota, USA - PPLs Lake P8 Core (1) Depth... | ecosystem: Environmental > Aquatic > Freshwater >...
CCGGCAGGCTCTGCAAGCGGGACTATGGAAGCTTTTTCGGGGGAAAGGTCCACCTCTTTTGTCAGGATCTCATTTTCACCGGAATACAAAATCAGGGAGGCTCCAGGGTATTTTTCCGTTGAGATTATTTTAATCTCCATCTTTCCGCTTTTCCTGTCAGTCATGAAAGCAACCCTGTCATTTGCGAATTCAAAACCATCACCCAGGCCATGTACAGGATACCAGTACTCCTTCCAGGAGATCTGAGATTTTGGTAACAGAAGTCCATAGTCGGATTGCGTCGGCAACGGGCCACTCTGGACCTCAATATAATTTCCATCGGAATCCGTCAGGTTCTTCTGGCAGATCCTGCCATATTCACCCTGTCCCCATGTCCATGCTTTTTTGCCGCTGTGCTCATTATGATCGGCAACCTGAATTATTCCCTGGTCGAGGTCGACATCATAGGCTCCGAAAAAGTCATATGGACAGTTTACCGCAAAGATCGAAGCAGCGTCTTCAAAGTTTTTTGTCCACGATAGATCCTTACCTTCATTTACAGGCCAGTTGAAGAACTCAATCCCATAATGGTCAGTACCCAGGCTCATTGGATAAATGAACCTGGTCCCCGGAAGCTGGGGGAATGCGGTGCAGTTCCAGAAATAGTATGGATTCAGAGCCTCGGCAGGGTTGCTGATACTTATTTCTTCCTCGAGAGATGCTCTGCCCGGATGCAAAGTAACCCTGACAGTCCATTTTGTCCGGAGAGTTTTTTCAAGGTTACTGATTTCAAGCCAGGCTGAACCATCATCGTCCGTTCCGGACAGGACATCCACGGGTGAAAGAACAGTTACCGTGTGCACCTGGGGTCCGGCATTCCATTCCACACCTCCGCTTATAAAAGCTCCTCTCATCGCTATCATACTTGGCTTTATCACGCTGTTAAGGTGGAACATCTCACGGTTTGTCGTCTTGTCGCGGACAGAATGAAGCCGCCCGCCAAGCTCTGGAAGGCATGTTACTTTCAGGTATTCATTTTCAAGGTAAATTGCCCTGTAAGTGACATTCTCCAGCTTACGTGAAAGATGGTCCTGCATAGGATAAGGATATACTATCGGCATCCTCACTGTTGCGGCACCTTTGGCGCCGCTTTCCATTGCCCAGAATTTGGGATTGGGGTCTTCTTCCCATTTATAGGTAGGTATTACGATACTACCTTCCCAGGTTTTGACCTGGCCATATCCGAAATTTGAAAACAGAACAGAGCAAAAAATCATGGACAGGTAAAGACCTGACAATTTGCCGGGACACTTGAATTTCATATTACTGAATATTAGGTTTATAAATTCTGTATGATTTCTGTAATAAAATTACTTCTTTTATAAGGGAAAATCAACTTTTTAAATTCCGGAAGAATTTTTTATTTACCTGATAAATAACCTATTGGCATTTTGATAAGCATTTACGGAAAATCCTTTTCAGCTGCACTTTCATTTCTCTGTGATTCCGATTAATTTTGGTCCTCAGTTGCAGCCTCCGGTAAAACAAAAAATTGTAATATGAAAATTGTGGTTCTTGATGGATATACTTTAAATCCCGGCGATCTGACCTGGGATGGTTTGAGGGAACTTGGCGAGCTGGCAGTATATGACCGGACACCTCCCGACAAGGTTCCCGAACGTTCAGAGGGCGCTGATATCCTTCTGACAAACAAGACACTGCTTACCGGTGAAATTTTGAAGTCGCTACCCGGATTGAAGTATGTCGGTGTCCTTGCAACAGGCTACAATGTGATTGATATTGAGATGGCCGCCAAGCTTGGTATAGTCGTGACAAACATACCTGCCTACAGCACAAATTCCGTGGCTCAGCTGACTTTTGCCCTGATACTTGAATTATGCTTTCATGCCCAGAAGCACAGCGATTCGGTGATGAGCGGAAAGTGGTCGGGTTCTGTTGATTTCACATACCGCGATTATCCATTAACCGAACTGGCTTCGAAAACCCTCGGGATCATCGGATTCGGGACTATCGGGAAAAAGGTGAGCGAAATCGCAATGGCATTCGGGATGAATGTCATTGCATTATCCAAGCCTAAAAGCGATCAATCGCACACAACTGGCATTTCCCGGGCAGCTTTGCCGGAACTGCTGTCGAATTCGGATATTGTGAGCATCCATTGCCCGCTCACACCGGAAACAGCAGGGATGATCAATATCAACACTCTCAGGCTGATGAAAAGGAGTGCATTTCTGATCAATACTTCGAGGGGCCCGATAGTCGTGGAAAAAGATCTTGCGGAAGCTTTAAATGAGGGTATTATCGCCGGGGCGGGGCTTGATGTTTTGTCAGTTGAACCGCCTCCTGAGGATAATCCTCTTCTAAGAGCAATAAATTGCATAATCACTCCTCATATCGCATGGGCTACCCTGGAATCAAGGACCAGGTTAATGAAGATGGCTGTTCAGAATGTCAGGGCTTTTTTGTCAGGATCGGCAATTAACGTCGTTTTTTGATCCTGATCCGATTCCGGAGTTTGTGATAATTTTTTAACTTGTGTCCTCAATTGATAACAAAATCAGACTACAAATGAAAAAACTTATCCGACGCCCGAACTCATTGCTTATCATTTCACTGGTATTGATCATACTTTCGACAATTCAGTCAGTAAAAGCTGAATTAAAGCCAAGGGAACGAAACATCCTTGCAAATGAAGCGAAAGCTATTAACCTGTCAGCAGCCATGATCACGGATGACTCATGGAATAAGCTTCCCGGTTATAAATCGAGACAATTCTGGGAGAGTTTGCCGGCCAATATCAGGCAGGAGTACATTAAAAGGGCTGAAGGTTATCTCGATTATGACTGGCCCGTTGTCAGGGCAACCGATTATCTTGAATTCATACGTTCGGGCGATCGCCGCCAGAGTGTTTATTCAGCCTGCAGCAACGCCCTTATTTCACTTGTTATGGGGGAGCTTGTGGAGGGCAAGGGGCGATTTATGGATCAGATAATCAATGCAGTGTGGTATTACAGCGAGCAGACGTGGTGGGGATGGTCGGCTCACCTGGGTTCTCAGAAAGCAGGTGCCGGACTTCCTGATGTAAATGAGCCCTATGTCGATCTGGGCGTAAGTGAGGTAGTAAGCAACCTGTCGATGACGTATGCCCTGTTCAGGGATGAGTTTGACAAAATACACCAGCTTATTTCACCCAGACTGAAGCAGGAGATAAACAATAAGGCACTTGCTCCTTATTTTGCCAGGGACGACTGGTGGTATATGGGCTTCCAGGGCGGACGTCCGAATAACTGGAATCCGTGGATCAATTACAATATGCTTACAAGCTACATGCTGATCGAGACCGATCCGGTCAAAAAAGTTGCGGAAGTTCAGAAGGTTATCAACTCCCTCGATAAATTCCTGAATGGTTATTCTGATGACGGAGGCTGCGATGAAGGTCCCTCATACTGGGGTGCAGCCGGCGCTCTGTTGTATGAGAGCCTGGAAATAATGTCGAATTTAACGGGCGGCAGGTTTGACGTCTTTGATGACCCTCTCATTCAGAATATCGGGAAATACTTTTACAAGGTAAACATCCATGCCCCGTACTTTATAAATTTTGCTGATGCCGATGCAACCACGGGCGGCAGTCCATCGATTGTTTACAGGTACGGGAAGGCGATAAAGGATCCTGCAATGCAGAAATTCGGTGCATATCTTGCAAGGCTTGGAAACTGGGGTGAAGGCGCAATGAGCGGAAGGATCTTTGACCAGATAAGAAATCTTGGCCTGATCACTGAGATCCGCACCGCTGAAGCCCGGGAAGCACTGGTAGCCGATTTCTGGTTCCCGGATACCGAGGTTGCCGGAGCACGCGACAGGGAAGGTAGCATTTCAGGATTTTTCTTTGGCGCAAAAGGCGGATTTAACGCTGAAAGCCATAATCACAATGACATTGGTTCCTGCCTGATGTATTACAACGGGAAACCTTGCCTGATCGACCTCGGCCGTGAGGAATATGTTGCAAAAACCTTCAGTTCAAGGCGTTATGAAATATGGACGATGCAATCGGGATACCACAACCTGCCTGTAATCAACGGAACTGATCAGATGCAGGGTGAAAATTTCACGGCCAGGAATTCATCATTTACTGCGAATGCCAGATCGGCAACCTTTACAACCGAGATAGCAGGAGCATACCCTGAAGGAGCCAAAGTTAAAAGCTGGATCCGGAGCTATACCCTGAACAGAGGGAAAAGCTTCGTTATCAGCGATAGATATGAACTCTCCGCTGTAACCAATGATCCTACCTGCTCAAACCTGATCACTTATTGTAAAGTAACCCTGATGAAACCTGGACTTCTAAAGTTTGAAGGTGACGGATTCACACTGAATATGTCTTACAACGCCGGGCTAGTGGCCCCTGAGATTGAATTCATTGAAGTCACTGACCGCTCTCTGAGACGTTACTGGCCGGATGGTGTTACCAGGGTAAAACTTAAGTTTATTAAACCCGGAATAAAAGGGGCACAGGCAGTGACGTTCACAGCGGCCGGTTAAGGAGGTGAAACATTTAAGGAAATCGGGTTCAGTTTTATTTATTATACCACAACAAACAGGATACCTGAATTAATTAGAAGAAATACGTATTATAATACGTATTTTAATTTAGAGAAATATGTATTATAATACGTATTTCTTTCCAGAAGGGGAATAGAATTTTACTAATTAAAGAATGCAGAGAGGAAAAGAAAAACTATTGTTTCTAACCAAAAGCATTTAAATTTGTTTATACATAAATTGAAGAAATGATTGGGCCCTATTGATCCGGATCATATGAAAACAAAATGTATAACGATTGTTTCTATTATGCTGCTTTCCTGTTCTGCAACAATACAGGCTCAGCCCGGAACAGGAATGATGGAAACGACCAGCCAGAACAGGGCAGGCGACCGCATAAAAACACTGAATGTAGCACGAAATATAGAAAATGTCAATTTCGCTGACGAGTATGACCGCAGTTTGCTGATGTATGCAGCAGCGCACGGGTATATCCAGACCTGCAGAATTCTGATCAGAAGGGGTGCTGATCCTGATATGCAGGCTATTGACGGCGTGACTGCTGCCATGTACGCTTCAGGTAACGGGCATACAGAAGTAGTAAAGCTGCTGCTTGAAAAGGGGATAGACCCCAACCTGCAGGCAATTGAAGGAATGACCGCCCTTATGATGGCTGCCCAGAACGGTCACGCTGAAATAGCGGAAATGTTGATCAATTACGGTGCGAATTATAATCATCAGGCAACTGACGGATTTACAAGCCTGATGATTGCCTCCCAGAATGGTCACCCCGACGTTGTTAAGCTACTGCTTGGAAAAGGGGCAAGGGTGGATCTGCAGGACAAATATTATAAAACAACCCCTTTGATCCAGTCCTCCCTTGCCGGATTCATTGATGTAGCAAAGCTTTTACTTGACAATGGAGCAGATCCTGATCTGCAGAACAAGGAGGGAGCCACTTCCCTTATGACTGCAGCACTGAAGGGACACACTGAATATGTCAGGTTATTGCTTGACCACGGCGCTGACATCAATTTAAGGAGTGCAGACGGATCAGACGCACTTTTCCTGGCTTCACTCAACGGTCATACCGATGTTGTTAAGTTATTGCTTGAGAAAGGGGCAAGACCTGATACCCGGGAAACCGATGGTACAAACGCCCCCATCATTACTGCTGATGATGAGCTTGTTGCGGCGCTGAAGGCAATGCTTGAAAAAAGCCAATTCCCTGATTCGCTGGATATCGGGCAGATAACGGCTATGGTTTCATATTCCCCTGACGGAAGTATGGAAGCAGTAAATGTTAAAAGCGGCAAAGAGGCAAATCCGGGTCTGCTCGCAAACGCCGTCAGAACCAGCGCATTCCTGCATGCTTCGGGGAGCGGCCAGATAGAAATCATAAAGATAATGCCAAAAAAAGGATCACCGATCGACAAACAACGGAGTGTCAGGTTCACTTCGCTGATGGCAGCTGCACTGAACGGGCATTCAGACATCGTAAGACTGCTGGCAGATAACGGGGCAAAACTGGACATTAGAAACGACGATGGCGCCAGCGCACTGATTTATGCCTCACAAAACGGAAATTCAGAAGTGGTGAAGGCATTGCTGGAAAAAGGTGCCGATCGGGACCTTAGGGACAATTATAATAAAACTGCCCTGGATTATGCTCGGAATTCTGACGTCAGGAGCTTGCTGGACAGATAAAAAATTTCGTATAATTTTAGAGATCAATAAAATAATAAATCAGGAAGATGAGAAAATTGGGTGTTTTGATCATATTGCTTTCAACAGGGATACTGGCTTATTCCCAGCCTGTGAAAGAAAAGCCGATGCCGGTAACCACGAATTCCAAATCAGCATTGTTGATTTATAGCCAGGCAATGAAGTACTTTGATGATGTTCACCTGGATAAGGCACTTGAAACCTTTAAAAAAGCACTTGATCAGGATCCGGATTTTTTCATGGTTAATTACCAGCTGGCTCTTTTTTACCTTCTGAACCGGGCGCCTGATGATTTTAAAGGGTATGCCGATGCCGCGATAAATTGCAAAGCTAAACTAAGTGACGCTGAGGCGTTGCTGAAGGATGTCCTGGTAAGTGTGAAACAAGGTAACACCGATGTAGTCGATGCAGGGGAAAAGCTTGTGGAAATGTATCCAAATGATCCCGGCGCATATAATAACCTCATTTATTTTCAAACACTTGCAGGCGATTCTACCGGCATGATTGAAACCTTATACAATGCAATTAAAATCGCCAGGAAACCTGCTCCCTTTTATAATCAGCTCGGATATGCATATCTTACACTTAAGCAGAGCGAAAAGGCGGAAGAGGCTTTTGACAAGTATATTGAACTTGAACCGAAGAATCCAAATGTTTACGACTCCAAGGGCGATTTCTACATATTCGTCAAGAGATACGATAAAGCCTACGAATCGTATATGAAAGCTTATTCCATGGATCCTTCTTTCAGCCATGACAAGGCAGAGATAGCAAAGCAGCTCTATGAACAGACAGAAGGCAGGAAAATGGAAATAATCTCAATGTAGTCTCACAACATATTAAGCCCCCGGATCATCCCCGGGGGCTTTCTTATATACATTATGAGGAATTATCCCGGAGGATCTCCCACTTCTGCTTATAATGTATTACTATACCGGGAAAAATCATCCACTTTTTTTCACTGAACTGTTTAACTGCACATATTTAGGCAGTAAGCCTTAATATTTTAATATATCTTTGATAATAAACAGACTTTTCCAGAATCAAACCATAGCCCACTATAAGCAAAGTAACTCGTATCCGTCTAAGTAATATAACTAACTTAATTACGTTTAATAAACTGTTATTGTTGAACTTAACAAATCACAAGATGAAAAAACCTATTTTCTTATCATTATTGGTTTTTATGGCTGCCTCTTCATTAAGTTACAGCCAAACAAAAAATAATCCAGACAGGTCTGTTGCATCCGGAAATTCAAAACCCGGATTAATGAACATTACGGAACTTAATGCCGGAATAGGCATAGAGCAGTTAAACCGGGATTATGCAAAAAGGACTGCTAATCTGACAACCATCCTTGGTATGGGGCTGACAAGAAATTTGACCGGAGGTATAGGAATCGGAGTATCATTATATAACGGAGGTACGTTAGTTCCTCTTTTTGCTGACTTTCGTTATTTTTTTAATCTTGGAAAAACAAGATGTTTTGTTCTTGGTGAAGGTGGAATATTTCTAAATTCTAAAAAAACAGAAGGTATACCAGAGTATCTGGTCAGTCCGGGAGCAGGAGTTGTATTTCCTGTCAGTAAAAGTATGTTTATCAATGTTGGTGCAGCTTTGTTTACTCAATTCAGGGATGATGATTTTGGCCACGACAGCTTCATAAATATTAAACTCGGGATGACTTTTTTATTTAAAAAGAATTAACGCGTTAGTTATTAAGATAAAAAATTTAAGCCCCCGGACCAGCTCCGGGGGCTTAATGTTTTAAATCACACAGTAAGTGTTTCTGTTGCGGATTTCCTCCCGATTGCATCCACAGCAACAATTTTGAATTCCTTTCCCGTGTTGATTTCATAGCTAAAAGGATCTTTTGAAGCCTGCGGAAGATGCTGGACTGTTCCGATAATATTGCCATCGCTTATTATTTCATAATGCTTAATGGGTTCATTACCTGCGTAGCTGGTATCCCATGATAATCTTACGCCGTCGGATTTAATGAGTCTGGCATTTCTCGGGGGAGTTAAACCTGTGTCAGCCAACTGAAAATAATTTGTTTCCCCGTTACGTGCCCGCTCACCAATCTTTTCAAGGTCACGTCTTTCATTTTCACTCAGCGCATCAGGTTCAATCTGTGCCGCATAATAGTTTTGAACAAGCTGACATTTAAGGGGATTATCATTTATCTGACCAGTCCCTATTATGAGTGTATGTATACCCGGAGTAGTGAGAACATATTCGATCAGGGGTTTACTTGGGACCGCTTCAGTTCCTATTATCCTAACCACATGCTCAGGTTTGCTTGACCATCCTGGTTCTTTGGTATACATCGTCCCATCGGCAAACACCTTCATGGCTATCACGCCCATATTCCTGGCTTGTGCGACAGGGATTACATTGTATTGCATATTAAGGTAGCGCCGGTCATTTACGTTGATCGAAACCAGCATACCATCCAGAAGTTCCCATTTGTCGCGTTGAATCATATCCATCATTGCGGGAGCATTGTTATGTCCCGAAAATCCCAGATGCCTTACCAGCTTTTCTTTTTTTGGATTCAATCCGGTAATATTGGTACCATCCCTGTAGTCGCGAAGAGCAACCAGGGCGCCAAAATTTCCATTTAAATCAAGGGGCGTTTCAAGGCCTTTATACACAACATCAACCTCTTCGAAATTAGTAATATTATGTATCAGTATCATGTTTACATAAGCTCCTTCCGGATAGGTTCCGTCATCGTTTCCGAACATCTGTGAAAGAGAGCGCTTCAGATCAGCCACTGCTCCCTCCCCGTGATCCCCGTCCGTACTGTTACGAACGTTGTCAAGTGTCGGATAATCTCCTTTTGCCCAGCGAACCATTGTCTTGGTTGTCAGGAAAATTGAATCCCTGAGTTTTTGGTTGTAACCTTCTTGTCCCGGAACCAGATTAAGTTTCCGGAAAGCTTTTCCATAATTATTCTGACTTGGGCCATATGCATTCGAGGTATCGTAGTAATTAATTCCCAGGTCAAAAGCTTTTAATATGATGTCAACAGGTTCAATACCCTCCGGGGTCCACATCAGTGAACTTTGTCCTCCAAGCCCTATTGTGGTAACATCGAAATTGATTCGTCCGAAAGGTCGTTTCAAAGGGGAAGGAATGATGGTCGAAGTGCAGGAAAGGGCAGGTATCAACGAAACACCGGCAGCAGCAGCTGCTGAAAGTCTCATAAATTCGCGTCGCGAAAGTTTGGATCTTGTTTTAATTGAAGCCATTGCAGGACAGGTTTAATTTAGTTTAAGAACTGTTTACAAATCTAAGAAAACGAACTTTACCTACTAATAAAATTTCACACTAATTAAAGGATTTTTTTCATACCTTTTAATTGACAGTCGCAAATATCAGCTACGGGAGGAAAGGTCCGGTGAAATTTGGCAAACTCCGCTCGCTTTTCAGGCAAACAAGAATTTAATAGAATTTATATCTTTATCAGAAATGTGTTTGAAGAATGTTTCTTACGGAAAAGCAATTAATATGAAAAAAGCAGTGGTTTTCACCATCGTCATTTTGGGTCTTTCTTCCCGTTTGCTGTTCCCGGGTACTGCGGGAGCTGCCAATCTTATAGTGAACCCTGGTTTTGAAGCCTCTCATGCTGCTCCGCATAACTGGCTGATAAAGGGTCCGGTATCCTCTATGGAACCAGCCACAAGTATTGACAGTATAATCCGCTGTGAAGGACTTTTCGCCCTCAAAATGGTTAGTATGAACCCTAACTGTCATGGCAGGGCTGCTCAAATTGTCGGAATAACAGGAGGGCAGACTTACCTGTTCACCGCAAGATTCAGGGCTGAGCATGTCAGGTCAATAGATAAAAGTGTCCTCATCAGAATAAAGTGGCTCAGGGGTAGTGATCAGCTTGGTTACAATTACATATACCATATTGTGGAAGAAAACAACGGCTGGTTTCTTGCATCTGATAAAATCAGGGCTATAAATGAAGCGACCACTGCAGAAATATCACTGGAATTCCGTTGGAGTACCGGTACAGTATGGTGGGACGACATTTCTCTGGGAAATTGCCCTGATGTTCCACCAAGAAACATTAAAATTGGAACCGTGTATTTTCGCCCGCCGGGACCAACTGTATCTGATAATGTAAGCCTGATGGGCAAGTTGCTGGATCAGGCCGGTGAATCAGGCTGCCAGATTGTTTGCCTTCCTGAAGGATGGCCAACATGCAATACCGGATTGGGAATGACGAAGGTTGAGGCCAATACCCTTGAGGGGAGTGCATCGGTTATGATGGCTTCAAAAGCAAAGCAATACGGAATGTATATAGTTTCCGGCCTGTACAACTGAAATGACGAAACAATTTATAAAATTGCTGCCCTATATGACAGGAATGGAAAGATACAGGCAGATAATAAAACA
>Ga0105101_10001356_pt1 | contig 10658 bp, 8 predicted proteins | sample PPLLak21cMay2015_2_FD_87037 | JGI IMG/M metagenome (GOLD analysis project Ga0105101, IMG submission 87037) | Freshwater sediment microbial communities from Prairie Pothole Lake near Jamestown, North Dakota, USA - PPLs Lake P8 Core (1) Depth... | ecosystem: Environmental > Aquatic > Freshwater >...
AGATTTTCGGGAATGCTGAAGATTAATATTTCAAAATTTCTTTCGGAAAGAGACAAAACCCATTTTATGGTATGGGGACTGTTTGAATCGGAGAGAAGCAGTATCTTCATTTAATTATTACGGATTCTCTTTTTTATTCTGATATAAAAAGACAAGGAGAGCAAATAATAACCAAAACGGTAAATCCATTTTAATCCAGCCATAAGTTAAGATTCCGATTCCTTCAAATATTCCTCTTACAAATAACCCTATTCCTGCAGCAGCAATACCCACCGCCAAATAAAAATAAATTGAATGCTTAGCTTTATACATGAGAATTGTTTTATGGGCAAGAGTAAAAAAGACAACAGGCAAGACAAGAGAGGAGATTAAGCCAAGGATTCCCATATCGGAAAAATAATAGAGAAAAAAATTATGAGAATTATTGCTCCCTATAGTTAATTCCCGCAGAACCAGCAATTCTTTACCGACAAAAGTATCGAATATAACCGGGAAATAATTAAGCATTACATGAGAATAAGCTCCCGGCCCGATCCCAAAAACCGGATTATCCTTTATAATGTTGAAAGACATGTCCCACAAATAACCTCTTTGACTGAGGCCGCTTTCAATTCTGAAAAGAAGATTTACGGTATTATTAATAGAAGGAATAAAGTATAAGATGGTTATGATCAAAATAAGAACGAAAAAATATTTTAGAAAACGCAGGCGATAAAAGTAATAGAACACAAACAAGATACTGGCAAATATTCCTAAAACAGCAGACCTTGAGGTAGTTAAAAATATACCGAATAAAATTATAGAAATCAAAAGGACGGTAAAACCCCGTTTAGTAAAACTTTTATAAAACATGCAGCTTATAAGAACAGGAAGGATCGCTATTGCAATTCCGCCGGGTGCATTAACATTGCTTAAGATTCCGGTTGTTCTTATCTGCGCCCGGGCTATTAAATCAATAAAGGAATAACTGCCTGCAATAAACTCAAATATAACGCTGGCTATAATTATAAATGCCGATAATAATAAAGCGCCGACGAATATGTAGATGTCTGTTTTATCCTTTATAAAAGAATAAAGGATATAAACGATAACAAAAAATATTGCTGTCTGAATTATTTGCTGTATACCGTCAAAAATGTAATCTGAAAATAATGTAGAGAGAATCATAGAGAGATAAAAAAGAAGCAAAAAGGCAGCCAGCTCTTTCGGCAGTTTTGGATAGCTGCTGAAGGTGAAGCCGTAATTTTTAATAAAGATAAACAATAAGCTGATTATGCATAAAACATTTACTGCTGTTCTTATTTCTTGATCTATATCGCTTACCAGCACAAGAAATGCAATTATTGAAATAAAAACAACAGCTCTCTCTTTATAAAATAAAACTGTGCTTAAAAGCAGCAGGAATAATATGCTGATCCAGATATAATCGACTAAAAATATTAATAATAAAGCAAATCCGACGCTCCAGATAATTGTTTCTCTATTTAAAAGATTTTCTTTCAGCATTAACTTGCGGCCAAGCTTTCCAGGTTATTTATTTCACTTATAAATGTAGTCAATCCTGAATAAACCTCATCAACCGTCAGGTGGTTCATGCATTCGAATAATGGGCATCTTTTCCCGGCTTCCAGATAGCAGTATTGTTCTTCCGGTCTTGGCGAACATTCAATTTTCTTTTGTATAAACCTATGGTATTTCCCGAACGGCAGCGAATACCGTGGATTTGTAGGACCGTAAATAGTAAATGTAGGTTTACCCAAAAGACTTGCAATGTAAATTATTCCTGTATCGTTGGATACAATGAGATCATTATTCATTACAGCTTCAAACAATTCTTCTATCCGTACGGACAAGATTAATTTTAAATTTAATTCTGATATCTTTTGAGTTAAATCCGAAGAGAGAAGCCCTTTCTCCGCAATGAACTCCACCTCAAAATCATTTTTTAACTGCCCGGCTAACTGAATATATTTCTCATGATTCCATTCTTTTGCTTTCCATCCCGCGAGCGGATGGAGTAATATTTTGTTGATTTTTCCTAAACTTACTTTAAATTCCTTTTCCGCCGAAAAACCTTCCGGCAGAATTTTCTCCAGTGAAGTGACAAACATATCCATCAGGTGACAATTTCTTTTCTTCGGCGAAAAGTAGTCATAACACCCTTCCAATATTTTATTGCCAAAGCCGACAGAAATATCAGCACCGCTGAACAAACAGATTAAAGCCGATTTATAAAGAATTGTGAAATCAAAAATCATTTCAAAGTTTAGCTCTCTAATCCTCTTAATCCCTTTAAATATTCTAAAATTGAATTTCCTGCTGTCTAGATCCCAATCTTCTTTCCCATAACACTCATAATTAATATTCTTAAAATATAATTCATAAATAGCTCTGCTGCCGGCATAGCAAAAAATTGTAATTCTGTAATCGGGATATCTTTTCCGGATTAAATCAATTGCCGGAATGGTAAATACCGTATCCCCCAAAAATTTAAAACTTAATACTGCAATTTCACGTCTGGTGTTTTTTTTCTTCAACGATCTCCTGAAGAATGTAGCAATTTTATTGATGGACTTTAAAAACATTGAAGTTTATTCTCTGACGATATTTCTGCCGATAATTTTTTTAATAAGTGCAAATGTTTTGGTGTAAAAGCTGTTACCGTAACTGCTCCAACGATTGCTGTATCCTAAAAAAATTTCTTTACCGGTTAAAAAATATAAAGCTTTTAACTGCTCTGCATGCAGCAAATGATATTTATAAGATGCCAAATATTTTCCGGGATGGTAATAAAGGTTATACTGCGACCAGTAGCCGGTGTCGAATAAGGGTAAAAGATTTTCAAGCGTCTTTACCCCTTCTTCAAAAAGAGTTTTTGCTTTAGGATTTTTATTCAGCAAAATAAAATCATATAATCCGAAAAGAGAAAAGATAAACCCGTTCAAAACAAAATTCGTTTTTAAAGTAGGATATTCCTCATACACAGTGAAGCCGCCGAATTTATTTTTAATACCACTTTCTGCTACATCCAATTCAAATAATTCCAAAGCCTTTTCCGCGATATTGAGAAAAGAAATATTGTTTGTTAAAGAATATGCTCTAAGTAAAACCGATATTGTTTCGCCTTGAGTCAATGCGGAGCTCCACGGTTTTTCAAGACCGTAACCGCTGATTTTTTTCTCAACCGGCCAGGTTACTCGGCCGTTTACTTTAACAAAATTATTTATAAGCCACTCCGACTGCTTTAAATATTTCTCTTTCGAATTAAGATCTGAAAAATTACTTTTGAATAACAATTCATATAATCCCAAAGCATATTGACAAATCACAATTGGATGATAGTAATTCTGATACCAAGGAATTCCGTTTTTGTCAAAGCATTCGGGATAGTATGCTTTAGAAGTAAAATCAAGATAATACCGAGAAAGTTTTTCCGGAGAATTATTTATGCAGCATGGTGTAATTGAATCCCAGTAATTACCGGAATCTTTTTTATAATATACAGCCAGGCTGCTCCAGACATCCTTAATACTTTTACCGAACATATAGATTGAAAAATTTTATATCTTTGATCTACTTTTTTCCTTCATTAAGAAAATTTTTTCTGTTTTAATTCATAAAAATTTCCGTGTATTAAACTAATTTATTGATTTAATTGATTTTATAACAGGACAAATATGAGTCTTCTTTCCTTAATAAATAAAATAGCTCCCCGACCGGTTTGGAAAATGGGGGCCGGGATTTATCATTACTATTTGAAAAAAAAATATCTAAAAGGGAAAAGGCCTGTTGTGCATGCAGAAACTTCCAAAGCCAAAACGAGAAGAATCAAAGAAGGATTTTTTGAAAAATATACGCAAGGCAGAGGCCTGGATATCGGTTACGGCGGAGATCTTATTTCACCGAATGCGGCGGGATACGATTTTGAACATGGAGATGCCCAGTATTTAAATGAATTAAAAGACGGGCAGTACGATTTTGTTTATTCTTCCCATACACTTGAACATCTGCCCGATCCTGCGCTTGCTTTGAAAAACTGGTACAGGGTTTTAAAGAAAGGCGGATACTTAATTTTATACATCCCGCACAGAGATCTTTATGAGAAGAAAAAAACTCTGCCGTCCCGGTTTAATCCCAACCACACAAATTTTTTTTTAGTTGACAGGGACGAGGCGCCGGATACAGTCGGGATCGTTCCCCTAATTGAAAGAACCTTAAAAAATTATGAATTAATTTATGCGAAAGAATGCAGCGAGGGTCATACCATAACCGATCCGGAAATTCACAGCGACGGGGAGTACTCCATTGAAGTGGTATTAAAAAAATTAAAATTAATTTACTTCTGACAATCGGAAGATGTGAAATTTGTTTTCAAATTTTTGAACGCCAATGAAAACAATTCTATTGATTTATCTTTCAGAAGGTATGAATTAAAAACATAGATTAAACAGAATAAAAAAATAGCAAGGAGACCACTTAAAAGAGACGAACCGGTGAGACTTTCCGTATTGATTATAGAAACTAATAAATAACTCAGCAGAGCATTAAGAATTGAGTACAAGAACCCGCTGTAAAATAAATCTTTTCCTTTCATCTTTATCTTCCTCAAAGAAACCAGAAACGAAGCGGCGAAAAAAAATATGTAGCTGATCGAAGAGCTCAATGCCAACCCGTTTTGCTTCAGCTGGTTCACTAATCCAAGATTCAAAGAAATTTTAATTAAGAAGCCGGCAAGAGCAATGATCAATAACTGTTTAACCAGATCAGCGCTGTACATCAATTTGTTAAGCACTGCATAAGCAGAATAGAAAACCAGGCTGATGGAATAATATTTCAGAACACCAGCCGTCATAGTAGTATCATTTAAATTAAATTCTCCCCGTTGAAACAGAAGACGAATTATTGTTTCTCCGAAAAGAAAAAATATGAATGCAGCCGGAACAAACAAGTAAAAGTTAATGCTGAAGAAACTTTTTAATTTTTCAAATAATTCTTGCAATGAGTTTGAGCTTAAACTTTCCGAAAGCTTCGGGAAAATTGCAGTAGAAATTGCTATAGAAATTATTGAGACCGGAAGGATGTAGACATTCAAAGCATAATTCAAAGCAGCAATACCTCCCCGTTCCACTTCATCGTAAAAATACCGGTCAATTAATTGATAAATCTGGTTAATTACTTCTACTAAAATTGTAAATGCCAAAACCTGATTTAACTTACTTATCCGGTTAAAATTTAAATTAATCTTTAATAATAATATTTTCTCCTGCTTTTTAAGAATCAAAAACAAAAACATAAACTGTAATATTGTTCCCAATAAATAACCAGCAGCTATGCTGTACACACCTAATAGTTCATTAAAAATAAGAACAAGAATAATAATGGTGATGTTAAGGAATAATGTCGAAAGAGCCGGGGATTTAAAGTCAAACTTCGACTGGAGATAAGCAGTTAGAATTGAATAAGCTGCATTGAGAGGGATTGTAATTAAAAAAATTATGAATACGCCGTGTGCTGTTTCCCGCAGGTCATCGTTTATTTCATAATTCATGTATGAATTAATAATCACCGGGGTAAGGAGAAAGAGAGCCGCAGCAAGAACAACAGATAAGAAAACAAACAGCCAGAAAGTATTAACAAAAAAATCGGCTGCCTTTGAACGATCATTAGAATATTTAATATAGGAAGGGATGAAGTAATTCTGCGCAAGGTAGTAAACAGCAGTATTTATCGAAAGAGCTAGAATTGAGCCGACTAAATAAACTTCAAAGTCTGCCTGGAGGCCGAAAATAACAGCATAAATCAGCTCTCTTAAAAAACCAAAACCCCGGCTGATTATTCCGGTTATGGTAATTATAATAGATCCACCGACTACTGTTGAACTGAAATTTTTAGACATTAGTAAAACCGATAATCAGTGGTTATTTTATGGTAGTGATTTAACTTGTTCAGACTGGAATTTAAATAAAAACTTTTCGATTACGATCTCGAAATATTCTTCACCTTTTCCTTAAAATAATCGATGGTTATCTTTAAACCTTCGGTCCTATGAACTTTCGGTTCCCAGCCCAGCAAAGTGCGCGCTTTTGTTATATCGGGCTGCCTTACTTTCGGATCGTCCGCGGGGAGTTCTTTATAAATTATTCTGCTTTCTGAGCCTGTAATTTTTATTACTTCCACCGCAAATTCTTTAATTGTTATTTCATCGGGATTGCCGATGTTAACGGGATCCGTTTCATTCGACATTAAAAGTTTAAAAATGCCGTCGACCAGATCGGATACAAAACAAAAACTTCTTGTCTGCGAGCCGTCGCCGAAAACCGTTAAATCTTCCCCGTTTAATGCTTGTCCGACAAAAGCCGGGAGCGCTCTTCCGTCGTTCAATCTCATTCTCGGTCCATAGGTATTAAAAATTCTGACAATCCTTGTCTCGATTCCATGATACCTATGGTAAGCCATTGTCATTGCCTCGGCAAATCTCTTTGCTTCATCGTAAACGCCTCTCGGACCGATCGGATTTACATTCCCCCAGTAATCTTCGTTCTGCGGATGAATCGTGGGATCGCCGTACACTTCCGAAGTTGAGGCTAAAAGGAAACGCGCCTTTTTTTCTTTAGCCAGTCCAAGTGTTTTGTGGGTTCCCAGCGAACCTACCTTTAAAGTTTGAATCGGCAGTTTCAGATAATCTATAGGGCTGGCTGGAGAAGCAAAGTGAAGGATGTAATCAATCCTTCCGGGGAGAAATATATAATTTGTAATATCGTGCTTTACAAAAGAAAAATTTTCATTGCCGGAAAGGTGAGCTATATTTTCGATGCTGCCGGTAATTAAATTATCGACGCAGACTACTTTCAAGCCTTCCTTTAAAAGTCTGTCGCACAGGTGCGATCCAAGAAACCCGGCTCCGCCCGTAACAACAGCAGTATATTTAAACAATTAATTCGTCCTCTCTGCTTCGGTTTTATAAAGCTTTGAATTATTGTTCCTCGCCGTATAAATTTTTCTATCTTCAATAATATAAATCAATGACATAAGCAGGAAAACAAAAATCCCGCCTGCAACCGAGGCAAAAATTACTCTGGGTCCGGAAGCTTTCAGAGGAGGAATTGCCTCATCCAAAATTTCTACGGTCGGGAGATCCCGGTTCTCCTGGATTTTTTCTTTATAATACTGCTGCTGCAGAAGAAGATAAACTTCATTTTGTATTTTTACTTCGCGCAGCAATGAAGATAGTTCTCTTCCCAGTTCCGGGACTTCCTTAAAAGCAAGGAGATAATCTTTATTTCCCAGCTCCATTTTCGCATACTGATCTTTCAATTCCTGCAGTTTTGATTTCAATGAGAGGAGCGTTTGATTGTCTTCCCGCAGATTCGGCTGAAGAAACCCGATCTGTACTTCGGTTTTTACAATTTCAGATTTTAATTTTGCCGCAGCATCAATTGCAGCGCTTACCTGCTCCGGGAGGGAAATAGTCTTATTTTTTTCCTGGAACTGCATTAGTCCTAATTCTACGGAATCCAATCGTGTTTTAGTCAATACGAGCTGGCCTTCAATATACTGTCTCGCTCTTTTTGCTTTAGAAGATAATTTTTCCCTGTTAATAATATCCAATGCTTCCACATAGGTATTTGAAAGTCCTGCAGAAAATTTCTTTACGGAATCCAAATTGTCAAACAGCATCGGGAAAAGTTTTGTCTTCACTTCAACATCAAGCTTAATAATCCCTTCTTTAGTAATCTCAATATTTAAATCCTCCGTTAATTTTTTAGATGCTTCGTATACATTACCGGCATCATAATAATCGGCAAGGTTGTGTTTCTTTACAACATAAACAGCCGCCGAACGGCTTTTCAGCATTTCCGCGAAAAGCTGGGAATTTGCATTCGATGTACCTGTAATTAAAGAAGGAAAATCCTGTCCCGATAAAAGAGTACCGAGCCCGAGCATTTGATTATCCTGTTCAGGGGGTAGTATGGAAATGGGTGCTCTATAAGTTAAAGGATAAATAAAAAACAGAATCAAAAATAAAAGTATGGTTGCAGTAACGGTAACCTTTAAAATATTTCTTCTATTAAATATTATTACGTGAATTATATCGTTAAAATTCATACTTCACCTTGTTGCGACAATTACGGCTACCATAGCTGCTACCACGGCAGCCAGCTGGCCTAAAATAGCAAGTGTAGTAGTAAACACATCCCAAAATTTCGGACCGGGGATTTCTTCAGGCACCCAAATTGTGTCTCCCGGTTCCAGTGAATCAACTTCATCGGCATAAATCCATTCTTTGGTCTTTGCCTTAATTACTCTTACATCACCTTCAACTGCACGCCAGCCGTATCCTCCGGCCAATTCAATATAATCATCGACGGTTAATCCTTCCTTATAGATTATATTTCCCGGATTTACAACCTGGCCTAAAAGAATAATATAATTTTTAGCTTCGGGAACAGCAATTAAATCTTCTCTTTTTAAAGTTACATCTTCGGAGAGATTATTGAGAATAAATAATTCATGAAAATCTACAACAACTTTACCGATATGCTGGCGCGATTTAGCTTTAAAATAATCGTACTCATCATCGGTCATATTTTCACGCGGAATAATTTTCAATCTTTCAAACTCCGGATCCTCTCCGGAAATTCCCTGTGTCCGTACTAGTGAAGCTTCCGCGAGCGAAGCATTTTCCCTGAATCCGCCGGCTTCATTAATAATCTCACTAAGGGTGGTTTTATCTTCCACAATCTTATAATAGCCGGGATATTGAACAAATCCTTCTATCTTTACAGCTTTATCTATAAAATAATCGAGCATTTCCCTAACCAAAACCAGGTCCCCGAAATGTAATTTTACCTGCTCATTTTTTAACTGATTAAACGAATAATAGAAACTTTTCTGGTCTTTACCGTTAGCTTCAAACCTTACAACTTCGATAGAATCTTCTCTCGCCCTTGAAAGTATTCCGCCGGCAATTTTAATTAGGTCATAGACGGTTTCCCCATCTACAAATTCGTAAGCTCCAGGGAATTTAATCTGTCCATTAATTGAAACTATTTTATCAACTTTGTCGATTAGAACAATATCGCCTTCCTTTAATAAAGGATTTTGTGCGCGGTCTCCGAAGCGGAAAAATTTTATCAGGTCAAATGAAGCTTCTTTACCGTTTCGATTTTTAATATTAATATTTCTAAAATTCGCTGTCTCATTAAGTCCGAATGAAGCAGATATAAGATCTAATAATCTTGAATTTCCGGGCAAAGCATAGGAAGAAGGTTTTTTTACATTCCCGACAAGGGAAACTCTTATATTCCTAAAATCAACAAGGGAAATAAAAACCTCGACATTCCGGTAATATTTATTAATAAAATCTTCTATTTTTTCTTTAGCCTCAGCGAGAGCTCTGTCCTTTAAATCTACTCCGCCAACTTTGGGAATGTACAATATTCCTTCCTGGTTTATTGCCAATGTAAACGAGATTTCTTCGACGCCTCTTATAGAAATGAAAAGCTTATCGCCTGGACCTACAATATATTCATCAGGATCGATGCTTCCTTCAGTAGCATCCATCTGCATTCCGCTCAGCCTGTTATTTAAAAATAATGAATCTGAAAAGTCAGCAAATGATCTTTCTTTATAATCGGGGAAAATTTGAGCGGATATGTTTAAGGGAAAAAGGATAACAATTAAGAAAGCAGCCAGCTTGGTTTTCATCGCGTTATTTTTTGAAATGTTTGAAGATTTTAACTCCAGGTTCTTCATAATATTTCAAGAAACAGATTCATATTAAAAACAATCAATCCGGGATATTGGCCATGTTTTAAGAATTACTATATCTTTAGAGAAATTTAAAATCCTAAGTAGTTTTATTTTTTATTCCGTTAGTAGGACGGGCATAGTAATAATAATACTTATAATATGAGCCGTAGCTGGTTCTGTAGTTGAAATTGTTCAGAACAGTTCCGATGAAGGAAGATGATCCGCTTTTTATTAATTCTACCGATTTCTCCATCAACTGCGATTCGGTTGTATCGGCGGAAACAACAAGAATTGTTGCGTCGGCAAGTCTGCATAATATTTCCGAATCGGTAACCGCAATAATCGGGGCGGAATCCAGAACCACAAGATCATATGCTTTCTTCATCTCGGTAAGAAACTCCCTCATCTGACGGGACTCCAGCATTTCCGACGGATTCGGCGGAATTGTACCGGCAGCAATAAAATAAAAGTTTTCAATACCGCCGTCGTGAACAATATCTTCAAATTTCGCCTGCTTGAATAAATAATCGATAAGACCAGGAATTCTCTCCGCATTAAAAATATTATGCAGCCTTGGTTTTCTTAAATCGCAATCAATAATTAATGTTTTCCTGTTTGCCTGGGCAAAACTTCCGGCAAGATTCACCGCAACAGTTGTCTTGCCTTCCTGCTGCGCAGCGGACGTAATTAAGATTGTTTTAATCGCATCGTTATCGATTCTGGAAAACTGAACTCTTGTTCTGAGTGCTTTGAATGCTTCGCTCGGAACCGAATCCGGTTTTTTTGCTACAATAAAATCATATTCGTTTTTGCCGTTAGTCTGCTCTCCTTCAATATGAGGAATCCAGGCCAGGACATTGATATTTCTTCTCTCCAGGTCCTCCGGAGATTTGATTGTTGTATCG
>Ga0105101_10001357_pt1 | contig 10656 bp, 12 predicted proteins | sample PPLLak21cMay2015_2_FD_87037 | JGI IMG/M metagenome (GOLD analysis project Ga0105101, IMG submission 87037) | Freshwater sediment microbial communities from Prairie Pothole Lake near Jamestown, North Dakota, USA - PPLs Lake P8 Core (1) Depth... | ecosystem: Environmental > Aquatic > Freshwater >...
TGCCGCGCATGGTCGATCGCGGCGCGTTTCAAACGCACGGCGGTGCCGCCGAAGTACGCACCGCCCTGCGTTATGCGCAGAAGCTGGCGATGGCGAAGAATCGTGAGGTGTGTGTGACCACGACGCCAGCACCTGATTTAAGGCTCAGCTTCAGCCTGGCTGCGGGTGGTCCGTGCAATCAGCAGGTTATCCGCCCGGGCGGAGGTCAGAACCCGGACGGCAGTTTTGATTATGTTGTGACGCCCCCCGCAGGCATCACTCTCACATCCGGCGTGCCGGTTTTTCGTTTCGACGTGCAAGGCCGCCCCATTACCAGCCCGCCCAACACTGTTCTGGTTGCGCCTGTTGATTTGACCGTGGGCGGAACGATCACGATCTCAGTTCTGCCTGAAACCGGCTATGTGCAATAAGGGAAGCCATGAACAAGTCGTCATTGCGAGGAGCGCAGCGACGCGGCAACCCAGAAATGCCTGTTTGATTAAAGCACTGGATTGCCGCGCTTCGCTCGCAATGACGAGGATGGGAGTTCCTGCGGGGCATTCCGAGCGCGCCTCGCAAGCCGAGCGGGGCCTGACGCTGATCGAGCTGCTGATTTTCATCGTCATCGTCGGCATCGCGGCGACCGCTATTCTTGGGGTGTTCGGCAGCCTCACCCGCAATTCCGCCAGCCTGTTGCCCGACAAGCAGGCGCAAGCCATTGCTGCTGGCATGCTGGATGAAATTCTGGCGCAGCCGTTCACCTTTTGCGATCCAGACGATCCGGCAGCGCCCACCGCCCTCGCGCCGGGTGGCTGCGCGGTGCAGGAAAGCGCGATGGCGGGGGAGCTTGGTGAAACGCGCAACGGCGCAACGCCTTTCGATAATGTCAACGATTACCACAGTGCGGCGCAACTCCCGGTTTCACTGCCCAATCAACCCCCCGCCGCGGGCGTGACCGCTGTGGCCGGCCTGCCGGGTTACACCTATCAGGTGACGGTGGCGCCTACCAATGCACTGCCCAATGTGGCGGTGACGCCCAACGACGCGCTGCTTGTTACCGTGACTGTCAGGTTGAATGGAACGCTGGTGTCGCAGCTCCAGGGGGTACGCATTCGCTATGCACCCAACACACTATGAAATACCCCTCGACTTTCCTGCCCCGTGAGGCGTGCGCCGGTTTTTCGCTGATTGAGATGGTCGTGGCGATCACCGTGCTGGGCATTCTGAGCGCCTCTGCTGCGATGTTTCTGCGCGGGCCAATCACCAGCTATTTCGATGCGGAGCGGCGCGCCGATCTTTCGGATGCGGGCGGCCTGGCGATGGCGAAACTCTCCCAGGATATTTCTCGCGTAGTTCCTAATAACATCATCAACGTGATCGCTACCGGCGCGAGCGGATTTCCTCTCGTTTTTATCCCACGCTTGAACCCGGCCCAGCCGGTGAACTACGTCTGTAACCTTGCAACGGGCGAGTTGCGACGGAACACGGGTGCGCAGAGCGATTTGCTGGCGACTGACCTCGTCAACTGCCAGGCAAGACGCTTCCCCGGCGTGGGTGTGCCTGCGCAATGGGTTACGCTGGTGCTCAGCTTCGACAACGCGGGCGATCGCTTGACGCTTTACCACACCATACGTGTTGATCTGCCATGAGGCGCCCCGAATTGAAACGCACGCAACATGGCTTCGCGCTGATCGCCGCCATTGTGCTGGTGGTGGTGCTGGCCGCAATGGCCGGGTTTGTTGCGTCCATGGTCAGCGGGCAAAGCGCCGGGCAACAACTCGAACGGATGTCAGAGGTAGCGGAGAGGGCTGCGCAAACCGGGGTGGAGTGGGGAGCGTATCAAGTATTGCGCCAGGCTCCCGGTGTGTGTCCTGCCGTTACGTCCTTCACGTCCGTTACCCTGCCAGGCATTCCCGTCGGGATGACGGTTACGGTGAGTTGCGTGCCGGTGGGGCCGGCTTTCCGTGTCACCGCCATCGCGAGATATGGCGCCTTACCCACCAGCCCCGATTATGTGGAACGCAGCAAAATGGCGGACTTCCCTTGAAGCGAGCAAACTTTCCCTTGCTTGCTATACTCGCCCGCACTTTGACAACACGATGACGCCGAGTTTGTTCACCTGGCTCAAGCGCAAGCAGCAAACAGGCTATCTGGCGATTCAGGCCGGAGCGGGGCTTCTATCCCATGTCGAGCTGAACTGGCAGAACGGCCGGCCTGTCGTCGCGGCCTGCGTGGTCCGCGATGACGACGGCGAGTCGGCAAAATCCTGGTCAATGTATGGCAACGCGCCGGTTCCGGTTGGGGTGGTGTTGTCGGCGGGTGAATATCAGCTGCTGCCCATCGACGCGCCGCCAGTTCCGCTTGAAGAACTAAAAATGGCGGTGCGTTGGCGCATCAAGGACCAGCTCGATTTTCCGGTCGACGATGCCACGGTCGACGTGATCCGCCTCGAGAAGGACAATGCCGAGCAAGGTAGCAAGTTACTCGCCGTGGTGGCGCACAATCAGGTGCTGAAAAAATACATGGGGCTGGCCGAGCGCGCCAAGCTCAATCTGACAGCCATCGACATTCCGGAACTGGCACAACGCAACATCTCGGCCTTGCTGGAAACACCGGACCGCGTGCTGGCGCTGCTCTCGTTCACTCCGCAGGGCGGCCTGTTGACCGTGACCCGTAACGGCGATCTGTGTTTCTACCGCCGGCTGGAATGCAATACGGCCGAGCTGGCCGAACAGAATGAAGACCGCAGAAGCGTGGTGTTCGACCGGCTGGCGCTGGAACTGCAACGCAGCCTCGATCACATCGAACGGCAACACAGCGGCTGGCGTCTCGACAGGATTGTGCTCGCCCCCCCGCCCGCAGTGCCCGGTATGGCCGATTATCTGCGGCATCAGATTTACCTGCCGCTGGAGATCGCTGACCTGACCGCGTTGTTTGCCCAGCTGCCGGCCGAGCCGGACAAGCTGGCGGCTTGCTGGTTTGCGCTGGGTGGCGCGCTGCGGCGCGAGGAGAAAAGCCTGTGAGCCTGCAGCAGATCAACTTGCTGAATCCGCAGCTGCTCACGCCGCACGTCGCCTTTTCCAGCAAGACCATCGCCTGGATGCTGCTGGGTGTGGTGGTACTTGGGCTGGGTTTATATGGAGTGGTGGAGAGCGGTGCCGGCAAGGTCAGGAAGCAGCTGGACCAGGCGCAAACCCAGCATGACGAACTGCAGGCCAAAATCGATGCGCTGAGTCAGCCCTCCGAGGACGGACTGACCCCGGAAGACAAGCGCGCCCAGGTCGTGGCGCAGGAAAAGCAGCGCATCGCGCAGCTGAAGCGCCTGCAGACAGCGCTGGGCATGCTGCAGGGCGAGGCGGGTTTTTCGGCACGCCTGCGCGCGCTGGCGCAGCAAGGGCTGCCCGGTGTCTGGCTCACCGCAATCGAGTTTGCCGACGCCACTTTTCGGCTGGAAGGGCGCGCCCTGCAAGCGGCGAGCATCCCGGATTATCTGGCGGTGCTGTCGCGGCAACCCGCGCTGAAGGATTTGCCGCTTACCGGTTTCAGCATCCTGCCGCCCGAGACGGGCGAGGGCAGCCAAACCATTGCGCCGGGGGTGGCTTTTGCCGTCAACCCGGCAGCGGCGGGACAGTGACGGACGCCCTCAAGCAGCGCTGGCTGGCATGGTCGATGCGCATCGATTCGCTGAGCTTCCGCGAGCGCATCCTGGTGTTTCTGGCGGTGGCGGGCGTGGCCCTGAGTCTGGTGTTTATCGGGCTGATCGAGCCCGCGCTCAAGCGCCAGGAGCAAATGCTGGTGAATGCCAGCGGATTGCAGCAGGAAATATTCACCCTGCGCGAACAGCTGACCCAGAGCGAACAGCTTAACCAGAGCGGACTGAATACCGAGTTGGGTCGCCTGCGGGCAGAGGCCTCCACGCTGGAGCAGCAGGTGAAGGCGCGCGAAAGCGGCCTGATTCCGCCGGACAAGATGATTGCCGCCATCAAAACCCTGTTGACGGCGCAACCTGGCCTGACCCTGGTGGCCTTGCAGACCGAGCCGCCGCGCCAGGCACTGGACGCGGCGACGGCCGAGACCGGGGGCGCACCCGAGCAAATGCCATCCGGACAAGCGCCGCCCGCCGAAACGTTTTACAAGCATGGCGTGATCGTGCGCATGCAGGGCAGTTATGCCCAGCTTGTCGAATATGTGGCGCGTCTGGAAAGCCTGCCGTGGACGGTGCAGTGGCAGTCGGTCAAACTGGACGCTAGCCAGCATCCCCGGCTTGAACTGACGCTGGAACTGAACACGCTGAGCCGGGAGTCGACATGGGCGCGCTTGTGAAAACCAGGGTGCTGAAAGTTCAACTGGCGCTGGCGCTGGCGCTGGCGCTGGCCGCCGGGTGGGCGGCAGCAGCGTTCGATCCCACCGCGCCGCCGAAAACCAGGGCGAGTGTCAGCGCCGAAACCGCGCATGAAGAAGCCAGCCTGGCCTGGGTGCGGGTGAATGGTCCGCACTCGATCGCCTGGTATAACGGCACCACTGTCAAGCTGGGCGACCCGGTGGATGGCGGACGGGTGACCGCCATCCGTGAAGACCACATTGTCATATCGGGCAAGGGCGGAAGCCGCGCCGTTTATCTGCTCGATCACTCGATCCGTAGCAATCGCATGCACTGATGCATCCGGGCAAAACATGGGACTGAATATGTATAAACACATTGTCTTGGCTGGTTTGATTCTGTCTGGCTGTGCCAGTCCGTTTGGCAAGGAGGGCAAGGATGCGCTGAATGCCGCGCTGGAAACGCCCGCCCCCCAGCCGGCGCCGCTTGCCCCGCCGCCGGCTGCCGTGCAGCAGGCCGTGATGGACGCGGTGCGCGAAACGCCCGCTGCAGTCAAGCCGGCCAGCGCCGAGCCCCGCTTCAGCCTGACGGTGAACAATGCCAAGGCGTCCGAGGTGTTCATGGGCATGGTGACGGGCACGCCTTACAGCATGCTGGTGCATCCGGATGTCACCGGCACGCTGACGCTCAATCTGAAGAACGTGACGGTGCCCGAGGCGATGGAGGCGGTGCGCGCGCTGTACGGCTACGAATATGAAGTCCAGGGCAAGCGCATTATCGTGCCGTCGCCCGCCATGCAAACCCGTATCTATCATCTGAATGCGCTGGCGATGCAGCGCAAGGGCACGTCGGATATGCGCGTGGTGTCCGGCTCGGTCAGCCTGAGCAGCGGCAGCGGCGGGGGCGGCGGTACCGGATCTTCGCCCGCCAGCTCGTCCAAATCGCTGGAAACCAGCAGCGTGCAAACGTCGACCGACTCGAAATACTGGGAGGAAGTCGGTCTGTCCCTGAATACGCTGGTCGGCGAGGGGGGCAGCGTGGTGGTGAGCCCGCAGTCCGGCATCATCATCGTGAAAGCGGCGCCTGCCAGCCTGTACATGGTGGAAAAGTATTTGCGTGCGTCGGAGCTGGTGAGCGCACGCCAGGTGATGCTGGAAGCCAAGATTCTGGAAGTGCAACTGAATGACGGCTATCAGTCCGGCATCAACTGGGCGACGCTGCAACATGACGGCAAGATGGCGATCGGGGTGAACGGTCTCAATCCTGCTGGGGCTCCACCGATCAACCTGGGGGGGACGGTCGCGGAAATGCTGGGCGGCCTGATTCCCGGCCCAACCGGGAGTTTGTTTGGCTTGGCTTTCAACGATGGGGATTTTGGTGCGGTCATCAATCTGATCAAGAGCCAGGGTACGGTGCATGTGTTGTCCAGCCCGCGCATCGCCACCATCAACAATCAGAAAGCCGTGCTCAAGGTGGGGACGGATGACTTTTTCGTGACCGAAATCAAAGCGGGTACGGCGGCCACAACTACGTTGCCAGGGACGCCGACCGAAGTTATTGTGCAGCCCTTCTTTTCCGGCATTGCGCTGGATGTCACCCCGCAAATCGACGACAAGGACAACATTACGCTGCACGTCCGCCCCTCGGTCAGTAGCGTCAAGGAAAGTAAGAAAGAAATCGATCTGGGGGCATTTCTTGGCATATTTAAGTTGCCGCTGGCTTCCAGCAGCATTTCCGAAACCGACAGCGTCGTGCGCCTCAAGGATGGCCACATCGTTGCCATCGGCGGGCTGATGAGCCAAAACTTCGACGACAGCAAAAATCGCATCCCGCTGCTCGGCGACATCCCCGTTCTGGGGCAACTCTTTGGCAACACCAGCCAGGCTAGCCAGAAGCGCGAACTGGTGGTGCTGATCAAGACCACCCTGATCCGTGACAGCCTGGACTGGAACCGCGATCTGGAGGCCACCCAGCGCCGCTTCCAGGCCTACGACCTGCCTGAATTCCAGCCATGATCAACTGGTGGCGGCACTTCGGCCTGCGTGAACCGCCGTTTGGCCTGACTCCCGACACCAGCTTTTTCTTCCCCGCGCTGCCGCACCAGGAAGCCCATGAAACCCTGCTCTATGCGCTGAGCGCTGGCGAAGGTTTTCTGGTGGTCGAAGGCGAGGTCGGCACCGGCAAGACGCTGCTGCTGCGGCGTTTGCTGAACACGCTGCCGGAACGCTGGCAGGCAGCATTCGTGCCCAATCCGGGGCTCGATCCGCGCGGTCTGTATGCAGCGATCGCAAACGAGTTCGGCGTGCCGGCCGACGGCACCAGCGAAGACTTGCTGCATCGTCTGGAGCGGCATTTCATTGCCCTGGCCCGGGAGGAACGGCAGCCGGTCGTGCTGATCGACGAGGCGCAGGCGCTGCCTGCCGACACGCTCGAAGCGGTGCGCCTGCTCACCAATCTGGAAACCGAGAAGCGCAAATTGCTGCAGGTCGTGCTGTTCGGCCAGCCCGAGTTGTTGGCCCGGCTGCATGAAAAAAGCACCCGGCAAATTCTCACCCGAATCAGTTTTCATGCCATCTTGCGGCCGCTCGATCGCCACGAAGTGGCGGCCTATGTGGCGCATCGCCTGAAGGTGGCGGGGGGCGGTGGGGCGCTATTCACCGGGTGGGCGGAGCACGCGCTGTGGCGTGTTTCCCGTGGCTTGCCGCGGCTGGTGAACATCATCGCCGCCAAGGCCATGATGCTGGCCTACGGGCGGGGTGCGCGACAGGTCACACGCCGCCACGTGGAGGCGGCCGCGCGCGATACGCTCGCTGCCCGGAAAAGTATGTCGATTGCCAGGCTGACCTGGGGGCTGGCCTTGCTGGGGCTGACTGCCGCGGCCGCCGCCGGCTGGCGTTTACTGGGATAAGAACGGGATGAGCGTCATCAACCAAATGCTGCGGGAACTCGATGCACGCGGCGCCACTTCGACCGATTTGCCCGCGGCACCAGCTGGGACGGTTGGCGCAAACCGCCATCCGGCTGCGCTGATTCTGGGGGGGCTTGGGCTGCTGGCGGCAGGGGCGGCGGCGATCTACTGGATGCTGGCGGCCGCGCCAAAAAAGGATGACGCGCCGGCCGCCAGCGTGATTGCCCGGCAGACCGCAGCCACCCCGGTTGCCGTGGTGCCCGCTCAAGTGGCGCCTGCCATCCAAAGCCCGCCGCAAGCCATCATTGCTGCACCCCCTGCCGAACCCGCCATCGCGGCGCTTGTGCCACCGCAGGTAGCGATGCCAGCCCGCGAAGCGGTGGCGTCGGTGGAACGCCCGCTGTCTGCTGCGCCCAAGCCCTTGATTCCGGTTCAATCGGCCAATCGGGTTGTGGCGCCGGTGGAACCTGCCGTTGTCAAAAAAATGGCCGAATTGTCGCCCGAGGCCGAGGCGCAACAGCATTACGATGACGCCCGGGCGCTGCGCCGCGCCGGCAAATTAGATGCTGCGATCGGCAAATATCGCCAGGCACTGGATCGCAATCCGGGGATGACAAACGCACGAACCCAACTTGCCAGGCTGTTGCAGGAAAGTGGGCAGGCCGACGCGGCGCTGTCGCTTCTGAAGACGGGGTATGAGCAGCGTGCGGACGATGGTCTGGCGATCGCGACCGGGCGCCTGCTGGCCGATCTGGGACAGCCAGACGAGGCGCTGGGCTGGCTGGCGCGTGGTCAGGGTGGCTTGCGCCCTGCGGATCATGCCTTGATGGGGGCCTTGCTGTCGCAGGCAAATCGCCATGAAGAGGCGAGCCGGGCTTATCAGCGTGCGCTGGCTGCCGATCCCAATCAGGGCGGCTGGCTGCTGGGCTTGGGTCTGGCGCTGGAAGCTCAGGGGCGAGTTGAAGAGGCGCGGACGGCGTACCGGAACGCGCTGGAACGAGGGCAATTCAAGGCCGAAGTCATCCGTTTTTTGCGCGAGCGCAGTGGCTTGTTGGCGCCGTGAGACCCTTTCATGTCAACGCTTCCCGCCTTTTATGTTGCAATTCAACAACATATTTTTTCCGTAGCAGAAGAAATTTATTAGATTGTGGTTTTCTTTTACCGATTTGCTAGAATCCGCGCGTCGGCTGGATTACACGTCCCGGACCGATCCTGGTGTGGGTTTTTATATTCGTACGTAAAGGGAAATCAAATGAAATATTCCATCCTCCTGGCTGCTCTGCTGGCTGTTGCCGTGACCGCTTGTGGCAAAAAAGAAGAAGCTGCTGCTCCTGCTGCTGAAGTTGCTGGCGAAGCTGCAGTCACTGCTGGCGAAGCTGCAGTCGATGCCAGCAAAGCTGCTGAAGAAGCTGCTGCACCCGCTGCTGACGCTGCTGCTGCTGCTGGCGAAGCTGCAACCGCTGCTGGCGAAGCTGCAACCGCCGCTGGCGCTGCTGCTGACGCTGCTGCTGCTCCTGCTCCCGCTCCTGCCCAGTAATTCCTGGTCAAGGAACGAAAAACCGGCCTTCGGGCCGGTTTTTTTACGCCTGTGCGCCGCGCAAACCGACAAAAGCGCTGAAGACTCAACGCCCATTTGCAGGGTTTGGCGAAACGGCACGTTCGAATTGGGCCGAAACCCTGCAATTGTGCGGGCTTCGGCCATCCTGTGCGGTGAACGTTGCTGGCATGAAGTTCGCATCAGTCAACGCATCGATCATAAGGAAACGTCATGCGACCATTTTTAATTGTGGCCGGGCTGCTTGCCTGGGGTTTGCCCTTGCAGGCTTCGGCTTACAGCATCGATGCGAATCTGGCTGACTGGGGCTTGACTCGCACCGGCAGCGTGGCGGACTGGATGCCGAACGCATCGGTCAAGGCCTGGATCGTGGAAGACCAGACCGGGGGCATCAACACCCGGCTGACTCCGGGTTACGGCGGGCAGGCTTACGATGTCGAAGCCCTGTATGTGGACTATGACATGCAGTTTCTCTATCTGGCCTTGGTGACCGGGCACAATCCGCTGACGCGGAATGGCGGCAATAACTATGCGCCGGGCGATTTTTCCATCGATTTCGGGCGCAACGGCAGCTATGAGTTTGGACTAGAAACCACCGGCAGCAACGGCAAAACACTGGGCGGGCTGTACGCTGTCAGTCAGTGGGGCGTGGGCTTGTGGGGCGCTGCGAACGAAGGGCCAACCTCGATTCTGGCGGGCGATCTATTGGACTTGGGCGAGGTGGCCTACACCACGACAGGCGTCGCCAACATGGGCATCCATGCCGCCGACAAGCATTTTTTCTATGAAGCGCGCATCCCCGTCGCCCTGTTCGGCGCCTATTGGGGGGCGGATGACTTCGACGTGCACTGGACCATGAGCTGCGCGAACGATTCGTTGAAGGTCGACCCCGTACCGGGCGCCAGCGTACCCGAGCCGGGGACGCTGGCATTGCTGCCATTGGGGCTGTTGGGCATGACCTGGCTCTTGCGCCGTCGTCGCGCCTGATCAGCGGGCCAGGAAGCCGTCGATGCGTGCGATGGCTTCCGCCAGACGCGGCAGCGGCTGGGTATAGGCGATTCGCAGAAAGTGTTGCGGTTGATGCTGGCCAAAATCGAGGCCGGGGGTCACCGCCACCCCGACCTGTTCCAGCAAGGCCAGCGCAAATTGGAAGCTGTCGTCGGTATGGGCGCGACAGTCGGCGTACAGATAAAACGCGCCCTGCGGCTGCGTGGAAATGAGGAAGCCGCGCTCGCGCAGCGCGGGCAGCAGAAAATCGCGGCGGGCGCGCAACTCGGCCTTGCGGGCTTCGAGCTCACTTAGGGTGGCGGGCGAAAATGCTGCGAGTGCCGCATGCTGTGCCGGGGTGGAAGCCGAGAGAAACAGATTCTGCGCCAGCCGTTCCAGCGCCGGCATGGCCCAGGCGGGCGCTGCCAGCCAGCCAAGCCGCCAGCCTGTCATCAAAAAATACTTGGAGAAGCTGTTGATGACGAACACGTCGTCCCAGCGTGCGGCGCTGTGCTCGGTGCCGTCGTAGGTCAGCGCCAGATAGATTTCATCGACGATCAGGGCCACACCCTGTTCGGCGCACCAGTCGTGGATGCGTGCGAGTTCGTCCGCAGTGATCGCGGTTCCGGTTGGGTTGGACGGGCTGGCGATCAACACGGCGCGGGTGGCCGGGGTGGCGTGCTGCGCGATCAGGTCAAGCGTGAGCTGAAACCCACTGGTGGCATCGACCGGAACGGTCACGGCGCGCGCGTCGCAAAACCGGACGAAATGACGGTTGCAGGGATAGCCGGGGTCGGCCATCAGCACCTCATCGCCGGAACCGGCCAGCAGGCCCAGCGCCAGCAGCAGGGCACCCGATGCGCCGGGTGTGACGACGACGCGCGCGGGGTCGACCGTGGCCTGCCA
>Ga0105101_10001358_pt1 | contig 10641 bp, 8 predicted proteins | sample PPLLak21cMay2015_2_FD_87037 | JGI IMG/M metagenome (GOLD analysis project Ga0105101, IMG submission 87037) | Freshwater sediment microbial communities from Prairie Pothole Lake near Jamestown, North Dakota, USA - PPLs Lake P8 Core (1) Depth... | ecosystem: Environmental > Aquatic > Freshwater >...
GCCTGGCCGCCGATCACGACCTGGTTTCCTACGGAAACGCTTCCGCCGATCGCTGCCTGCGCCACAAGGAGGGTGTCTTCACCGATCACGACGTTGTGAGCGATCTGCACCAGGTTGTCGGTTTTGACTCCCCGCTTGATCCATGTTTTTCCGAGGGCCGCCCGATCAATGCAGTTGTTGGCTCCTATCTCCACGTGATCGTCGATTTGAACGGTTCCCAACTGGGGGATCTTTACGTTGACCGATCCGTCACGGACAAATCCGAATCCGTCGCTTCCAATCACGGTGCCTGCGTGGATGATGACCTCCGCTCCGATGACGCAATCGTTCATGACCGTGACATTGGGATAGAGGACAGTGTTGTTTCCGATCTTGACCCTGTCTCCGATGAAGACTCCGGGAAAGACAATCACATGGTCACCGAGCACCGCTTGGTCCCCGATGTAGGCCAAGGGATAAATGGAAGCCTTGTCGCCGATGACCGCACTCTCCGAGATGAAAGCCCTTTCACTAATGCCCACGACCCTTGGAGGAGGCGCAAAAAGGGCCGCTACCCTGGCATAGGCGAGGGCCGGGTTGCGAACGATGATCTGCGAGCCTTCGAACTCGGCGCTCGGTTCTGCAATGAGGATCGCGGAGGCTTGGGTCGTCTTCAAAAGCCCTTTGAAGCGGGGATCGGCAAAAAAGGAAATCTGCCCCGGGCAGGCCTCAGACAGCGAGGCGATGCCCGTGAGCATCACCCGGTCATCGCCCAGAACCTTACCCCCAGCTCGATCCGCGAGCTCTCTGGCGCTGAATTCCAACCCTCCCTCCCTAGGGATTCTGTTTGTCGTAGGCGTCTGTGACTCGATCGGTCAGGTCGATGGTGTTGTTGAAATAGAGGAGGCCAAGGGTCCTTCTTTCAAGGATGATCGTGTAGCCTTCCTTTTCCCCCATTTTTTCTACGATCTTTTCAAGTTCCTTCATGACCTTTTTGATGGCATCCACCTCGGTTTCTTTCATTTCCTGGGTGAAGTCATCATACATGAACTTGAAATGGCGCTGCTTTTTTTCCAGTTCCCTTTTCTTGTCTTCTTGAGCGTCCAGGCTGAGCATCATCGTCTGCTTTTTGAACTCCTCTTCGAGCTTTGCCAGACTACTTCGTTCCTCGTTCAGCTTCTGCTGCATGTCATCAAACTTCTTCTTGACGGACAAGCTGGCTTTCTGAAACGCCTTGGAATTCTTTTGAAACTTCTGCAGATCCACAACCCCGACCTTCACGGCTTGAGCTGCCAGAGGAGCAGCCGGAAACAAGAACACCACCGTGAGTATCGCCAGAAATAAGCCTTTTAATCCCTTCATAAGTCCCCCTTGTGTTCTAAAATGATCTTGGCTCAAAAGCCAGAAGTGATGATTACCATGCTCCGCCGATCTGAAACTCAACCCCGCCTGTTGAATCCTGAGGCCGGCGATTCAGGATGTAGCCATACTCAATTCGTATGGGGCCCAGAGGAGAATACCAGCGGACTCCAACGCCAGCGGACATCGGTATGTCAGTGAAGTTCCACGTATCCTCCTCGTCAAACACATTGCCTGCGTCGAAGAAGACGACCCCCAGGAGGCCCTGTTCCTTGAGCACAGGAAAGCGAAACTCGAAGTTGTAAATCATCATCCTCTCGCCGCCGAGCTCGTCTCCTGTTGCGGGGTCCTTCAGTGTGATACTATCCTTATCATAGCCCCGGACCGTGTTGATTCCGCCGAGGCGGTACTTTTGGTAATCCGGGAGCTTTCCTCCCTCTCTCTGCTGCACATACCCCCAGCGTCCCTCCACCATGAAGGAGGTGTCCCAGCGCCACGGAAAGAACCACTGGGTCGTGAATTCGTATCGATTGTAGAAGACGTCTCCACCCAAGGGGCCCCCGGCGTACTCAAGGGAGAGGTTGTTGTAGGATCCGCTCCTGGTGTTCCAAGGCCTGTCCCTGGAGTCCCGGTCCACGCCGACGGTTATGCTGCTGGTAAGATTTCTGCCTTCCATGTCCCTGATTTCAAAAGCGGCCCCGGGCTCCACGTCGGACACCGTGGTGTCGTCATAGATGTACTTTGCGTAGCCTCTTGTGAAGTCGGGATCAAAACCTATGGGAAAACGGGTCCTGAGGGCACCCCCAAAACTGTCCCGGGTATAGTCGTCGTATTCATATTCCCACTTGAATATATCAGCACCGACCGAGATCTTCGTGTCGTTCAGCCTCGGTTCCGTGAACCGGATATCGAAGAACTGGCTTATGGCGCTTACCCTCAAAGAGCCTACCAACCTTTGGCCTGTTCCGAAGAGGTTGTTCTGGGAGACCTGCATGGTCCCCGTGGCGCCCTCATAACCGCTGTAGCCGGCCCCTATGGTGAAACTTCCCGTGGGCCGTTCTTTCACGTTGATGTTGAGGTCCATCAGGTCATCGGAGCTCCCTCTCTTGGTCTGGACTTCCACGTCTTCGAAAAAGCCGAGGCGATGCAGGTTCGCAGTGCTTTTCCTCATCCCGTATCCGCTGAAGTATTCGCCTTCGTAGACTTCCAGGTCCCGGCGGATGACCTTGTCTCTCGTGTTGGTGTTTCCGGTGATCGTGATCCGCTCGAACCGGACTTTGTTGCCCGTGGCGGCCCGGTAGGTGATGTCCACGGTGTGCGCCTTGTCGTCTTCCCGGGTCACGGGCACCACTTCCGCGTAAGCATAACCTTCATCGGCGTAAACATCCCTCAAGGTCATGACATCTTTTCGAACGATCTCCCGGCTGAAGGGTTCCCCTTTGACCATAGCCACTAACTTGAGGAGCTCTTCAGACGGTCGGATGAGGTCCCCTGCAATGTCGACGTTGTTGACGAAATACTGATCCCCTTCGACGATCTCGATCGTAATGACCAGTCCGTATCCCGACTCGTACCGCACCGCGGGTTCGCCCACCTTGGCCCGGAGGTATCCCTGGTTCTGGTAGAAAACGGTGATCTTCTGGGCATCGGTTTCGAGCCTTTTCTTGTCCAGCACGCCGGACTTCGTAAACCAGGTGAGCAGTCCTTTTTCGCTGGTGTCCATCACGTCTTTGAGTTTGCCTTCCTTGAATTTCGTGTTCCCGATGAACTCGATCTTCTGAATGTAGACCTTCTCCCCTTCGGTGATCTCGTAGGTCAACGCCACTTCGTTCCGAGGGATCTCCTCGACTTTGTCCGTGATCTCGACGGTGTAGTAGCCCTCCTGGCGGTAGTAGTCCTTCAGCTTGCCGACACTCTGCTTCACTTCATTGGGATTGTAGATGGAATAAAGCTTGATGCCGGATTCTTTGGTCAAGTCCTCCGCTTTGATTTTCTTGTTCCCTTTGAAGTTGATTCTTCCGATGGAAGGTTTTTCGCTCACCGTGAAGATCACGATTTTCCCTTTGGCGCCGTCTTCGGTCTCGATGCGAACATCATTGAAATATCCCATGGCGTAGATGGCGCGGAGGTCCTTGTCGAGCTTGTCGAAGTCCAGACTCTCGCCTTTCCGGCTTTCCACGATCGCAAGAATGGCATCGCTTTCAACGCGCTGGTTGCCTTTCACGAGGACGGAGTCAATCTGAGCGATCCCCACGATCTGGTTGTAAAGGCTCTTAGACGCTCGGTCCATCGCGTCATTGAGCCGATCGATGTCGTCTTCCACCATGAAGAGAGAGAAGGGCGGTTTCTCTCCGGTCACGTCCAGCGCTCTCAGGTCTAAGCTGATCCTCTTCCCGATCTGGGTCAGACTGCCGGTGACGACGAGGTCCGCTCCGAGGTCTTTACCCAGGCGGATGAGTTCTCCGGGGTCCGGGGCAGGAAGGGAGGCCACCGGGTGCCGGTTGACTTCGTTCTGAGGGATCACGGAGATGCCGTGCTTGGCCAGTCGATCGGTCAACAGGCTCTGCAGTCCGGTTTTCATGGCTTCGAGGGACTGGGGGCCATAGATGGTGAAGGGCAGGACTGCAGCGGTCTTTTTCTGCTGGGCGCCGGACGCAAAGGGAAGGCAAAGAACGAATCCGAGCACCAGGAGAACCTGAAGAGGCTTCGTGATCCATTCTCTTTTCGGAAAGCATTGACGCATGGTTTCATCCCCGCTTTTCAACATGAATCCTGCCGTCGACAAGCTCAATCTGTCGCGACATTCTCTGGGCCAGCTTCTGATTATGGGTCACGATGACCATGGTGAGTTCTTCCGATCGGTTCAAGTTCACCAGAAGGTCGACAATCCCGTCTCCCGTCGTCATATCCAGATTCCCGGTCGGTTCGTCGGCCAGGAGGAGTTTCGGGCTCATGACCAGAGCCCGAGCAATGGCCACCCGCTGCTGTTCCCCGCCGGAAAGTTCTCCGACCCGGTGCGTGAGCCTCTTCTTCAGCCCCACACGGGTGAGGATCTCTTCCGCCCTTTCCGCCGCTTCTCTCCTGCTCAGTCGCGCAATCAGCGCCGGCATCAGGGTGTTCTCCAAGGCGTTGAATTCCGGGAGAAGGTGGTGAGACTGGAAAACAAAACCCATGCCCCGGTTCCTCAACCTGCACAGTTCAGTTTCCTCCATGTCCTGGATGCTGTGATCTCCAAACCGGACCACACCCCGCGTTGGAGGTTCCAGGGTCCCCATGATGTTCAGAAGGGTTGATTTCCCGGCACCCGAGGCGCCTGTGATGGCCAGGCTTTCGCCTCGTTGAAGCACGAGGTCGATTCCCCTGAGGACTTCAATGGAGAGGGCATTGTGTTCAAAGGATTTATGCACCTGTTGCAGTTCGAGCAAGGCAGTCTCTCCAAGGCTCATTCATATCTCAAGGATTCCACGGGATTCAACCGTGAAGCGTGCCAGGACGGGTAGAGGGTGGCCAGAAAGGAGATGACCAACGCTGCCGCGATCACCAGCACGATATCCAGCATTTCCACACGAACGGGCAGAGTGGAAATGTAATAAACATCCGATGGAAGTTCAATGAATTTGTATTTGGCCAGAAGATGGCAGAGCCCCAGGCCTGAAGCCAGTCCCACCAGGGTGCCCACCACCCCGACCAGCACTCCCTGAAACATGAAGACGGTCATGATGTTCTTCCGGGTCGCCCCCATGGCCCGCAGGATGGCCACATCCTTGTTTTTTTCCATCACCACCATGACCAAGGTGCTGATGATGTTCAGAGCGCCCACGAGGACAATCATGATGAGAATAACGAACATGGCGATTTTTTCGAGCTTGAGGGCGGAGACGAGGCTCCGGTTCATCTGTTTCCAGTCCTTTGCCCAGTAGGGGTAGCCCAGTTTCTTTGTCACGGCGCTGCCCACTTGATCCGCCTTGTAGACGTCGGTGACCTTGACTTCAACGCCCGTCGCCCTGCTGTCCAATCCGAGGAAGTCCTGGGCCTCCTTCAGGGAGACGTACACCATGGTCGCGTCATACTCGTACATGCCGGAATCAAAGATCGCCGTGACCTTGAATTTCCGGTTCTGAGGGACTCTTCCCACAGGGGTGAGTTTCCCCATGGGAGAGACGAGGGTGACGCTGTCTCCCGGCTGGACAGCCAGCATCCGGGACAATTCCTTGCCCATAATGATCGCAGGTAGCCCGTCATGAAGGGTATCGAGGGATTGGAGGGACCCTCTCTTGATCATGCGGTCAATGGCGATCACCTTGCCTGCCGTGGCCGTGTCAATCCCTCTCAGGACCGATCCGGAAACGCTCCCTTGGCTGTTGACCATGACCTGGCTGTAAATGAAAGGGGTGGCGGCGACAACCCCCTCCACGGTGCTTGTGTCCCTCGCGACCCTGTCGTAGTCGAGAAAGGCGCCGTCGTAACTCAGAACCACCAGGTGGGAATTGACCCCCAGGATCTTGCCCATGAGATCTTCCCGGAAGCCGTTCATGACCGAGAGAACGACGATGAGGGCCATGACTCCCATCAAGACTCCCACAACGGAGATCACCGTGATCACGGAAATGAAGGCCTGTTTCCGTTTCGCCTTGAGGTACCGGATGGCAAGAAAGGCTTCGAATCGCATAGGCTAAGGTATCGCCCTTTCGGGTTCGTTCGGGACCCCGGAACGTCTTTTCATTCCCGGAACGGCAGGGGCGGTCCAGGCGCAGAAACTCTTTCCATGGCGTGAGAAGGACCGGGGACTCATTTCGTTCTCATGTGCGGGAAGAAGATGACATCCCTGATGGAAGGAGAGTCGGTCAGCAACATGACAACCCGGTCAATACCGATCCCCTCCCCGGCTGTAGGCGGCAGGCCGTATTCCATGGCGTCCAAATACTCTTCGTCCATATACTGCGCTTCTTCATCTCCCGCCTCTCTGAGCGACGCTTGAGCCTTAAACCTCTCCCGTTGGTCGAGGGGGTCGTTCAATTCGTTAAAAGCGTTGGCGATTTCCTTGCCGCCGATAAAAAGCTCGAAGCGGTCTGCAAGCTCGGGGTCCTGATCGTTGCGTCGGGAAAGGGGGGATATTTCAATCGGGTAACCGTAGACGAAGGTAGGCCGTATGAGTTCAGGCTCAACCAGTTGATCGAAAATCTTTGCGAGAATCTTGCCTAAGTTGTCGTCTTTCGTAAGAACGATATCCTTGGATTTGGCAAAAGCGGTTGCCGCGCGGAGGTCCTTCCAGGCTTCTTGGGGCATGCCCGCTGTTCCGGTGAGAGCATCGACCATGGCGATTCTCGGCCAGGGCGGAGTGAAATCAATGGTCTGGTTCTGGTATTCGATGATGTTCTTACCGAGGACTTCCGCGAGCACATGGTTGAAGAGTTCCTGCGTCAACTCCATGAGATCTTCGAAAGTCGCGTAGGCCATGTAGAACTCGAGCATCGTGAACTCAGGGTTGTGTTTCACCGAGACCCCTTCGTTTCTGAAGTTGCGATTGATTTCGAAAACCCTCTCCAGACCGCCGATGACGAGCCTTTTCAAATAGAGTTCAGGGGCAACCCTCAGGTAGAGATGCATCCCCAGCGCGTTGTGAAACGTCTTGAAAGGCCTGGCCGTGGCTCCGCCAGGAATGGGTTGCATCATCGGGGTTTCCACTTCCAGAAAGTCCCTTTTGATGAAAAAGTCGCGGATCGACTGGATGATTCGGCTTCTGAGGACAAAGACGGTCCTCACGTCCTCATTGGCGATGAGGTCAAGATACCTCTGCCGGTATCGTGTTTCCACGTCACTCAAACCGTGCCATTTTTCAGGAAGGGGTCTCATGGACTTTGAAAGGAGATTCACGTCATCTGCCAATAGGGTCAGTTCGGCTGTTTTCGTGCGGAAAAAAGTTCCCTGAAGACCGACAAAGTCGCCAAGGTCCATGAGCTTGAAAATCTTGTACTTATCCTCTCCAACCTTGTCTTTCCGGACATAGGCCTGGAGGCGGCCTGTCCTGTCTTTGATATGGATAAAGCAGGCCTTGCCGAAGTCCCGGAGGCCCATGATTCTGCCGGCGAGTTTGAAAGAGTCCTTTGTCTTCTCCAGCGTCTCGGAATCCAGCCCTCCGAAGCGGTCAATGGCTTCGGAAATCGTGAGGTCGCAGCGGAAACCTGCAGGGTAAAGCCTGATCCCCATGGTCTTTAGGGACTCGGTCTTCTTCTTTCTGTCTTCGAGTACTCCTGTTGTTTTCTCCATGATTCGAAAGATCGTCTCGCTCCTGCTGGGAATGGTATTATCCAGTCATTTACATAAGTTGAACGTATCCTTGTAGTCTACTCAGGCTGAACTGTCAAGGTAAAAGAACGTTCCGGCTCGGGCGGGACAAAAGAGGTTTTTTGATTATCTTTCACGCAGGTGCTATAAAATCCTTGCCCAGGAGCAAAGAAGAGGAGTTCGCTGTCGAAAACCGAAAGGAGGCCGCTCCCCGCAATCATGACTGAACCGGTTGCAATCCTTTGTCCGGAATCAATCGTCCCTGAGAGAACTCTCAAGGTCATTCTTTCTTTTTTCAGGTCGGTCAAGATCGGCAGGCCATGGTTCATGGATGAGCCTGTGCCTCTTTCGCAAAGCGGCGCGGTCGAGGTTTTTCGGCCGCCGCAGGACCTCAAGCCTTCCGGAGATTTCAAGAGGCTCCTTGCAGAGTACCGGGGATGGATCAGGACATGCCATGACAAAGGATTCGATGCATTCCTAGCCTTCAAAGAAAGCAACTCTCAAGTCGAGGAGGCTACCTGGGAAATCAGGCGGGAGCTGCGACGAAGGGGCGACCGCCCTGATGAAGACAGGAGAAGAAATGCGTTGAAGTGGAACCTTTTCCTGCACCTGGCCCACGAGATCCAGGAGGAGGGAAGTCAGGCCGAGGATTTGCTGAAAACCTTGAAAGAAAAGGATTCCCCCCTCAAAGGACTGATCGACGAACCGGAGCTTCCCGGGCCCCTGTCCGATCTCCCTGAAGGGGAAGGCTTGCTCAGGCTTTCTCAAACCGGCATGAGCCAGGTGCTGGAGGCCTGGTTTTCTCTTTTCGAAGGGCATCTGAGCGGCGGAGACATCCTGCTCACCCTCAGCCCTGGAGTCTTCCAGTTCCTGTGCGACACATGGGAGGAATGGGGTGAGGGGTCAGCGGCGGGTGCTGCCCTGAAAGATGCTGTTGTCTTTAGGCGATTCCCTCTCCTTGAAAAGTCCCCGGTCAATGTGATCGCGAGACATCTTTCAGGGAAAACCATAGGTCGCATCAGGGATGAGTACCTGTATGGGAAATGAGAGCCGGTCGAGGATAGAAGAACTTGAAAAACAAGGGTGGATCATGCAGTTCATTGCAAACGAGCCTCGGCTCAGCGAAGCGGTCGCTCTTTACAAAGAGCTGGGCTTCGACGTGCATCTCGAGCCTCTCCCAAAGGGACGCGAATGTGACACTTGCGCAGGAGCGGAGGACAGGAAAGAGCGGGGAGAGTGCCGGGTCTGCTTCGAAGGCTTTGAGGATCAGTACAAAATCATTTTCACAAGGCGAAGAAAAGATCTGCCACCCTCTTCTGAGGATCAGCTCTAAAGAGACCACACCCCGCGGTCCGGGCTCACACAGACTTTCGTCGTGGCCACGGGCCTGCGTCAGATCGAAGGGTTGACTCAAACAAGCCAGTGATTATCGTTTTTCCAGAGCGGCGTGGAGCCGCGTTGTTGAAGGGAGGTGACGAACATGACAAGAATGCTGGATGTCGTTCCGGTGAGCTTCAGAACGACTCTGCCTCTCTTTGATCGTGTTTTGGACGAGATGTTTTATCCCTATCCGGTCACCTACGGTGAGGAGTGCGCAAACTGGGTCCCTGCTTCCGATATCGCGGAAACGTCGAAGGAGTATATTGTGAGCATGGAAGCCCCTGGGATTGACATGAACAAGACGGAGCTCACCTTCACCAAAGGGATTCTCACGGTAAAAGGTGAGAAGGTAAAAGAATCCGGTGAAGATGAATGCTGTCACTGCGCTGAGCGGTATTCAGGCTCCTTCAGGAGGAGCTTCCGCGTTTCTGAAAAAGTCGATGGGGATAAGATCGATGCCACTTACAAGGATGGAATTCTGAAAGTGGTTTTGCCCAAGACCGAAGAGAGCAGTGTGAAGAAAATTGAAGTTCACTGATGTTAAAAAAGAGCCTGCGTGGCAGGCTTGAAATAACGTAAAGGGCACCTTTCCACAAGGTGCCCTTTTTTGATGCGCTCACGATGTGTCAGGAAGGCGCCTCTTTTGCCATTCCGGCGGAAGCCGGAATCCAGTGCCTGTAAAGGGCTATGTCATTCCTGGACCCCGTTTTTCAACGGGGTGACGATTTCATATGAAGTCATCCATTTTGATTTCTTGTACGAACCGGCTAAGCGGCCGCGTGTTTGGATTTCCAGTAAGGGTTGACGAGATCCTCGAAGATGGCGAGCGCCGCTTCCGCACCCTGGCCGGTGGCCGTGACGATCTGCTTGTACCCGCCTTCCACATCTCCCGCTGAGTAGATGCCCGGAATGTTGGTCCGATGACGTGAATCCCGCTTGATATAGCCTTCCGGCGTCAGCTCTATGCCCAGTTTCTTCGCGAGATCCACCGCGGGGGTGTAGCCGATGGCCACGAAGACCCCGTCCACCTTCATGGGCTTCGTCTCTTTCGTCTTCACGTTGTAAAGAAGCACGTCCTCGACCCGATCTTTGCCCCGAATCTCTTTGATCTCCGTGTCGAAGACGACAGGGATCTTGTTGGCAGAGATGTTCTTGGTCAGATGCTCCTGGGCCCGCAGCGAATCCCTGCGGTGAACGATGGTCACCTGAACACCGATGTTGTGAAGGTGCAGCGCTTCAGTGACCGCGCTGTTTCCTCCGCCCGCGATGATCACCTTTTTCCCCTTGAACAGGGGGCCGTCGCAGGTGCTGCAGTAGCTCACCCCGTGGCCTGAGAGTCTTGATTCTCCCGGCGCGCCCAGGTGCCTGTAGCTTGCGCCCGTGGCGAGCAGCACGGCCTTGGCCAGAAAGCGCCTCCTGCTGGTCAGGACGGTGATCGGGTCTCCGGGTCGGATGTCCATCACTTCTTCGCCCTGGAAAATGTTTGTATATTGGAGCGCGTGGGTTGCCATGAGGTCCACCAGGGTCTTGCCTCCGACCTGCGTGAGGCCCGGATAATTCTCCACCACGGGGGTTGTGGCGACTTGACCTCCCAGGGCTCCCCGTTCGATGATGACGGATCTCAGCCCGCTGCGCGCA
>Ga0105101_10001359_pt1 | contig 10637 bp, 5 predicted proteins | sample PPLLak21cMay2015_2_FD_87037 | JGI IMG/M metagenome (GOLD analysis project Ga0105101, IMG submission 87037) | Freshwater sediment microbial communities from Prairie Pothole Lake near Jamestown, North Dakota, USA - PPLs Lake P8 Core (1) Depth... | ecosystem: Environmental > Aquatic > Freshwater >...
AGAATTTTTTAATTTTACGGTTTGAACCAGTACACAATAGAATCATTTCAACAGCGCCTATAAAGAAGAGATGAAGGTTCCATTTTTATATAATACAGGGGTAAAGTCCAGTGAGCTTTTCATTTTTGTACTCTCCTGCCTACAGGCTTTGTGTATAGGAGCCTTCCTGGTAATTTTCGATATTGGCGCCCATGTAATTTTCTTTGAATCCTATGGTAGTGAAATGATTCCATTAGCCCTGGTGATCTCGGGAGTCCTGGGCCTTGTCTACATGTCGTTTTATTCATTTTTCGTAAACCGGATTAATTTCAGGCTATTTATTAATGCCAATTATATGGTCATTTTATTGACCATAGCTGCATTATATTTCGTAAAGCCACTCAGTGCGATCTCGGTTTTTGGAATACCGTTGATGTTGCCAATCTCCCTGATGTTTCCCATCAACGTCATTATTATGCTGATTTTCTGGAGGACACAGCAAAACATTTATACCCCGGCACAGAACAGGAGAATTTATCCTTATGTCCGCGCATTTCAGATTGGCGGGATGGCCACCGCATCTTTTTTACTGTTGGGATTGTTTTTCCTGAAATGGAACTACAATCTTATGCTGCTGGCAGGAATTGGCCTGATGGCTGTCATCCTGATCCTGCAAACCATAATGAATGTTGCTCACCGCTTTTCGCCAACCTTGTATCATCCCCTTAAGAAACTTAATCCCATCCGGTCCAAACTCATTGAATTTTTCTATTCACGCTATACCTTATTATTACTATTATTTGCCATTTTATCGACCATAGTCGGATATCTTATTCATTATCAATTCATATCTATGGCCAGGTTTACTTATCCCAGCCTGACGGGCCTGGCTAAGTTTCTAGCCTTTTTTATGGTTGTAATGTTGATTTTCGGTTATTTTATTGAGAAATTCCTGGTCCGCAAAATACTGTACACTTATGATTCTCCGTACAGTCTTGTGTTAATTCCGGCTGCCATCGGGCTTGTCATTATCACTGCCATGCTGGTGAATATGCTGGCCGGATCATCAGCCAAAATCATAGAGTTCTCTTATGTGTTCCTCATGGCCGGAATGATCAGGATAGCATTTCACACCACCCGGGATGCCATTGAGATACCATCGTTAAAGGTTTTATTCCGGACCCTGGATGTCCGTTTCCATAACATTATTGTTCCCCGTGTGGAAGGTACACTGCGCATGGTTGGAATAGGAATCGCCGGAGCATTGTTGTTCGGATTCCTTTTACTGGGCCTTAAGAATGCGCTGTTCCTGAATCTGTTGATCCTGCTGCTTACCATTGCCTGGATGGTGGTTGCCGTTAAACTGGTTAAGGCATACCAGCATGCCCTTATCGAAGGAATCAGAAAGCTGAAATCAAATATCAGACAGGTTGAGCAGGAATTGATAAATATTGATGAGAAGGCACACAGTCTGATCAATCATGCCAATCCGAAAAAGGCCATTACGGCGTTGTCGCTGTTTGAGCGTATAGAGCCGATCCAGCATGAAAAACACCTGATCGGCCTGCTGGCATCAAGTTCTTTTGAAATAAAAAAATACCTGCTGGAAAAAATTGACGAATATTCCGTGCTGAATGCCCTGCCGGTTTTAAAAGAGGCCCCTTCACTCAAAGAAAGTCAAAACAAGGAGGCTCATGTGTTGGCCACCCGCATCATGAGCCGGTTTGAGACAAAGCTGAGCTTTGGGCAGAGCAAGGAGAACCTCACCAGTTTAATGAACTCCCTGAATATCTCAGACCGGATACTGGCCGCAGAAATTGCAGGCACTTCGGGCAGAATGGACTGGAATGATATCGTCATGGGTCTTTCCCGTGATATTGAGCCCGAGGTCAAAACTTCGGCGGTAAGGGCCATGGCCAGGCTGAATTGCGCCGAACACAGCCATGTGCTTATCGGTTATCTCTCAACGCCCAATTATTTTCAGTTCGCTTTTGAGGCTTTAATCAAGATCGGCGATCCGGCACTGGACATTCTCGATCAGGTCTTTCTTCAGCCTGATGCAGACAACACATTGCTTTCCAGGATCATCCGGATATATGGCAAGATCGGAAGTCCAAAAGCCATTGATCTGTTGTTGACTAAAATTGAAAACCAGAACCGGTATCTGACACGACAAGCCATTTTATCATTGCGTGAAGCCAAATTCCAGTCGACGCCGGCCAACACAAACCGCATATTAAATTCCATTATCCGGCAGATAACGGTCATGGCCTGGAATTTTTCTGTTTACCAGGTAATTGAAAAATCGAAAGAATTTAATTTGTTGTACGATGCATTTGAATCGGAAATAAAAGATAATTACAATACCTTGTTTCACCTGCTTGCGCTGGCCTACAATACTGCATCCATAAGCAATATCCGCAATCTGCTGGCGGATGGCAATGACACCGATATCAGTTTTGCCATCGAAATGCTGGATCAGATATTGAATGAAGAGATAAAACAGGTATTTTTTCCGGTGATTGAGAACCTGTCTATTAAAAGCAGGGTCAAGCAACTTGAGTATTTTTTCCAGACTGAGAAAAACAATCCTGAGGACCTGCTGAATGAGATCATTGTCCGTGATTATAATTCCATTTCCTATTATACAAAAGCCTGCGCTGTTTTCAGCCTGCTTATCATCAGGAATCCCAAAATCGGTCAGGAATTGACGGCTTTATTGTTCCATCCCGACAAGCTGCTGAAAGAATCAGCTTCCTATGTTATGGAGCAGATTGAGCCCGGAACTCTCCAGACTATTTTTCCCAGGCTTGAAGCCGCTGTCGCCCTTGACATACAAAGTTCCATTGACCATTCCGGAAACCGGGATATTCCTTTTCTCCTGCTTGACCGGATCGGATTTTTAAAGAACGTAAAAAAATGTGAAACCATCAGCGAAGATGTCCTGCTTGAAATCTCCAGGCATTTGGATCTGAACACGTTATCAGCCAATGATCAGTTATTGATCAGGAAAAATGATGTGCATTACCCGTTGATCATCATTCAAAAAGGACAGGCAGAAGTGAGGAATTCCGAGAATAAAGTGTTTGTTTTTGGTAAAAATGATATAATTTACAGCGATATTTTTTCGGTATATGAAGCATTTTCCTTCAAGGCCCTTACCGATCTTACATTTTTCAATCTTGATCAGGAAATGTTGAATAATCTTGCTTTTGACAATCTTGATTTCCGGAAGTTATTATTTGAATTGATTGAAGAATCTCAAGCCTGAAACGACCTATGAATTTTGACTACGACATATTTATCAGTTATGAAGCCGCAACGACCCGGGATGACCAGCAGGTGAAAACCTGGGCTCAACATTTTTGCCATCATTTGTATATTGTTTTACAACGTTTGTTTAATGAAAAGCCGACCATTCTCCTGCATGATGACTTGAGGACCCGGCAGCAGCTGATGAATGAAGATCCGGTTGATATTTTCAGGAAAACCGGTGTATTTGTTACTATCGTTACCCCTGAGGATGTCAAATCAAGGGATTATCTCAAGGAACTGGCCAACATCCGCGAAGCAGTGGGTAATACATCAGGTGATTCACAGGAGCCCAGCAGAATCTTCAAAATAATAACTTCTCCGCTGTCCCAGGAAGAAGAATCCGGCTTTTTGAAAGATGAACTCCGGTACAATTTCTTTGAAATAAACCGTTACAGCAAGAAGCCGGTAACCTTTGCACTGCAGGATAATCAACTGCCTGATAATAAGTTCTGGTCAAAGCTGGTGGACCTGGCTTATGATATTTATAATACCCTTCACGAGTTGAAGGCTCAAAAAAAGCCTGAGAATACGGGTCAAAACAATAATGCTATTTTCCTGGCCGAGACCAGTTTTGATCAGCAGGAAAACCGGGATATCCTCAAACGTGAGTTACGGCATCTGGGCTACAAAGTGTTGCCGATATCAACCATCCCCGGTGACAGTGAACCAGCGAGGGCTGCTATTGAAGAATGCCTGAGGCAATCGGTAGTTTCCATTCATATGATGGGTGCTTTTTATGGCGATTTTGTCAAAAACTCGAAATATTCACTGATTGATTTCCAGGCCCGCACTGTTAAAGAGTATATCGAGTCGAAAGAAAACCGGCATAAGCCTTACCAGATCATTTGGGTACCCAGTGATCTGAAAACAACCGATCAGCGTCAGTCGCTTTATCTGAAAAGGATCAAGCGGGATGAAACGCAGGAAAGAACTGAAATTGTTGAAGCTCCGCTGGAAGTATTCAAAACCATTGTTAATAACAAGCTGAGTGAGATTACCAATGCACCTGAAGTTAAAACTGAATCAGGCTATGCCTTATACCTGCTGTATGAAAAACCTGAAGAGCAGAAATTGCAGGAATATATTCCGCTTATTCAAAGCCGTGGATTCAGGATCATCACCACCCCCGATGACGGGAAGGAATATTTGTCCATTACCGATCATATCCGGAAATTGAAAAAAGCAGATGCTGTAATCATATACAAAGGTAATTCCACCATGGAGTGGTTGAACAGCAAAATACGCGACCTCGTGAAGGTACCTGGATTTGGCAAAGAAAAACCCTTTAAAGCCATAGGTATTTTTTCACCCCAGAAAACAACTGACAAATCCTTATTATTTTTGCGGAATGTAACCGTAATTTGGAATGAAGAAATAAACAATGCTGCCATACATCATTTTCTCGATCAGATAATAAAAAAATGACTGAAAATCCAACCCGGCATATTAAAACAGGTACGTTATCCATTACTAATCCATTTCCCGGATTAAGGCCTTTTACCGTGGAAGAAAGTCATTTATTCTTCGGAAGGGAGGGTCAAAGTGAAATCGTGCTTGAATACCTGGCCAAAAATCATTTTGCTGCGGTCACCGGTGCTTCAGGCAGCGGTAAATCCTCATTGATATATTGCGGGCTGATCCCAACGCTTTTCGGAGGTTTTATTACCCATGCAGGATCCCGCTGGAAGATAATAGCCGTAAGGCCCGGAAACAGTCCAATTGAAAACCTTGCCGAAGCCCTGGCCACCAATGAACAACCCGATCTGATTCATGATGATCTTCAGCTCAGGAAACAAATATTGTTATCGGTACTGAGAAGAAGTTCCTTTGGCCTGGTGGATGCCATCAGGCAGATGAAGATAGCGGAAAACGAAAATATCCTGCTGATCATCGACCAGTTTGAAGAATTATTCCGTTTCAAGGAAAGCCGTAAGGACAGTACTACTTTCAATGAGACGGAAGCTTATATCAAGCTTCTGGTGAATGCGATCAGGCAGACAGGCTATTCGATTTATGTAGTGCTTACCATGCGCAGTGATTTTATTGGTGAGTGCTCTCAATTCCAGGAACTTACCAAGCTCATCAATAAGAGTAATTTTCTCATCCCCCAGATGACCCGTAACGACTTCCGGGAGGCAGTCCTTGGACCTTTAGCTGTTGGCGGGGCCGAGATTGATTCTCAGTTGCTGCATCACATTCTGAATTCCATTGAAGACAAAACTGACCAGTTGCCGGTATTGCAGCATGCCATGATGCGAACCTGGGAATTCTGGGCTCATAACAACGATCCGGCCGTACCGATCAAAATGAGGGATTACGAGGCAGCCGGAAGGGTTGAAAATGCCCTTTCCATGCATGCGAATGAAGCTTATGAGGAGCTTACGGAAGACGGAAAGCGCGTTTGTAAAAGTATTTTTAAATGCCTGACGGAAAAGGGCACGGATAACAAAGGAACACGGCATCCCGCTACTGTTCGTTATCTGGCTGAGATTGCCAAGGTCCCTGACAGCAGTGTGATAGAAGTGGTGGAAAGGTTCCGGGCAAAAGGCAGGTCGTTTCTGACGCCTGTTGAAGGGACCCCCATTGACAGTGAAACCGTTATAGACATTTCCCATGAAAGTCTGATGCGTATCTGGGATAAGCTTAAGACCTGGGTGGATGAAGAATTCTCTTCGGTTCAGATGTATCTTCGCCTGGCAGAAGCCTCAACCCAGTTCCAGCTTGGTAAAACAGGGCTCTGGCGGCCTCCTGACCTGCATCTGGCGTTGAACTGGAAAAAAACACAGAATCCTACCCTGGCATGGGCTAAAAAATACAATCCCGCTTTTGAAAAGGTTATGGTATTTCTTGATTCAAGCGAAAAGAAATACATGCAGGAGGAACAAAACAAGGTGAAAATCCAGCGGCTTGAATTGAACCGCACCCGCAAGTTTGCGGTTTCAATGCTTTCGGCTGCCGTTGTGCTGTCTTTCCTTGTTGTTTTTGCCCTTACGCAACGGCAAAAAGCCGTCGAACAGAGCATTGAAGCCCAGATCCAGCGTGAGGAGGCCGAATTCAGGAAACAGGAAGCGGACAGTCTGCGAACCCTGGCTGAAGGTAAAGCCGACCGCGCTGAATTTGATAAAATTATTGCCCAGGTCTTTGCTGATTCGGCTGAACGTGCCAAAGCACAGGCTTTATTCCAGGCCAGGCTGTATGAGAAAGAAAAGGAACTGGCTGATCTGAAGGCTGCGGAGGCAACAAAACGCAGCCAGACCTTGGTAAAGGAGAAGGAGGTGGCGGAAGAAACAGCAGAGATGGCTATGGCGCAAAGAGATGTATCCGATCGTGAAAAGATGCTGGCTGCTCAAAAACGAATGCTTTCCATATCACAGTCCATGGCCATAAAAGCATTGCAGGCTGATGATAAGAACCTGATAGGACTGCTTGCCCTGCAAGCGTTTATTTTCAACAAAGAGTTTGAGGGTCAGATAAACCAGCCGGATGTATATAATGCCCTGTATGCGGCTTTGAGTGCCTTTAACGGGAAAAATTACAATGGCTTGAGCGGCCATGAAGGGGCTGTCAGGTCCCTGGCCTTTGTCGGAAATACCAGCATTTTTTACAGCTCCGGCAGTGACGGCAAGATCCTCCGGTGGGACCTGTCAGCAGGTTCAAAATCAGCCCGTACCCTGATCGACAACAATTTCATCAACCGAAGCCTTTCCATCAGCAACAACGGACGCTGGCTGGCATGCGGAACCACGACCACCGGTATCCAATTGTTTAATCTTAACCAGACCAGTGCCCTGCCTAATTATCTTGAAGGCCACAAAGGATGGGTGGAAACGCTCGAATTTACCAGTGACAGCAAAGGGCTGTTCTCCTCCAGCACGGATAATACCATCATATACTGGGACCTGATTGCTTCCACCCATACGGAATTCCTGAAGGCAGAGAACAAGATCCAGAGCCTGGCTGTGTCTCCGGGCGGCAGATTTATTGTGGTCGGAACCGATGACGGCAAGGTTATACGCTGGAATATCGACAACAAGGAAAAAACGATACTATTTCAGGCAGATGGTAACAAAATTTATTCCGTTTCGTTTAATACAAGCGGATCAAGAATAGCTTTCGGTGACAAAAACGGGACATTGAGGATCATGGACACCAAAACCAATGCGGTTACACGCACCGTTGCTGCCCACGCTGCTCCCATTATGGACATTGACTTTTCTCCGGATGACCGGCAGATTGCTACTGCCAGCATGGATAAGTCTATGAGGATATGGAATGCCAATAATCTCACTGATAAGCCTGTAATCCTGAAGGAACATGGTGACAATTTTGTCCTTTCAGTCTCTTTCAGCCCTGACGGACGTTATTTGCTTTCTTCTGCTGACCAGAAGGACCAGTCAAAAATCAATTATATTTATTTCTGGCCAACCCACGCGGAGGATATGGCAGAATTGCTGTGTGCAAAACTGGGAAGGAATATGACAGCCCGTGAATGGGAATCCTATGTTGGACCTGATATTGAATACCGCAAAACATGTGTAAATAAATAATACAACCCATCCATGCCCCTGTTATTCAAAACTTCAAATCATGCCCGTTATGCCGGAACCCTTATTTTATTGATGTTGCTGTTGCACCCCTTTACTTCCCGGGCGCAGAATGATTGCTCAAAGACCTTGCAGGAAGCCAGGAACCAGTATGACCTTGGCACGATCGATGAGATTCCCAAGATGCTTGGTCCCTGCATGCAGGAGGGATTTACACGGTCACAGCGGATTGAGGCATACAAACTATTGATATTGGCTTATCTGTTTGATGACGATCAGTTTGATGCTGAAAAAACCATGACTGAATTCCTGAAACGATATCCCGAATATGAGATCATGCCAAACGACCCGGTAGAGTTCATTCACCTGTTTGAGACCTACCGTACTACTTCTGAGTTTTCAATCGGTCTTCAGGCAGGATTTAACCTGACCAACCCGCGCATTATTCAAAACTACAGCCAACTTGACCTGAACACTTCAGAACCTTCCGATGTTACCGGCAGCGGTTATCAGATTGGGCTTGGAGCCGGCAGGTACCTGGGCAAACGGTTAATGATCAACATGGAACTGCAATGGGCCCGGCTCAGTTACACCTTTAAGGACGGGAATACCATAATCCAGGAAGACGGCAAGTATATTGAAAACTTTGATTATAAAGAAGAGTTGAATAAATTAACCCTGCCTGTCACAGCCCTGTTTGAAATCAACAACGGGAAACTGCTCTGGTTCATACGCGGAGGCGGATCCGTAAACTATATCCTTTCAGCTTCCGGAACCTCTCAGGTAATGATCAATGACCGACCGGAAAATGGCAAAAAAGTTGACATAAAGGACTACCGTAACGCCTATTATTTCTGTGCACAAATCGGGACAGGGATACACTATAAAATTCCCAGGGGATTCCTTGCGGTGGACCTGCGGTATAATGTGGGGATCAATAATCTTGTCCGCACTGAAACCCGCTTTGACAATAACTATTCAGGCAGTATTTTTGAATACCTGGATGACGATTTCGGCCTTAATACCTTTACTTTTTCGTTAGGCTATTATTTTTCTTTTTACACTCCAAAAAAAACAAAGTAACATGAAAGGCTGTTGGTCCACCCTGTTATTTATTGCCCTTGTTCTTTTTTCATGTGATAATTATAATGATATAAGCACTTCCCAATCTGATTCCTTTGTAAAAAACTATACCATAAACCAGAACAATGCCGGCACAGGGGTATGTAAGCTCAGCGATGGCGGATATGCCCTGCTGGGCAATACAGAAAGCGTGGCCCGGGGAACTGACATTTGCCTGATGATCACGGATGAATTCGGAAATTCCATTCAAAAGGCCAAAATCATCGGAACCGCAAAAAACGACAGGGGCTATTGCATCAAGCAGTCACCTGACGGGGGTTTTATTATTCTCGGATCCCGTCAGGATGAAACGGACGATGACCTGGATGTATATCTGATCCGTACGGACAGGCTTGGCGATACCCTCTGGACCCGCTCTTTCGATGAGCGAAACAAGGCTGATGAGGGTCTCTGGTTTGATACGGATGATAACGGCAATATTATGATGGTTGGGTATACCACCAATACAATCCAACAGGCCTGGCATTTTTTGGTAGATCAGCATGGCGATACAGTTAACTCATATGAATCCAAAGAGTTAGGAACAATTCCGACCAATGAAGCCCGGTATGTTAAGCGGTTCAATGATGGCTGGCTGGTGGCTGGCACGTTGGATAATATTCCCTTATGGCTTATTACAAACGATTATCGGTTTGAGATAAACTATGTGTCAGATAGATATGCAAACGAAAAAGCCAATTCGGTTACCCTTCTTGACGACAACACATACCTCGTTTGCGGGACTGTTTCTGATGGGACAGGCGGATCAGATGTCCTGCTTATTAAAATCAAAAAGGTTATATCCGATAAAATACAGTATGAGCGGGTATGGCAAAGAAGTTTCAGTAATCCTGGCAATGACAAGGGCACCTGCATTCTGACCCAGGATAACCAGATCCATATTTTATCGACGCTATCGAACGGCGATAAAAGCAGCATTATTTCAATCATAACAACCGACCTGGACGGGGAAAATCCTCAATATAAGTCGTTTGGCGGTTCAAGCCTGATGAAAAGCAGCAATTTTGAGTTCACAGAGGACGGAGGGTTCATTATTTCCGGCACCAACGAGCGTAATTTTAAAAGCAGTCTGATGATGATCAAGACCAAAACCGGTGGAGATCTCTGAATTTGACCCGGCAAAAGTTTTTTTCTTTCCTAAAAACTGATTTTCAAACCATATTCAGTACTGTTCATCAAATTCTGGTTACATTTTACACTTCATTTTTGTACTTTTACCGACTGTATATTATATAACACTTCCCTGTTTCAAGGGCAGATTGAACAAATCCGGACGACCACAAAGGATTTGTTTTTTATCTGGACGGGGCAAGTGTTAAATACGTTTTATTATCAATAAATCTAAAGAAATGAAAGTTTTCTACTGGTCAGGTTTTCGCGGGTTCCGTTCATTCATTCTTCTTTTCTTATGGTGGCTCTCTTTTCAGGCTTATCCCCAGGACACATTGAAGATAATGCCACAGGGCCACTCCATGACCTTCGATACTTACACCGGTGATACCCGGAACGACGGCGATAAAATCTCCTATCGTTACGAACTCTACCAATCACTGATCGATGCCGGATATATCTTTGATTTTGTCGGAAGCGAGCGAAGCGGATGGAATTTACTTCCGTCCACTCCGGTTGATTATTCCAATAATGCCGGATTCCCCG
>Ga0105101_10001360_pt1 | contig 10636 bp, 9 predicted proteins | sample PPLLak21cMay2015_2_FD_87037 | JGI IMG/M metagenome (GOLD analysis project Ga0105101, IMG submission 87037) | Freshwater sediment microbial communities from Prairie Pothole Lake near Jamestown, North Dakota, USA - PPLs Lake P8 Core (1) Depth... | ecosystem: Environmental > Aquatic > Freshwater >...
CATCAGCGCGTAGACATCGGTCCGGTTCGTGAGGTCACCGGCGCTGGTGCGCACGAAGACCGGAACGAACACGTTGTTTGCGCTGGAGAGACCCTGATAGTCGCCGAGGAAAAGCCCGCGCGCATTCGGCGCGATCGCGAGGTCGAACGTCTGCGAGATGCGGTTCTCCTGCCAGGTGGCGCCGTTGGCGGAGCGCGCGAAGATCAGTTCGGTCGGCAGCGTCGACGGATCGGGCGTGTTGCTGCGCAGGTCGTAGTAGCTGATGCCTATCGTGCCGTCCGCGCGCACGTGGATGCTCGGCATGAACGCTTGCACGCCGGGCTCGGAATTGACCTGAACGGGCGGACTCCAGGTCGCGCCGCCGTCGGTCGAGCGCGAAAGCGCGATGCCGTCGCGCGCGCCACCCGAGAATCGCGCGTCCTGCCAAACAACCCATAGATCGCCGTTCGGTGCGACCGCAATCTGCGGAATCAGCGCACTGTCGCGGATCGGCGTGCCGGCTTCGGGATCCCGCGCGCCGATCGAAAGCAGGTCGGCGATGCGGATTGATGGGCTCCAGGTCGCGCCCTTGTCGGTCGAACGCACGATGCGCAGCGATGCGACCGTTGCGCCGCCGGTCGTATCGAGCTGCGCGAACAGGTTCACCAGTGTGCCGTCGGGCAGCACCGCAATCACGTTGCCGATCGTCTGGCTCAGCAGGCCCGGGTCGTAGATCGAGCGTGCGGCTTCCCACGTGAGGCCGCCGTCGGTCGTGCGCGCGAAGTAGCTGGGGCCGCCGCCGGTGGCGACGAGGCGATCCCACACTGCATAGACGTAGCGCGCATCGGTGGGGTCGGCGGTGATCGTGTTCTTGTCGTTGAAGTGCGTTGCGCCATCGCGGATCAGCGTCGCGGGGTTGCTCCAGGTGCGTCCGCCGTCGGTCGATCGGCTGACCAGCATCGCGTTCGCCGAACCCGCGATGAATGTCCCGACGCTGGTGGAAAGAGCCATCTGGAACGCGACGCCGTCGGGGCTGATCGTCACCCAGGGATCGGTCGCACGCTCGTAGTCGCCGCCGTTGGCGACGGTGCCGCCGGCGCAGCGCGAAAATGGCACCGCCACGCGGGTCCAGTTGACGCCGCCGTTGGTCGTCGTTGCGGTCATCAGGCCGTTGGCTGATCCATTGGCCCAGCGGTCCTGTTGCCAGACCGCCACGATGTTGGCGGGATCGCGCGGATTCACCGCAACAGAGGGCTCGACTTCCGCATTTGTATAAGGCGCGCCCGCGCCAGCAACTCCGGTGCAGCCGGCCGGAAACGGTGAAGCAGCGGAGATCAGCACCGGCGCATCGGTCACCAGCGGCGGCAGCACGACCGGCGGTGGAGTAGGCGGCGCAGGTACCGGTGCAGGTACCGGAGCAGGGCTGTCGGAGCCGCCGCCGCAGGCCGCAAGCCCACCGGCCGCGATGACGGCGCTGACGAACAACCAGCGACCCGGCTTCAGGCGTACTGCCTTCATGGCTTGCCCCCGCTCAGCAATGAGAGGGGCATTCTGTCAGTAGCCATGCAGAACCGGCGAGCGCCGATCCGACGAGGCGCGAAAAAGTGCACCCGAAATCGGCAAAACGGGGGACTGCCGCAAACCTTGCGTCGGGAGAGAATGGACGATCGGCATGTCGGCATAACCCGCAAACGCCGCCGCCGGTGCACACTGACGTCATGTCTTACTTCGACCGCGCCTTCGACGAATGGCCTCGCTTCAAAGCCGAGCGCGGCCGCTCGATCCCGTTGACTTGTATCAACGGCGTTCGAATGGCTTTGCGTAGCCTGCGAATCAAGTTGTTCTTTCTCGCGGCGCCGCAAAGGAGGGGCGTATCGGGTACGCTGGCGCGGTCCCCGATGCGTTTTGCGGTCGCCGCACTTTCCCTTTCCCAATGGCATCCAGGTTGATACGCAAGGCCAAGGTATCGGCCTTGGCCGGAGACGCGCCTGCCGCCGCCGACGAGGCCGGCGCCTGTGATCATTGCGGCGATTCGCTCGCCGGCTTACGCGTCGTCAAGCGGCCGATCGGGCCGACGCTGCGTTCGTTCTGCTGCAACGGCTGCTCCTTCATCGCTGAACAGCTCTACCTCGCCGAAGCCGGCAGCCGTGACCGTGCAACGCTCAATGCGGCACTCGCGGGCGAGGCGGGAGGCGTTTCGACCGAGATCATGGCGATGGCGGGCTCGCGCGTGCAGCTCGAGATCCGCGGCATGGTCTGCAGCGCATGTGCATTGCTGATCGAACACCAGCTGCGCCGCCTGCCCGGAGTCGCCCAGGCCAACGTCGATTTCGGCGCCCAGGTCGCGTATGTCGCGTTCGATCCGCGCCGGGTCACGCGCAGCGACCTGCAGCAGACGATCGAGCGCGCCGGCTACGACGCCGGGCGCACTCCGCGCGACGAGACCCGCAGCAAGCGCGTCGAGTTGCTGCGAGTGCTGATCGCCTGGCTCGGCATGATGCAGGTGATGATGCTCGCGGTGCCGCTGTATTTTGCGGAGCCAGGAGACATCCCGGCCGATATCGAGCAGCTGATGCGCATTGCCAGCCTTGTGCTGACGCTGCCGGTCGTGTTGTTCTCGGCCCAGCCGCTGTACCGCGCCGCGTGGAGCCAGTTGAAGATGCGGGCGATCGGCATGGACCTGCCGGTCGTGGTCGGCATCGGCGCGGCATTCATCGCGAGCGCGGTCGCAACGGTCACCGCGCGCGGCGCCACCTATTTCGACTCGGTCACGATGTTCATCGCGCTCGTGCTGGCGTCGCGCTGGCTGCTTGCGCGCGGGCTCGCGGCGGCGCGCGAGCACATCGACGCGGCGCGGCGACAGCCGATGGCCGCGCTGCGACTGGTCGCATTCCCGTCGTCGCTGGCGACCGAATCGATTGCATACGAGAAGCTCAAGCTCGGTGACCGCGTGCTGGTGCCGCCGGGCGAAACCGTGCCGGCCGACGGCGTCGTCGTTCACGGCCGCTCGAGCTGCTCGCAGGCCTGGCTGACCGGCGAGTCGACGCCGATCGACAAGAGCGCCGGAGCGCCGGTGCTCGCCGGCTCGATCAACCTCGACCAGCCGCTGGTCGTCGAGGTGACGCGCATCGGCGAGTCGACATCGCTCGCAGCGCTGCAACGAATGGTCGACGAGGCCGGCCGCGAGCGGCCGCGCATCGTCGAGATGGCGAATCGGGTCGCGGTGGGATTCCTGTGGGCGGTCCTCGCGATCGGCGTCGCGACGCTGGCCGGCTGGTGGCTGGTCGATCCGGCGCAGGCACTGCCGAACACGATTGCGGTGCTGGTTGCGACCTGTCCGTGTGCGCTGTCGCTGGCCGCGCCGGCCGCGATTGCGGCCGCGCAGTCGGCGCTTGCCGAGCGCCGCGTGCTGCTGGCGCGGACCGCGGCGATCGAATCGCTGGCGCAGATCGATCTGCTCGCCTGCGACAAGACCGGCACGATGACGACCGGCGAGCCGAGCCTGCTGCGCCAGCTGCTTCTGCGCGACACCGACCCCGAGCAGGTTCTCGCGATCGCCGCTTCGATGGAGACGCTATCCACGCACCCGTATTCGCGGGCGCTGATCAGCGCCGCGCAGTCGCTGCAGAAATCGCTGCCGCCGATCGTCGACGGCCGGGTCGAGGCCTCGGCCGGAATCGAAGCGACGGTCGGCGGACGCCGCTATCGGCTCGGCAAGACCGAGTTCACGCTGGTGGAGAAGCTCGCGGCGCACCGCGGCACGATCGCGGCGATTGTCGCGCGCGAAGCGCTCGGCGCCACGAGCTACATCGTGCTCGCGGATCCGCAGGGCCCGATCGCGCTGTTCGTCTTCGGCGAGCGCTTGCGCGACGACGCCGCTACGATGGTCGACGCGTTCATCGAGAAGGGCGTCGATGCAGTGCTGTTGTCAGGCGACCGGCGGGAACCGGTGCATGCGGTCGCTGCGGCGCTCGGCATCGAGCAGGCGCTTGCGCACCAGACACCCGAGAGCAAGCGGAACTGGGTCGCGGACCAGCAACGCGCCGGCCATCGGGTCGCGATGCTGGGCGACGGCATGAACGATGCGCCGGTGATCGCGCAGGCCGATGTCTCGATCGCGCTCGCCAGCGGGTCGACGCTGGCCCAGGCGCGCGCCGACCTGATCGTCTTGTCATCGCGCCTCGCCGACGTGCAGTACGCATTTGCGGTGGCGCGCCGCGCGATGAAGATCGTGCGCCAGAACCTCGCCTGGGCGTTTGCCTACAACGTCGTCATCATCCCGCTCGCGGCCTTCGGCCATGTTTCGCCTGCGGTCGCGGCCGCCGGCATGGCTGCCAGTTCGTTGCTGGTGATCGCCAACGCACTGCGCGCGCGCCGCCTCCCCGCGCGAACCCGCCACTGATGGAATCGCTGTACCTGCTGATCCCGCTGTCGGTATTGCTGGTGCTGCTCATCGGCGGCGTCCTCGTCTGGGCCGTGATGTCCGGGCAGTTCGAGCAGCTGGACGACGCCGGTGAGCGCATCCTGCGCGACGACGAGGAAGCGCCGGTCGACGGCACGTCGCGGTCCGCCAAGTGAAATGCCGCTGGCACCAACGCACGAATTCTGGTTCCCGCACTCGCTCCCGCACGATTGACTTGCGTCAATCGAAAGGCAAGTCCGCTCCATAGCATTGCACCCCGGGCCGCCGACGAGGGGACGTAGGCATCACCGGCGCGGGTAGTATCCCTGCTACCCGCACTGCCGCATCATCCGCCGGGCAGCGCAGCAACCTGCCAATCACAGACTCCTGCAACGAGGAACACATGAGCCAAGCTGTGAACTCAGAAGGCACCTACAACTACAAGGTCGTTCGGCAGTTCGCCGTGATGACAGTCATCTGGGGCATCGTCGGCATGCTGGTCGGCGTGATCATCGCCGCGCAGATGGCATGGCCGGACCTGAACCTGGGAGTGCCCTGGCTGAGTTTCGGTCGGCTGCGTCCGCTGCACACGAACGCGGTGATCTTCGCGTTCGGCGGCTGCGCGCTCTTCGCGACCAGCTACTACGTCGTGCAGCGCACCTCGCAGGTGCGGCTCTTCTCCGACGCGCTGGCGGCGTTCACGTTCTGGGGCTGGCAGGTCGTCATCGTCGCCGCGGCGATCACGCTGCCGCTCGGCATCACGACGAGCAAGGAGTACGCGGAACTCGAGTGGCCGATCGACGTCCTGATCACGCTGGTCTGGGTGGCCTACGCGATCGTCTTCTTCGGAACGATTTACCAGCGCAAGGTCAAGCACATCTTCGTCGCCAACTGGTTCTTCGGCGCCTACATACTCACGGTGGCGCTGCTGCACATCGTCAACAGCCTGGCGATTCCCGCCACGCTGTGGAAGTCGTATTCGATCTACCCCGGCGCGACCGATGCCATGGTGCAGTGGTGGTACGGCCACAACGCGGTCGGCTTCTTCCTGACCGCGGGCTTCCTCGGGATCATGTATTACTTCGTGCCGAAGGCGGCCGGGCGCCCGATCTACTCGTACCGGCTGTCGGTCGTGCACTTCTGGGCGCTGATCTTCACATACATGTGGGCCGGCCCGCACCACCTGCACTACACCGCGCTGCCGGACTGGGCGCAGTCGCTCGGCATGGTCTTCTCGCTGGTGCTGCTGGCGCCGTCGTGGGGCGGCATGATCAACGGGATCATGACCCTGTCAGGCGCCTGGTACAAGCTGCGCGACGATCCGATCCTGAAGTTCTTGATCGTCTCGCTGTCGTTCTACGGCATGTCGACCTTCGAGGGTCCGATGATGTCGATCAAGACCGTGAACGCGCTCTCGCACTACACGGACTGGACGATCGGCCACGTGCACTCGGGCGCGCTCGGCTGGGTCGGGCTGATCACGATCGGCGCGATCTACTACCTGCTGCCGCGGCTGTACGGCCGGACCGAGATGGCGAGCGTGCGACTGGTCACCGTGCATTTCTGGGTCGCGACGATCGGAATCGTCGTCTACATCGCGGCGATGTGGATCGCTGGCGTCATGCAGGGCCTGATGTGGCGCGCGGTCAACGAGGACGGCACGCTCACCTACACGTTCATCGAGAGCGTCAAGGCGACGTATCCGTTCTATTGGATCCGCCTGCTCGGAGGGCTGATGTACCTGGCCGGGATGTGCCTGATGGCGTGGAACATGGTGAAGACGATCGGCCAGGGCAAGGCGGTCGAGGCGCAGATCCCGGCCGCGGTCGCGCACGCCTGAGCCCCGGAGAAGAAGATGAAACTGACACACGACAAGATCGAGACGACGCCGACGCTGCTGATCGTGCTGGTCATCCTGGTCGTCGCCATCGGCGGACTGGTTGAAATCGTTCCACTGTATTTCCAGCGGTCGACGACGCAGGCGATGCAGGGGATCAAGCCGTACGAACCACTGCGCCTGGCCGGGCGTGACATCTACATCCGCGAGGGTTGCTACAACTGCCATTCGCAGATGATCCGGCCGTTCCGCGCCGAGACGCTGCGCTACGGCCACTACTCGGTGGCCGGCGAGTTCGTCTACGACCATCCGTTCCAGTGGGGCAGCAAGCGCACCGGGCCCGACCTGGCGCGCGTCGGCGGCCGCTATTCGGACGAATGGCATCGGATCCACTTCAACAACCCGCGCGACGTCGTGCCGGAATCGAACATGCCGGCGTATTCATGGTTCGAGAAGACCCGGCTCGACGGCAGCGACATCCAGGCGCGCATGAAGGCGCTGCGCACGGCCGGCGTGCCCTATACCGACGAACAGATCGCGAAAGCGCCGGAAGCGCTGAAGGACAAGACCGAACTCGATGCGGTGATTGCCTATCTGCAGGGCCTGGGCGTCGAGCTCCGGGGCGTGCGCTAGGACCTGGGAGACGACGATGGACATCAACGACATCCGGGCGGTGCTGACGGTGCTGGGCTTTCTCGGCTTCGTCGGCATCGTCGTGTGGGCCTACAGCCGCACCGCGAAACAGGGCTTCGACGAGGCGGAGGCGCTGCCTTTCGCCGACGACGAGTCGGGACGGCACTGACAGAGGCGATCGATGAGCGACTTCTACAGCGTTTTCTGGGATTACTACATCGCGATCATCTCGATCGTCTCGGTGCTCGGCTGCGGCGTGTTCCTGTGGATGCAGAGCAAGCGCACGGTCAAGGTCACGCTCAATGCGCAGGGCGATCCGCAGACGACCGGCCACACATGGGACGGCGACCTGGCGGAATTCAACAATCCGATGCCGCGGTGGTGGATCGTTCTGTTCTACCTGACCGTGGTCTTCTCGGTGCTCTACCTGATCCTGTACCCGGGGCTCGGAACGCAGTGGCAGGGGGTTCTGAAGTGGACGCAGACCGGCCAGTACGACGGCGAGGTCAAGGCCGCCGAGGCCAGGTTCGGGCCGATCTTTGCAGCATTCGCGAAGGAGCCGGTCGAGAAGATCGCGTTCGACCCGAAGGCGCGTGGCATCGGCGAGCGCCTTTTCCTGAACAACTGTGCGCAGTGCCACGGCTCCGATGCGCGCGGCTCGCGCGGCTTTCCCAATCTGACAGACGGCGACTGGCTCTACGGCGGAACGCCGGACGCGATTAAGACGTCGATAGCCAATGGTCGGAACGGCGTCATGCCGCCAATGGGTGCGGCGGTAGGTGGCAAGGATGACGTCACAGATGTCGCGCATTACGTGTTGTCGCTCTCGGGTTCCGCGCACGATTCGGTCCGGGCGGTTCGAGGCAAGGACAAGTTTCTGGCATGTGCCGCTTGCCACGGACCGGACGGAAAGGGCAATCAGACGCTGGGTGCGCCGAATCTGAGTGACAGGATCTGGCTCTATGGCGGCACGGCCGACGCTATCTCGCAGACGATCGTGACTGGACGCGGGTCGAACACGCTCTCGCCCGGACAGAGCGCGATGCCCGCCTGGAAGGACACTTTGGATCCGGCGCAGGTTCACCTGGTCGCGGCCTACGTCTGGTCACTGTCGAACCAGCCTGGGAAGGCGGCGGAAGCTCCGGCTTCGAAGTAGTTTTCAGGAGTGCGCGGCCGTCGGCGACGGCGTGCCGCGTCTGGGTCTCTGGAAGTGGAACACATGGACAAGGCGGTGGAAGCAAAGCGGGCGGGAGCGGCGAAGCCGGCTCCGGCCGCCGCCGGCAGCGGGCTGCGCGAAGTCGAGATCCAGCTCTATGCAAAGCGCGCGGAGATCTACCCGCGCCATCGCATCGGCGATTCCCTCGGTTTCTTCCAGAAGTGGCGCTGGGCGCTCATCTGGGCCACGCAGATCGTCTTCTACGGCTTGCCCTGGCTGCAGTGGGGTGGCCGACAGGCGCTGCTGTTCGATCTCGCGGCACGCAAGTTCTACATCTTCGGCCTCGTGCTGTGGCCGCAGGACATCATCTACCTGACTGCCATCCTGATCATCGCCGCGCTGTCGTTGTTCCTCTTCACCGCGGTCGGCGGGCGGCTATGGTGCGGCTATGCCTGCCCGCAGACGGTCTACACGGAAATCTTCATGTGGATCGAGCAGAAGATCGAGGGCGATCGCCCTAAGCGGATGAAGCTCGACAAGGAACCCCTGTCTGCGCGCAAGTTCATGCTGAAGTTCGCCAAGCATGCGGTGTGGATCGCGGTGGCGCTGTGGACCGGACTGACTTTTGTCGGCTACTTCACGCCGATCCGCCCGCTGCTGACCGAGCTGGTGACCTTCTCGATCGGCGGCTGGGCGCTGTTCTGGGTCCTGTTCTACGGCTTCGCGACCTATGGCAACGCAGGCTGGCTGCGCGAGCAGGTTTGCAAGTACATGTGCCCGTACGCGCGCTTCCAGAGCGCGATGTTCGACCCGGACACGCTGATCGTCAGCTACGACCGCGTGCGCGGTGAGCCGCGCGGGGCCGGCAGCAAGAATTCCACGCGCACCGAGCAGGGCCTGGGTGACTGCGTGGCCTGCGGCCTCTGCGTCCAGGTTTGCCCGACCGGGATCGACATCCGCAACGGCCTGCAGTACGAGTGCATCGGCTGTGCGCTGTGCATCGACGCGTGCAACTTCGTGATGGACAAGGTCGGTCTGCCGAAGGGCCTGATCCGCTACTCGACCGAACATGCGCTGCAGGAACGCTACGAAGGCGCCGGGATCTGGAAGCACATCTGGCGGCCGCGCGTGCTCGTCTATAGCGGAATCCTCGCGGCGATCATGGTCGCGCTGGCGGTGGCTTTGACGCTGCGCGTGCCGCTGAAGGTCGACGTCATCCGCGACCGCGGCTCGCTCGCGCGCGAAGCGGAGGACGGACGCATCGAGAACACCTATCGCCTGCAGGTGATGAACACGACCGAGACTGCGCGCCGGTACGTGATCAGCGCGAGCGGGTTGCCCGGCGTCGAACTGGCGACCGAGCCGGAATTCGAGGTGCCGGGAGCGACGACGCGACCGGTGCTGGTGCGGCTGCGCGCGGCGCCGGAGAACGTGCCGCCGGGCTCGAACAAGGTGAAGATCGGGGTCCAGGCTATCGACGATCCGTCGGTCCGCGTCTCGGAGCAGACGGTATTCATCGGGTTGCGGAGATGAGCGAGGGCCGAGACAAAGCGATGAACGACGACAACGCTCCGTGGTACCGGCAGCCATGGCCCTGGTTCCTGATATCGCTGCCGGCGACTGCGGTCGTCGCGGGACTGGTGACGTATTACATCGCCGCACGCGGTTTCGATGGCCCCGTCGTCGCCGACTACTACAAGCAGGGCCTCGCGATCAATGAAGAGATCGGCCGCAGTGATCTCGCTCGCACGCTAGGAGTCGAGGCGAAGGTAGCGTTCGAGGGCCTCGCGGTCGGCGAGCGGGTGCGCGTCGAACTGGTGTCGGCGCAACCCCTGCCGCCGGAGGTCGCGTTGCGTGTGCGGCTGGTCCATCCCGGCAGGCGCGACGCCGATCGCTTGGCGATCCTCGCGCGGGCCGATATCGCGCCGGACAACCGCTCGGCCGTCTACGTCGGGGAATGGCAATCGGGCGTGGCGGATGAGCGGCTCGCCGCGCGTCCGGTGGCGTGGCAGGTCGTCGTCGAGACCCAGCAGTGGCGAATCGACGACTCGTTCACCGCCGGCGGCCGCGGAGTCTTCGGCGTGCGCGCCCGCTGAGCCAGCGAAGGGGAGGGAACCGTGACAGACTCGTTTGCGCAACGGCTGGGATGGGTACTGTGGCCGTCGTTCCTGATCGCCTGCGTGGCGGAACTGGCGTTTTTCGCGCTGTTCGACCCGACCGACCTGCACCTGTTCGGCGTCCCGATCGAAGCGGAGCGAATGCCCATCTACACGATCGGCTTCTTCGCGTTCTGGGCCATCGGAGCCGTTTCGTCCGCGCTGACGGTATTCCTCGCCCGCTCGCCCTTCGAGGTCAATCGCTGCACGCTCGACGCGGCCGATCGGCCGCCGGGGTGCCCCAAGAGCAGCAGTGGGGAAGGTTGCGCGCCAGTCGAGCGCGCCTAGGAAGGCTGGCTAGACGATGCCGGCCTGGCCGGAGCCGATCTGCCGCAGTCCGTCCTGCTCGATGATGCGGACGTGCTTCTGGTTGACCTCGATCAGACCCTCTTGCGCGAAGCGCGACAGCACTCGGCTGACGGTCTCGAGCTTCAGGCCGAGGAAGCTGCCGATCTCGGCACGCGTCATCCGCA
>Ga0105101_10001363_pt1 | contig 10628 bp, 4 predicted proteins | sample PPLLak21cMay2015_2_FD_87037 | JGI IMG/M metagenome (GOLD analysis project Ga0105101, IMG submission 87037) | Freshwater sediment microbial communities from Prairie Pothole Lake near Jamestown, North Dakota, USA - PPLs Lake P8 Core (1) Depth... | ecosystem: Environmental > Aquatic > Freshwater >...
AGGCGCTTCCCGGCTGAGCACAACCACGCCACCCAGTTCGAAAGGTCCGCTTGGGGAGACCTTGGCCGGTAAAACGTCGATGAAGCAGCGCTCGATCCAGGGGTGATGCTCGGCGACTAACCTGGCTTCAATGGACACAACCTCGGCTGCATCGGGCGAAAACGGAGCTATCACCTGGATGCATTTCGCCAGTTCGCCGACGCCCGGGAAATCACGATACTTGTCCCGAGTACCCTGATCGCCCTTGCCCAACATTTCGCCTACCCAGGCGAGATTTGCAGGCTCATTCTCAGATAGCCCCAGGTACTCGAGCACAGGCAGAAGAATGCGAGGAGGTTGTTCCGGGTCGGACGTAAGGTAGACATCTTCGTAGGCGATCGCTTGCGCTTGGGCACCCTGCGTATGCAGCAACTGCCAGGTGCGGGTCAGGGTCTGCACACAGCGCCTCTCGTGATTCACCAGCTTCTCGACGGGTATCGCCACGGACAGGGCTTTCTCGCCGATCCCGCCGGCCGTGGCAGCGGGATCGGCTTCCCTCGCCCCGGTAACCGCGATGAAGTCGAGCATGTCTGGTCCCCACACTCCGGTTTTCTGGGCGAAATGCAGGGACAAGAGGCGGTCCAGTGCATTTTTCCGATAAAGAAACAGATGCCGGTAATCCGCCTTGATCGAAGCCTGCACGAGTGCCTCGGTAATTTCCCACGGCACCGTTTCCACGCAGTGCTTGATGATCACGCCGCGCTGGCATATCTCCTCCACCGCCCGCTGCAGTTGATCGGGATCCCGGTCACTTATCCATTGCTCGGTGACGTGTCCGTAGATGCGCCCCTGGTTGAAAGGCTCATGCTCGGTGCCGGGCAAACCCGATCGTTCGGTGAGCTGCTGGGTGAGATTGGTCCCGCCGGTTCGCTGCAGGGTCCAGATAATGAAAGGGTGAATGGTGTTGGTTGTGATGGACATGATTCAGGGTTCTGTCTGGTTCGCTTCACTCATGGCAAAACTGGCGCTGCTTTCGTAGCGTTTCGAAACGCTTTCCTTGCCGAATCCGCCCTTGCCTTCGGTCAACAGGGCGGCGTAGCGGCGGTATTCGGCTGCGTTGTTGAAATGCTGGCCACGGTGGATTTCCGTCAGCACCTTGTCCTTAAAACCTGAGTGATACTTGAAATGGGCAAACCAGCAAGACTTGCTGGAGACCGTGAGATTTGCCGCGTAATGCACACCCTGAGACACCCTGACCCAGGGGCGGTAGCGCAGCAAGGCAAACTTCTGCGACACGAAATCATGGGGCACGGCATTCGGCAGCAGACGATGACGCAGATGGCTGACATAGCTCGTGCTGTTGCTGAACCAGCCGCTGCCCAGACGCCAAGGAGTAATGGGGGCCTGGTCAAACCAGGGGGCGGCCTCAAAGGGTACACTCTGGGTGAAATCGGCTTCATTCAGGTCGCCAAATGGATACATGTCGATCATATCGACCCGTATAGCGTCTGCGCCCTCCGCCTCAACCTCGGCCACCAGATCGGCAAGCGGCCTTTTCTCGCAGTTCTCATAGACCAGCAGTTCATCAGCATCGGCGATCAACACCCACTTGTTCAGGCACAGATTTCCCATCACTGCCTGTTGCCATGCCACGCCAAAGTGGGATTGCTTGTACTCGGTATCGGCGGAGTAAAGCACCACGTCCGGTTGACCGCACAGATATTCGCGGCTGCCGTCATCCGAGCAATTATCGACAAAAATGAAACATTTGATGCCCAGCATCCGGTAATGCGCGAGGAAATGCGGCAGCATGGTCATTTCGTTGCGTACTACCACCACAACGACGAGTTCATTCTGTAATAAAACCTCCAAATTTTTCGCGTCGGTTAGCAACTCAAGCTGGTTGGTATAACCGGAAATAGTGGGTTTCCAGCACGTGGGCCATATCTTCTTTGGCCATAACGTTGTACCTCGTGCCTTCTCCCGGACCCAGGCAAGATCCCGCTCGGTATCCAGATGTACCACCTTGGTGGGTGTAACGGCACAGGGGTAGAACGTGTTTTCCCACATGCCGACCGGCATGGCGTCGCCGAAGGTGCGGCGCCGCTGGTACGACTCGTAATCCTCGTCGGACGGCAGGATACCCACCATCGCCAGCAGATCGCCCACTAGTTTGTCTTCCATGAACGAGCAGGCCATCAGGCGCTTCCCGGCATCGCTCCTTTCCATTTCCAGCAGTTTGCGCATCGCCAGACGCGACAGGCAATACGCGCCGCCGCCATCCGCATAGATGGACGGCTCAGGCGACTTGTCTATCGCCTTCTGGCTATGAAGGCCATGCGACTTGGGCTGGTGCCAGAGGCGGTCCATATCGCCTGCCTTGCGGCGGAGGATGCGGCCGTAATACGCATGCTTGCGATAGCTCAGGGTATCGAAGTAGCGACCCACATCCAGGTAACAGTCGTCGTCGATCTTTAGCACATACTGCGCGTCCGTATTGCGATACACCCAGTCAAAAAGTTTCAGCGTCTTTTTTGGGAGATCCTCATAGCGGTCCGAGACGTCGAGCGCCAGCACGTCGCCCTGCAGGGTGTCGTCGCCGTCACCCACCAGCACGACATAAGGGATACCGCGCGCCTTCAGGTCCTGCACCCAGGTTTCGCGGATGGCAGCCACGCGGGTGTCCAGGTATTTGCGGCACGAATAGACGACCACCAGCGTGTCCGCAGGCCAGCCTTGTCCTGCGAGTTCGAGCGCACGCGGACCGGGTGAAGGCTGAAACAGGTCATCGTGCCGGTCGCCAAACTTCTCCCGCACGTGCGTGTACATCTCCGCAAGATAGCCGGTCAAAAACTCGTCAGCAGGCAAGGCGGACAGCTGCGCAAATGCGGCTTGCACCGGCACCGGCAAGTATCCGTTCGGAGATGTCTTGGCGATCGCCTGGCGGAAGACTTCCATCAGCCTCATGAGCAGGGTGTCATCAGGCAGGCCCGCCGAACGAACCAGCCGATAGGCTTGCGCCAGCAGGTCGGCGCCAAGAAAGTGGCCCTGCCAGTTGGCGAGGACAGCAGCCTTATCTTCCAGACACGTCAGCGTCGAAGTCAGCGCCGATGCATCTTTTTCCTCGGCAAGGCGGGCAACCTCGGCGAGAAGGCCGGCCCCCTCCTCCTGCAAGCTGAAGACGGGGCTGCACGCATGAAAAGTGTGCGTGCGCAGGATTTTGGAGAGATTCTCCGAGGTTTCGAGGAAGTGTTCGACGAGCCGGTTGTCGTCCGCAAGCGACGCAGCAGCGATGCGAAGCACTTCGATCGAATCGCTCTCGAGCATGTGCTCGATGAGTTTGCGGCCGGCAGGCGTGAGCGAACGGTTCAAGTCCGGCAGGGCATGAGCGATCACCTCCCGCAACATCATGACAGCCTCTGGGTTGTCATGACGGAGAAAATACTCCAGTCCTTCCAGAATGGGGGGCAAGCGCTTGACCAAAGGCGTGGAGGTTTCGGTCAGCATGGACGAAAGCCCTTCCCAAACCTGTTGCGCCCGCCTGAGTTCCCCCGCCGTCACAACGCCACGCAACGCGAGTCGTTTCCAGAAGGTGGGATTCAGCCCATAAATACGGATTGCAGCTACCACAGCATCCTCGCGGCGCTGGTCCGGATAACGGCCAAGGTGGGCAAGCAGGCTGATCACCGTATCGACCAGTTCCTGGTCATGGAGCCGGGAGAACCACTCACCCTTGAAGGCGTCAAGGAGGCCGACGACCGCATAGCACAACTGTTTTGCCGTATCTGGATCGATCGCGCCTTCGGCTTCAATCCGCAAGGTTTCCTCCAGTGCGAAACGCACACACTCCGTGTTCAGCCAGCCGCGGCCAAAGTGCTTTGGAACGCGCCAGAGCACTTCAGTCGCACGATGAATATCTCCAGAAACCACCAGCGCGGGGATAGCCAGCGACAACTCCCATACGTCGTAACTCCCTTCGAACTGGATTAAGCGCGAAAAATCCAGCAGTTCCCGCAAAGAAACAAATTCTCCAGACCTGCAAAGTGCAGGCACAGCGGAAAAGAGAAAGTTCTCACGCTCCTGTCCCAGCATGCGTTGCGCCTCCAAGACCGCTTTGACATGTGGCAGTATCGGCCCCGAAGTATCCGTCAATCGTGTATTAAGCATGCGCAACATCTTCCAGCGCAGGAGTTCAGTGGCGATATCTGGTGGAGAACCTGTTGTAACGATATCTGACGGCTCATCCCCGGACAGGAAGTCCCCCAGATGCATGCGCTCTGCAAAACCGCGTAGAAAGATTCGGGTTTCCTCATCAAGATGGAGACTGAGTTTTCCATACCGAACATGCTCTATGGCAAGCAATGTACGGTATTGCTTCTCCTGCCCCTCGTCCATACGGCAAACATTCATTACCCAGCGGGCAGCCTTGGCACGGCTGAGGATGAGGGGCTCTGCTGCAAGCGCCATTCCGCCCACGCGAATTTCAAGGTGCGCCTCGTCATTTTCAGGCACGGTTTCCCACAAATAACCGGGCAACTCAATCTCGAATCCGACATCGGCCTTCTCGATCCCAAGCACCTGCGCAACGTCAGGCCGCTTCCGGGTCAGAGCGATGCAGTCCTGGACCGCTCCGTTGGCATGCAGGGTGTAGGCTGTGGGCGCCAGCCCCCCAACTACCGCCCATCCATAGAGCGTGAAGTGCCCCCAGGCTTCGATGGCGGCATCAAGTTCCGCAGAGCGCGTGCCCAGCAGAAGTGGCTCTGTTTGCAGCAGGCCTTCGGGGGTCGGCATCCTGGCCACATTGTGCAAGGCCACCCCGTCCGCGAGCACCTCGACCGGCTGGCCGCTGCGCAGCGCATCCTTCACGGCGACAGTCACCTCCCAAGGCAACATAATGCGATAGCCCGAGACCGTGAATTGTTCACCGTGCTGCTGGGCGACATCCTTCCGCTCGATCCAGGCCACATCGAGGGTATAAAGCCGCTCAACGACCCGCAATATCAATTGTATGGGGTTGTTGTATGCATGTATGGCCCAGCCTTCGATAACGGTAGGTTCAAAATGCTCGACGTAGCCGATAACCGCCGGTTTCGAGGCGGTGGCGGAAGGCGAACTCGCTACTGCGGAATCTTGTTTTTGATTATTGTTGCTCATAATTAATTGGAGTCTTAGGAAGCAGACTTAGTTAAAGAGGCTACTTTCGTAACAAAGTAGCAAGGATTTATGCAGGTCTTCATGACGATGGTTGAAACAGAACTTGGTCTCTTTCAAATGTAACCCGAAGGTATGTTACGGGACCCCATTGAATTTATGCAGTAGGCGTTTTGCGTAGCACCATAATGACTCGATGCCATTGACATGATTGTCCCCTGAGGCGAATTCGTTATCACTGTGGTTGCCCCTGAAATGCTTGTCGAAGCCGATATCAACGGGGCCGTCATAGCCGCGCCAGCCGTCGGCATGGATCACACTGCCACGGAAGCCTTGCCGTGGGTAATGGCTTGCAGTGTGGATTTCCTGGCGTTTAGCACGATCTCCATGTAGACGCAGCCTTTGCCTTTGAGTAGGCCGAACACGATGGTTTTGCCGGATGCGCTGCGTCCGAGCTTGCCACGCACGCGGGCCGAAGTAGGATTCGTCGGCCTTGAGTTGGCCGGTGAAGGGCGAGACCTTGGCGCCCCCATCAGCAAGGCGATGTCCCAGGCGAAAATAGATATCGTTGATCGGGCGCACCATGTGGCCAGTCAATTCGGACGTATCGGTTGTGGTCAGATCCAGCGCAAAACAGTGCAAGATTTGCGTGAACGTTTGGACCGATATTTTTGATTTGCGGAAATATGGATTCCTTCCATTCATTCAGAAGTTAAGCGATATTTCTAGTCGCTCCGCTCCCTGGGACCCTTAGTTAATTACACCATTGTCTCTAACAATAGCCTGTGTAGTTGCTTAACATCTATTGTGAGACTAAATACATCATCCCCCTGTGGGGTTACCTTGCAATATTCGGCCGCTACGCAGACTACCCAATAGTCCAGCCCACGCAAGCCGGCAATGTGTCGAAAGGTGTTTCTGTTGAGTGCGGGCTCTGGGAATATTTCCACAATTCGGGCAGAGTCTGGCGCCCAAGCGATATTCAACAGACCAGCCCCATGTACCCCACAAATGTCTGTGGCAGAAGCAAAAGTATTGATCTGTTCGCGTAAATTGAGACTGCCTGGGTTGATGACCTCATAGCCCAGTGACCTGACCAGAGCTATCACCTCTGAGTGGTTTTCTATTTTCCTGACGTGGGAATCCTGCCTGTCCACGAAGATTCGCCGCCCCGGGGTTGCTGTGGGTAGCGCCATGTTCGACTTGATGTGAGCGACCATGGGCAAGAAATACTCTGTCAGTCGAGTATTTCTGCTACCCGTATTGACGATGGGTAAGATGCCCTGTTCCAAGAGTAGCGCCTCTCTGGGCTTGATGGTCTGCTGCACGATGGGTATCTCATTGTCGACGATCCATCGAATGCTCTCATGGCGAAGATCTTGTTGGGCTTGAGTCAGGTTGGGAGTCTGCGTGAGTAGAATATAGTCGAAGTCCACCTTTGCCACCTTGGCAGCAAAATAGAGTCGCGTCAGTATCTCCATGAACCAGAGCGCGTAATTCTTAACGCCGTGCTTTTCAATAATTAACGCCCTGCCTCGGGGTCCTGGGATCAGGGTGGCCTTCTCAACACGACAGTCAGCCGCTCCTTGACGTAGTTCGATACCCTGATCCTTGAGAGAACCTTCAAGATTTTCTGCAATGATGCTGTCGCCACCCTGCAGGATGGGGCCTTTGGGAAGAATGAGGGGGTTCGGTAACGAAACCACGCGAGCATCAATAAAAAGGTTTTGGGTATCGCGCACGAACAGCCGCTGTTGCTGAGCGTCCGTTAAGGTTTTCGCATTGCGGGGTTGAACAAGGTCGAAGGCCGCTCCCTCGATTTTGTGCAAAACTTTTACGAGAGGGATGTGTTCAGTGGACGTAATCCGGCAGGTCAGTAGTTCTGCCTGTTCCTGCAGATTTTCCTTTGTGTTGGGCTGCCGTATTGGCGGGGCTTGCCAGAAGCCCGCACCCTCGAAGAGGCCCTTAGCCTTGCCACCAAAGGCGTCTTGCATCAACCTAATATCCGTGGGCAGAAGCCAATCCTTAAGGCCGGGGTGGTCAATAATTCGGGCCTTGAAGATACCGCGATCGGCCCAGTATATTGTCCCTGGATGTACCAGTCCCATCTGCCACCAAATCTCGGCGACACGCAGTTCCCAGTCTCTTAAAGCGTCATGCAGTATCAGCAAGGCATTGGGGGCAGCCATGCGGCGTGCCGCAATGGCACCAAAGAAGCGATGACTCCAACCACCCGAGGGGCCATCGACGATAAATAGATCAACGCTACAGCCGTCCACACCCGCCATAAGTGCTTTGACATCGTAGAAGGTAAATTCGATACCCTGGATCTGCTGGTTCTTGCAAGGGGCCACAACCAATTTCAGTGCCCGGTTCACGACCGTCTTACTAAAGGTTTCTTTCAGCCCGGCCAAAAGCTTTTCTGCGTAATCGCGATCCTGCTCCACTGAGATGATTTGCTGCGGAAAGCCCAGTTCCAGATGGCAAGCCAAAAGCAGTTCGGTGGAAATACCGCTACCAAATTCAAGCACGCATTTGGGGCGGGTGCCCACCAAGCTTTCATACAGAGCAAACAAAGAAGCATAGCCCAGCGAATATTTGCGCGGCACTATCGCAAATCGCTCCAGCAGGGCAGAAAACTCAGGCGTACTGTCCAACTTGACTGGATGGGCCGTCGATGGCTCGAATAGAGGGTGTGTCCCTCTCAGGTTGTGCCGCAGCATAAGGCTCTCACCCAGACTTAGGGTCTTGGCGAAGTAATCATTGGTAGGCATTGTCTGTCAAATTATTTAGCAGGCCGTTGAAAAAGCCATGTTCAATTTCCCCAACCCATCCCTTATTAATCGAATTTTGAGCAGCCCCGCTCGGTTCGACCTTCTTCAGTTCTGGTTGGGGGCCAATATCGCCTGTTCCCAGGCCGTTCCCCCGCCTTCGGTGGATTCTGAGTGGATTACTCCCTAGGTATGCTGGCATCCACCATCCGCCCAGGTTGCCCAGACGCACCAGGTTATCGGTGGCGATGCACAGCAACTCTTGACCCGCCAAACTAGCTTGGCCGATCAGGCGGGCAAGCGCAAGCGGCTACCGTCTTCAGTCAGCACAAAGACTTCCTCAATGCGCTTGCGGACCTTAGTAAAACAATACGTACCCTGCATCAAACGATTTGCTAGTTATATTTTGGCAATCAAAATCGCAATCTAAGCCATATGTGCTTTTCCGTAATCGACAAAGGACATATTAATTGCCCCGGGTTGATCAATAAGATCAACTTGCATCAGGTTTCTATCCAATCTAAGCGCATTGAGCCTATCTGCAATCGCACCGAAATCGAACGCAAACACCGGATACCCCCCTTTCAGTGCCAGCGAAAGAGTATAGCTGTATGTCTCGGGCCATGTTGAGGGAAGCCAGACCGCATGAGGAGCGAGCGCGTGCAATTTATCCAGCGCCTCATGCTCAAGGTAACGCCCAGTGACCGTGACGCCTGCCCGCTCCAGCCGAGAATCGTCCATGCTGTAGCCAAGAAGAATAAACTCCAGCGGAAGATGCTTTTTCTTCGCATCCTGTGCACAGGCAAGCAAAATGTCATAGCCCTTCATTTTTCCGATGGCGCCGATCACCACGATCCTGAGCCGCTCGCCCGCTACAAGTTCGGGTTGACGGATCGTGATGCCGCTGGAGTTGATGTCCTCATGCGGTGACACGGTGTAATCAAGATCGGGGTAATACCTGGCCAGCCTGTCGGCGACATCCCGATCGGGCACCAGAATTTTTTCGGCCGACTGCAATACCCGGTGATGCACTGCCCGCCAGTCTCGGATGCTGCGTGCGCCGAAATCATTCCCCTCGCGCGCCAGACAGGTATCGCAGCGCGCTTCGTCCGCCGGCTCGCCGCAATATCTCCCTTCGCGGTCGATCAGATTGATTCTTGGGCAGATGACCTTGTAGTCATGGATATCGACCCAGAGTGGCACATCGAGCGCCTGTGCGAGGGCGTTAAGATGGTCCGGCGCATGGTGAGTGAAATCCACCAGGCCATGTGAATGGATGCGCGTGATACCCAACTGTTCGAGCGCCGCTTTGAGCGCTTCCGTATTGGCCAGTCTGAACGCCCCCAGATTCGTCAACGCCGGGCAGACAGGATGTGCCAGGCAAACATGGGATGGCTGGCCTTGCTGCGGGCGCAGGTAGAACACCCCCGCCCCTGACGCAAGCAGTTCCCGGGTGTCTTCCTGCACGTGGCGTTCCGCCCCGCCTCCGCGACTATGACAGACGATGAGCACGTTCTCGGATCGAACCTGGGCTTTCAGCCGCGCCAAGTCAAGCTGCTGTCGCGCGGCAGCAAGGGCATCCTGCTCGATGAATTGCATGACCACCTTCTGATAGTCGGGATAGCGCCCATCCAGCACCTCGAGGGCAGCCTGAACACGTTTGGCCCGCTCGCCCTGGAAGGATGTACTGCCCCAGTGACGGACGAACACATCTGCTGCGATGATGTTCTTCCAACCCTTGCGAATGGCGCGCTGGCAAAAATCATTCTCCTCGCCGTAGCCCTTGCCGAATGCCTGTTCGTCAAAGAGGCCGACCTCCTCCAGACAATCCCGGCGGATGTACATGCAGAAGCCCACTGCAGTGGGCGCCTCCACTTCGACATCGGCATTCACTTCCGCTGCAAGCGCATCCAGCGACGCGTAGCTGATCTCCAGCGGATACGGGTTGTCGTGCATGAAACGCGGGTAGCTGCAAATGGTTGCGTTGTTGGACAACGGGGTGACCGTCCCGGTGCGTTGATGGCGCCGGGACGCCCGGTACAGCCGGTCCAGCCAGTCGCCGTAAACTTCTGCGTCCGAATTCAGCAGCACCACGTCGCGGTCGCCATGCAGGGCCATACCGAGGTTCACCGTATGCACGAAACCGCAGTTCGTTTCATTGTCCAGCAGGGTAAACCGATAGCGTGCCGCCAACTGCTTGAGATCGGCGGTCAGTTCATGATCAGGGCTGGCGTCGTTGATCACCACCAGTTCGTATGGCGTTATGTTTTTGGATGCCAACACACTAAAAAGGCAACGCAAGGTCTCTGCCCGCCCCTTGTACACAGGAACGATCACGTCGATGTCGGCAGCGTGAAGAGCAGGCCTGACTTCGATGGATGCCCATTCTTCATCCTTTGGCAGCGTGGCCAGCGGAACAGCCCCATCGCTCGCATTCCACTCACTTGCCACAGAGGGTAGCTGCACAGCACGACCTTCAAGGCGCCCAAAACTCAGGTAATGAATTAACGGGTTAACCCGAGCCTCGGCAATATCAGGGTTGGATCGAAGGTAATAAGTGCCATCGAAACTGGCGGAAGGCGACCTGCCCTCCACACCACCGAATTGAAGGTAATGAAGCAATGGATCCAGACCGGCGCGGGCCACATCCTTGTTGTGGGCCAGGTAATAGGTCACATCAAACCAGGGAGAAGGGGACAGCCCCAGGTAGCGACCGACCAGGGCATA
>Ga0105101_10001364_pt1 | contig 10624 bp, 8 predicted proteins | sample PPLLak21cMay2015_2_FD_87037 | JGI IMG/M metagenome (GOLD analysis project Ga0105101, IMG submission 87037) | Freshwater sediment microbial communities from Prairie Pothole Lake near Jamestown, North Dakota, USA - PPLs Lake P8 Core (1) Depth... | ecosystem: Environmental > Aquatic > Freshwater >...
CGCCTGGTCGTCGTCGCTCACCACGCACTGTGTCTCTCCGGCTGGGTGGTACCAACCACCCACGAACTGCTCGACCGCCACCGGGACGTCGAAGACGCCTTCGAGCAGCTGTTCCAGACCCAGCGCCGATCGGGGCTGGGCCAGAAGCAAGCCGGCGTAGTACAGCAGGGCGCCGCGGGGTGACGTCTCCGTGCCGGGGGACGCCGCGCCGCCGATCCCCACCAGGTCGCGCACGTGCCGGGTAAGCGGGTCCTGGCCGCTCCGCTCGTACGCGACGGGGAACCGGGACTTCTCCCAGCTCCGATAGAACAGGGACAGGATCCGGTGGTGGAAGATATCGAGGAAATCCCGGAGGGCGCGATCCCGCTTCTGCAGCCGCTCGGCCACCAGCAGCGTGTAGTGGTCGGGCAGCACGCCCTGGGGCCCGATCAGCCCAAGGAAGTTCACCGTCATGCGGAGCGGCCCATCGGGCCGCCGTTCAACCGAGCGGATCTCGGCGGGCGGGAAGGCCAGCGAGGCGGGGACGCTGAACCGCACCGGTTCCTCCGCCGGATCCGCGACATCGCCCACCTGGCGCCGCCCGGGGGACATGAGACCCAGGAGGCGCACCGCCTGGAAGAACTCGAACGCGGTGGGATCCCGTACCAGATCGGCCCGGACTTCGGACGCGCTCACAGCAGCGGCTTCCAGCCGGCGCGCGGCGGCCACTCGCGGAGCGGCCGCTTCCGCTGCCGGGTGCCGGCGGCCAGGACGGAGAAGCTGTTCATGGAGCAGTACAGGCCGAGGAAGTGCTCCAGCACGCTGGCCAGCAGGTACACCCCCCCGCCGGTGAAGTGCTCCTCGTCGAATTCGATCTCGACGCGATGGCCCCGCGCAAACGTGATCCCAAGCCCGCTGTCGAGACGCGCGTAGGAGGGGGCGCCGCTCAGCCGCCTGATACCCTGGATCTGCGTTTCCCCCACGGCCGATTCGCCGGTGTTGTGGAGGCGGAGGATCTCCTGTAATCCCTCGACTCCCTCCTCCACCAGCGAGACGTAGTTCAGGCTGAGCTGGGAGATGAGGCGCCAGAGCTGCGGCTTGCCCAGCGGCGGCTGGATGGTGGGGGTTGGCTTCACCAGGGTCGCGATGCGCCGAATGGGCCCGCCGCCCGGCATGTCGAAATCGCCCTCCGGCACGCCGAACGGAAGGCGGCTCGGTAGGTCGCTGTTGAAGCAGGTAAGCCGCGCCGTGACGACCTCGACCTCCGGGTCCGCCCGCCCGCCCGACGCGTCGGCGAACGAGAGGTACACGTCGGTGCCCTGGTCGGTGCGCCACCCGGAAGGACGCCGGGTGATGTGCCAGAAGACCCGCGAGCCGGCGCCGTCCCGCGAGTGCCGGTACGAATAGAATGGCTCGAACTGGCGCGGCTCGGCAGTTCCCGGCGTCACGGCCGTGACCGCGTCCACCGAGTAGATCTCCGTCGTAGCGCGGCGCCGGGCGTCGGGCACGATGAGCGACTCGTACCGGGTCTGGGTCAGCGCGATCGGCTCGGAGGTCTGGGGGAACAGGTTGATGACCGGGCAGCACCCCAGCTTGAAGGCGTCCGCTGTGACGCCGTTCTCGAGCGCCTGCCGGCGTTCGGGGCGCTCGAACGGCGAGATCAGCAGCACCACCTCCGCCTCGGCGCCGAATCCCGCGGCCCGTACCCGATCGAACCCCGCCAGATCGATGAAGAAGAACTTCTCCGGGAAGGTGAAGTACTCCTGGAGCAGGCGATGGGCGAGGAGCGACTGCCGGGGATAGGGCAACATCCCCTCGTCCTTGGCGAAGCCGACGGGCCGGACCGCGGACGGGGGCAGCGTCACCGGGGCCCGCTTGGTCGTGGGCGCCGGATCGCGAACGATCACCTGGACACAGTTGTTGCACAGCAGCTCGTACAGCGTCGAGACCAGCGTGCTCTCGCCGTTGAGGTACAGCCGCAGGGTATCGAGCTCGAGCTTCTCGAACGTCACGTCGGGAAAGCAGCGGAGCATCAGGCGGACCGCCGCGACGGTCTCTCCCGCCTTGATGGGGGGCCGGAGCCGGTCCGGCGCCACCCAGCCCGCCTCGGCTACGGTGAGCGGCCAGAGCGTCGTGTCATAGCAGGTGCGGAACCGGCATGGCGTCCCGCCCACGGGCTTGGAATACAGCGACGCGTCGCGCGGGATGGCGAACCCCGTGGTCATCTTGCCCTGCTCCGGGTCCAGGTCGAAGGCCACGATGGACATGGACGGAATGGGCCGGATGTAGTGCGGATGCACGACCTGCAGGAGCGCGTCGCTGATCTCGGAGAAGTCGTCGTCGAGCTTCAGGTGGACCCGCGCGGCCAGAAAGGCGAATCCCTCGAGCAGCCGCTCGACGTGCGGGTCCTCGCACTTGCTCGGCTCCAGCATCAGGCGGGACGCGATCTTGGGGTACTTCTGGGCGAACTCCGCCCCCAGGCGCCGCAGGAAAGTCAGCTCCTGTTCGTAGTGATGCAGGAGTTCGTCACGCATGGCCGTCCCCGCGCACCTGCATTCCCCTGGTGGCTTCCAGCACGGTGTCGAACGAGATGCGCTCGGGCACCGGGTCGAGCTGGAGCGTGCCTTCGATCACGAAGCGCAGCTCGCCGAACCGGGTCCGGTCGTCGGGCGTCGCCACCACCTTGACGGCCGTGAGCCGTGGCTCGAACAGGGCGACCGCTTCCTCGACCAGCCGCGTGAGACGCGATTGGGTTTCGGGAGAGTCGCGGCTCATGGACGAGATGTCGGGCAAGCCGAAGTGGTAGACCGACGCGGCCAGCTCGTCGAGGCCCTCGGGGGCCGTCTCAGCCGTGCGGCGGGAGTTCAGCAGGGCCTCGAGGTCGCGGCGCAGCGCCTCCTTGAGCGCGCGGACCGACTCGGTCCGGGACATCGGGCTTTCGGCCTGACTGGAGGGGTCGTCGTCCACCAGCCGGTCGAGCACCGACTGCTGAACGGTCCGCTCAAGCTCCGCTTTCGCCATCACCCTTCGTCTCCCCCACCGCGATCGCCAGCATCGGATCGAGGCGGGAAATGCGGAGGAACAGCGTCTGCATGGCCGAGGGGTCACCGCCCGTCCGCTGGAGGCACCGGTAGAGGAGAGCCAGCGGCTCGGCCACGACCGTCCCCGCCTCCCACTCCTCCAGCTTCTGGGTGTCGATCTGGGTCACGAGCTGTTCGAGCGTGGGCGCGGCGACGGCGTCGAGCCCGGCCTCGAGCATGACCTTGGCAAGCTGCACCTGACGGAGAAACCGGCCACGCGGGCTCTGCTCGCGGTCCAGCTCGCGTTTCAGCAGCTCGAGCGCGGCTTGGGTGCGTCCGGCCCGCACCTCGCTCAGGGCCCGCTGAAGCGCCCGATCGTGAGGCGCCGCGGCCGCGACCGGCGCACGCGCGGCGGGCTCCGTCCGCTCCGCCGTCCCGTCCCCGAGCAGATGCTCCTCCCGCAGCCAGGTGAGCGTGGAAGGGCCGGCCGTGGGCATGTCGTCCATCAGCGTCATGTCCACGAGACCGGGGAGGTCGGCCAGGAGCCCCCGCAGCTCCTGGCGAATGGCCCGGGCCACGACGTCGTAATCCGCACCCAGGCCGACGCACGCGTTGAGGGTGTACCGCTGGAGATCGAGCCATCCCCGCCCAGCCGGCGTGGCCATGATCGTCTCAGCCGCCTCCAAGAGGCCCGGCCAATCCTGATCGAGCAGCAACGTCCTGAGCTGCGTGCGCGCCTGCGTTGGCGGCGCTTCGAGGAGGCGTGGGTCGAGCTCCGCGCCCTGGGCTCGCAGCTCGCCCCACCGCAGCACCCGGAGGATGAGATACGACACCGGACTGGTGGGCTCGCCCCGCCGGAGGAACCGCGCGGCGCCGACCATACGGGCGGTGGCGTCCGCCCGATCCACCGGCTCCGCAGGCAGGCCGCCACCGCCCGCGCCACCTCCGGCCGCCGCAGTGCCGGCCGCGCCGGTTCCGCCCGCGGCAACTCCGCCCGCCGCCGCGTCAACCGGGTCCGGATCGAGTTGCAGCTTCCGAGCCAGCAGGCCCTGCACGCCGCGATGCAGTTCCTCCAGAGCATCGCGCATCGGGATGAAGCTCGGGGCGTCCCGGCCGAACCGCTCCCCGCACAGTGTGTTCAGTGCCTCGACCGCCGCCTGCGCGCGTTCCACGTCGGTCACCAACTGGCGGTACCAGGGCTTGGGCGTGGCCCCGAATGCCTGATCGAAGTCCTCCGGGGTCAGCTTACCAGCCTCGATCGCGGTCTGCCGGGCCCGGCCCTTGGACTCTTCCTGTTCGGCCTCCTGCTCGCCCGGGACGGTGCGGGACTCCTGGCACTTGATCCAGCTCACTCCCGAGGCGGTGGCCGGGACAAGACGCACCGCGATGTTGAGGCGGGTGCCCAGCCATTCGAGCGGCGCGGCGCGCAGCTCGACATCGCCGTCCTCCAGCTGGGGATGGACATGATCCCAGAATCGCTCGACCAGTCCGTGGAGCAGGGTCAGGCCTTCACCCAGCCCGGCGCACCCGTCCCGGCGCAGAAGCGCCTCGGTGAGCCACACGGCGATCTGCAGGTCCTTGGACCGCTTCTCCAGCGTCTCGGTGGTGAGCTTGATGACCTGCGGCCAGTCGGCCACCTTGCGGGGCCGCTCCCACTCCCCCTGTGGCGCGTCGTCGTCCTCGCGCCGGGCCTCTTTGATCTTGTCGTACAGCGGATCGTATCGGAGATCAGCGCCGCAGGGCTGATCCCCGGGAAGGGGCGTCAGGAGGGTATCGGGCAGCGGCATTCGCCGATCACCGGCCGGCGCTTTGAACTGGGGTGAACTCGAGCTCCCGCGCTTCGAGCAGAGGGAATTCCTCCTCGTCCACCAGGAAGAGTTTCTGCCCGACGGGAGCCTCGCGGCCATCGGCCAGCTCCTCCCACTCGGTCGCGCGCCCCAGCTGCACCGCGGGATCGGCGTGTTTCCAGGCCCCGGGAGTCAGCACGGGAAGCAGGACCTCGCCCAGCTCACCGCCCTTGAAGGACGTGCTGGGGCGTACGATGGCCGGCATCCACATGAGGTCGCGGAGCCGTTTGGGCGGCTCCATCCTGATGGTCGCGATGTGCTCGAAGGGGATCCACAGATACTCCCCGGCGGCGAAGACCTCGAGCCGGCCCCCGATGCGTGGATCCCCGTCCACGAGGGAGGTGAACGACGTGCCGTTCAGCTTCCCGGTCACCGGCGCCGGATCCCGGGTGCTGAACGGGAGCTGGCCGGAGGCGAACATCAACTGCCGGGTTTGCTCGGCGTGCAGGGCGGCTCGATAGAGCAACATGCCCATGGCCGCTTCCTGCCCCCCCTGCCCCAACACGTCGAGCTGCTTGCCCGCGCGGTCGAAGGCCCCCGCGAAGCACAGCAGCTCGAACAGGAAGGTGCGGCGCTGACCGTCGGTGGGATTGCTCCGGACCTCCGCGGTCAGCACCTCGATGGCTTCGGCGAGCTTACCGGCCTGGTAAAGCTCCCGGGCGTTCATGCCGCGGTCACACCTTCACATTCTGCGAGAAGTCCCACCCGGTGCCCACCGGAGACATGCCGGCGCCCTTGGAGTCCTGCGCAGTGTAGGAGATCTCGACCTTCGCATAGTTGAAGGAGACGGACTCCACCGGCAGGTCGCCCGCCGAGCTGCCGCCCGCCTGGTAGCTCGAGACCATGACGTCGCTGAACTTGTAGACCAGGTACTCGAGCGGCGTCCCGCCCGCCTTCCGCACCGTCACCGTCATGACCTTGGTGTGCTTGCCGGAAGCGCACGCCGCGAACAGGTCGGGGCTCGACTTGTCGACCTTCTTCACGACCGAGAAGTCGGAGGGGCTGGACTTGCCGGTGGCCCGGCCCGCGCTGCCGGCGTATCCGGCCCCGCTGTTGGCAACGCCCCAGCTGAAGCTCTCCAGCACGATCTCGTCCTTGTGGGTCTTGTCGACCGACTCGCCTTTGATGCCGTCGATCTTGAGAAACGCATCGAATGCCATTCGCTCCTCCTCCGAAAGTGGCGCCGCTGCCCGGCTCCCGCGGTCCTGCGGGACGTGTGCCCGAAGGCGCAGGCGATTGGTCGTTACGCGGCCGGGGCGGGCAGATCCGCCACGAGCCGCATCGACATGCTCAGTTCGTCCAGCTGGAAATGCGGACGCAGGAACGCGACCGCGCGATAGGCGCCGGGCTTGCCGGCCACCTCCACCACTTCGATCCGGGCCTCTTTCAGCGGCCGCTGCGCCTTCATGGACGCCGGGGCGTCGTCGTTGGCGATGACGTAGTTCATGATCCAGTTGTTGAGGAACTTCTCGGCCTCTTCCCGCGCCATGTAGCCGCCGATCTTGTCCCGCATCATGGCCTTGAGATAGTGCGCAAAGCGCGACACGGCGAAGATGTACGGCAACTGGGCCGAGATCCTGGCGTTGGCCGTGGCCGAGTCGGTGTTGTACACCCTGGCCTTCTGAGCCGACTGGACGCTGAAGAAGCAGGCGTTGGCGGCTCCCTTCTGCCGCACCAGCGGAGCGAAGCCCAGGTCGGCCAGCTCTTTCTCGCGCCGGTCCGTGATGTTGACTTCGGTGGGGCCGTTCATCGCAACGTCGCCGGCGTCGGTCCGGAAGTTGTGGACCGGCAGCTCCTCGACGAGGCCGCCGCTCTCCACGCCCCGGATGCAGGCGCACCAGCCGTACGCCGCAAAGGCCTGGTTGACGCGGGCGCCCAGTGCCCAGGCCGCGTTGCCCCAGAGGTACCGCCCGTGATCGCCGCCCCCGGCCGACTCCTCGAACTGGAACGACTCGACGGGCACGGTGTCGCTGCCGAACGGCTCTCGGAGCAGGATGCGGGGCAGGGTCAGCGCCACGTAGCGCGAGTCTTCCGTGGCCCGGAACGCCTTCCACTTGGCGAACTCGCTGCTGTCGTAGATCTTGGCCAGGTCCCGCGGGGCGTCCATCTGGGTGAAGCTCTCGAGGTTGAGCAGATCGGGCGACGTGCCGGTCAGGAACGGCGCGTGGGCGGCGGACGCCACCTGCGCGATCTTCTCCAGCAGCTCGATGTCCTGCCCCGACCGATCGAACTCGTAATCGCCCAGCAGCGCCCCGAACGGCGAGCCGCCGAACACGCCGTATTCTTCCTCGTAGACCTTCTTGAACAGCGCGCTCTGGTCGAACTCCGGCGCCCGCTGCAGGTCCCGCAGCAGATCCTTCTTGGGGACGTTCATGACCTTGACCTTGAGCGTCTCGCCCGTCTCGCTCTGCGTCAGCAGGTAGCGCAGGCCCCGCCACGTTCCTTCCAGCTTCTGGAAGTCGGGGTGGTGCAGCACCTCGTCGAGCTGGCGGGAAACCAGCTGGTCGATCTGCGCGATCCGGGCGTTGAGCATGGCCTCCGTGTCGCGCGCCATGGTGATGGAGCCGGCGAGGACCTCGGAGATGAACTGCTTGATCATGTCCTTGCCGCGGGCCTTGCCGGCGGCATCCCGTCCGAGGCGGCCCTGGTCGACGATCTGATCCAGCAGGCCGAGCTCGACCTTCTGCGCCTCCGCGGCGCCTTTGGCAGCTTCTTTCTCAGGCATCGCCGCCTCCGGTTCCCATCTCCTCCTTGAGCTTCTTCATCTTCTCTTCGTCGCTGAGGGTCGACTGCAGGATTTCCTCGAGCTTCTCGTTCCCCTGCAGGGTGCCGCGCAGATCGGCCAGCTTGGCGCGCAGGTCCAGCAGCTCGCGGAGCGGGCCCACCTGGCGCGCGACCGCGTCCGGACCGAAGTCATCGAGGCTGTTGAACGTCAGCTCGACGCCGATCTTCCCGGCGTTGGGGTCGTCGCTCAGCTTGTTCTCCACGGAGAACTGCAGGTGGGGTTTCATGCTGGCTAGGACGTCGTCGAAGTTGTCCAGGGTCACCTCGACGAACTTCCGGTCCTTGAGCTTCTCGAGCGGCTCCACCGGCTGGCCCGAGAAGTCACCCAGCACCCCCATCACGAAGGGCAGCTGCCGGACCTCGATGGCCCCGCCGGTCTCTACGTCGTACGTGATGTTCACGCGCGGAGGCCGGACGCGACCGATCTTCTTCTGTGTGCTCTCTTTGGCCATACGGCAGGACCTCCCTACTCAGGGTCGGACAACGGCCGGCACCGCCGGGGAGCGTGCACCGCCCCTCGGCGCCGTGCTCTGAGGAATCGTGCCGGGAGGGCCAAGGTACGGGCCGTCTCGGAGGGTGTCAAGCAACGCCCGGCGGTCCTGGATAGGTGGGGAGCGGAAACTCGTCTATCCCCAGGATTCCGGCGGAGATCAGGACCTTCACGAGGGTCAGGAACTGGTCGTCCGGCACCTCCGGAGGCAGGGCACCCGATTCGCGGAAGAACGCGAGGTGCTCGGCCACGGGGATCCGGCCGTCGCATCGGCTCACCAGAGCGGCCGCCACCGGCGGTCCATCCACCGCGATGGCGAACGGCCAATCCGTCCGCATCGTGGCCTTCGTCGGGGCCCAGGGCATCCCGTCGCCGGCCCGGAGGGAGATGTCCACCTCCGCCCGGGCGGAGGACCAGGGCCGGGCCTCGCGGATCCAGGCCGGGAACTTCGGGTCCGCCGCGGCCGACTCCCAGCCCAGCAGCCAGTCTTCGCCCCCCGCGAACCCCTGCCCCGGGCCGAATTGCCGGCGGGTGGTAACGGCGGGCGCCTGGTTCCGGTGCCGTTGGATGACGAGGGTCCCATGGACGAGTCTGGTCACTCCCAGTCGCTCGAACAGGTCGTGCCACTCGCCGATCTCGGCGAACGTCCCGCGGTGGTTGACCGCCTTCTTGGCATAGTAGGTCAGCGGGTCAACGTCGCCCGTCGTGGCCAGCAGCACGTCGAATTCGGCCTGGCGCTCGCCCAGCAGGGCGCGGACCCGCTGCTCCAGCGGGGCGTCCTTCCGGTCGGTGGCCAGGCACGTGCAGTAGAAGCGGCCGCCTGGCTCCAGGAACTCGGGAAGACCGGCGACCGCGCGCCGGGTGATGGCCTCCCCGTCCTCGCCCCCATCCCGGAAGACGTACTTGTTCTCGCGGGCCGGTACGTACGGCGGGTGCACGACGATACGGTCGAATGTCAGTCCCCGGACCGGCTCGTAGAGATCCCCCCGGAGGACCACGAGATTCGTGATGTCGTTGAGTCGAGCGTTGAACTTGGCGAAGACCGTGGCCCGCTCGGTGATGTCGACCGCCCACGCCTGCCCGGCAAACCGCGACGCGCGCAGCGCGGCGATCCCCGTGCCGCTGCACAGCTCGAGGAAGCGCTGGCACGGCGTCGTCGCCTGGTTCGCCAGGAACCGGCGCGTGTTGTTGGTGATGGCCGGGTACACCACGTCGGGCGGCGACGGCTCGGCAGCGTTCCGGTCGGGATCGGCGTTCAAGTCCGAAACGACGATCCCGCCTTCCGACGGATACATGAGGACGGTGGCGTGGGCGTGCCCGGGAGATAGCCGCGCGGTCACGAGCAGTCCGAGCGCGGTCAGGGCGTCGAGCGCCGTGGCCGGCACGTGCTGCCGTACCACCGGCCACTCCACCATCTCGGCGTCCATGAAGATCCGGATGAGCAGGTCCAGGCCGTCGTTCAGGGCGGCCGCCTGCGTTCGTCCCTCGCGCAGGCTCCGGAACTCGTAGACTGTGGGGGTGCCGACGCGCTCGACAACCTTGGGTGCCGTGAAGTCGGCCGCGAGCAGGTACGCGCGCACCGCGCGGAACTGCTCCGGGGTTCCCAGGTGAATAGGGATCATTGGAGGGGCCCTGGCCCGGCTGCGCGCAGCGCCCGCCGGGCGTCGAGGGATCGGGATGCCACGCCGGTATTAACGCCGCCCACGGTTCCGGTGTCAAGCGCGGCCGCGGCCCCGCGAAACGCGATTCCCCTCGCGACACGAAGCGGTCACGACTAGCTTTGGCTGCAATGCGACATCTGCAGCCGGTCCTCTGGACCAAAGGCGTGCTTCTCACGCCCCAGCATCTCCAGGCGCAGGACCGGTTCCTGGAAGATGTCATCCAGTTCCAGCTCTCGAGCCTGACCTACGCTCCTTGGGGGTTCCACCGCCTGGTCGTGGATCGCGAGGCGTTGGCAGGCGGGGCGGTCGGCCTCTCGAGCGCGGCCGGGATATTCCCTGACGGCCTGCTGTTCGACATGCCGGAGGCCGATCCGCTTCCGCCGCCCAAGCCGCTCGAGGCGCTCTGGCCGCCGGATCAGTCGTCGCTCGATGTCTACCTGGCCATCCCGGAGTACCGGTACGGGGGCGTCAACGTGGCGGAGGCGCGGCAGGATCGGGACGCGCGCTATGTCGCACAGGTCCTGATGCGGCGAGACGAGAATACCGGGCTCGCCGAGCGCCCCGTGCTGGTCGGGCAGCACAACTTCCGCCTGCTCGCCGAAGGGGAATCGTTGAGCGGCCTGACGGCCATGCGGGTGGCCCGGGTACTGCGTGCGCCCAGCGGCGAGTTCACCCTCGATCCGCGGTTCGCCCCGCCCGTGATCGACATCCGGGCGAGTGACTTCCTCATGGCCATCGCCCGGCGGCTGGTGGAGATCATGTCGGCCAAGAACACGCTGTTCGCCGGGCAGCGGCGCAAGCGCAACAAGAAGCAGGCCGCGCACGGAATCGCAGACGTGGCCA
>Ga0105101_10001366_pt1 | contig 10615 bp, 10 predicted proteins | sample PPLLak21cMay2015_2_FD_87037 | JGI IMG/M metagenome (GOLD analysis project Ga0105101, IMG submission 87037) | Freshwater sediment microbial communities from Prairie Pothole Lake near Jamestown, North Dakota, USA - PPLs Lake P8 Core (1) Depth... | ecosystem: Environmental > Aquatic > Freshwater >...
AAACGAACTGCGGTCTATCTTTCCCGAAGCAACTCCGAGAACAATTTCCACCTGTTCATCCTCACTTGCAAAGATCTCGTAACCATTGAGCATTAGAAACGTCTCCAGCGCGGCATGACCAGCACGTTTGTTTCCGTCAACGAAGGGATGGTTTTGAATGATCGAATATCCCAAAGCAGATGCTTTGTCCACAGTAGTAAAGTTCAAGTATTTCTCCCACCGTCAAATAACGCATTAGGCCAGACGTTGGTAAAGGTCAGCATTCTTACTCAAAACACGCTCAAGCGCCTGTTGAAAATCATCCAAAGGCCGGGTCAATAAATCTTCGAGACTGGCGCACACCAATTCTTCAGGCGCGACGTGGAAACGCTCTGCTATTTCTTTCAGTCTCTTCACTCGATCGTCGGGTAATGTAATTGTAAATGTAGTCATAAATCACCTGCTTTCACGGATGAACAGATTATACACCGCCAAACACGCCGTTGCAGGCAGTGGGTTTGGTCCTAGCGCAAGACCCATTATGCAGGAATGGGTCACGGATATCCAGGATCAGTGCCTGAGGGCTAAAGTCCCATTTTTCTTCATGCAAATTGACGGCTTCGACAAGCGTTAGTACCCTAGTCCTGCCTGTGCTATACTTATCACTCCATGGAGAATTTATGATCGATCCTACCCAACTTCCGATTCTTCTCAAGGCCGTCGATTTCGTCTTCGATGAGGGGCGCAAGATCCTGGAAGAGCGCCGCGAACGAAGAAAGACGGCTGAGAATCCCCCAAAAAGCGAAGATCAGGAACCGGCAAAAGAGATCGCTCTCCTCGAGCCTGAAAAGGAAAAGGAAATCAAGCAGGACCTGCTCGCCTCGAAAATCGATGAGCTGTTGTGGCAAAACCATGAAATGGAAGTCCAGCACCTGGTCAAGTTACTGGAGACGTATTCCCGCAATTATCACATGTCCAGGGAGCAATATGCCAAATGGGGAAGCGCGCTCGTACCTCCGATCATCGTCCATAACATGACCGAAGCAGAGAATTCCATGCTCGAGACCATCCAGAAGCTTGAGACCACGTTGTCGAAAGTTTACAAAAAAGATATCCACCCAACCCGATAGAATATAAGGTACGCTATGGACAAGGAAGAAATAACTCATCTCGAGAGGATGATTTCCTTACACAAAAAGAACCTCTACATGCTTGAAGAGATGCTGGCAACCTATGGCACCGATCAGCCCCTGCACCTGATCAATAGTGCCACCATGGAACGAGAAGCCATCGCCAGGTACAGCAAGCAGATCGAGAGCGTCGGAACCACCTCCAAAGAAATCGAAAAATCGAATGTGCTGGCAAGCCTGCCCCGGCGGCCTTATTTTGTCGGCCGGGAGGAGGAGATCAAGGCCATCCTGCAATCCCTGCAACCGAACAGCAGGACGTTCATCATCGGGATCGAGGGGATTGGAGGCGTGGGGAAATCTGCGCTGGCCATCGAGGTAAGCTACCGCTGCATCGAACACGATCTCTTTGAATCCGTCATCTGGATTTCGGCCAAAGAATCCATCCTGACGCTTCACGGCATCGAGCCGGTCATCCCCGAAGCCAAAACCCTGTCAGACATTCTGATCACGATCGGTGCAAATCTGGGCAACCCCACCATCGGGAATCTGACCATCCAGGAGCAGATCAAGCGAGCCTATAACCTCCTTTCGAGACGCACAACACTCCTGGTTCTCGACAATTTCGAGTCGTTATCCAAGAACGAACAGCGGGACGTTCTTGATTTCCTGCGGAGATCACCCATTACGCTTAAAGTGGTCATCACCTCCAGAGAGAGGGTCGCCGAAGGACAAATTATCCGTTTACAAGGCTTATCCTTTGAGGAAAGTAATGCCTTGCTGGATTGGGATGCGCAACAAAAGAACATCCATCTCACGACAGATCAAAGCAAGTATCTGATCGATCTAACCGGCGGACTCCCATTGGCCCTGTTGTGGGTACAGGGGCAAATTGCTGTCCTGGGCTACTCGGCCACCCAGGTGCTGGACAAATTGAGCCTGGATACAGACATCCCCATCCTGCAATATTGTTTTAATCACAGCTGGAATTTGCTGCGGCATAGCAACGAGAAAAAGCTGCTATTCATTCTGGCGCTGCAGCCCGAGGCGGTTTCAAGAAGTGCGCTTGAAGAAATTTCAGGGATCGCAGACAACGACAGCTTTGATACGGCAATCAGCGATCTCCTACAGTTGACGCTGATCGAGCATGAATCCGAAAAAGGGTATTACAGCATATTGCCGTTGACGCGCAGATTTATCCGCACACAATTTGCAGGCGACCGGAAATTCATCAAACAGGCTGAATTGAAAACGGCCCAATATTATGTGAAGCTGCTGGCACAGAAAAGCGGTTTCAAAGAGTGGCGGGGCTACGATGAACTCCTGCTGGATCGAAATAACATCCTGGGCGTTGCCCAATGGTGCTATAAATCCATACAAAAAAAGCAGCCCCGCTCCGGTTCGCTGGCAAAATCAACCAGGAATATTGCTGAAATCCTGGTCCAGATCGGCATCCAGTTCGGCAGTGTCTTATGGCAGCGTGCCTACTGGTACGATCGGATGACGCTGGCTCATGCCGCGTTGAGCGCCGCGAAATTATTATCAGACTGGAAATCCGTAAGCACGTTTGCCAGGAACATCTCCTGGATCTACTTCTATCAGGGAGATTATCTGCGGGCCTTGCACTGGGCCGAGGAATCACTATCTGCCACGACAAAAACCGAAGATGAGCTGCTCATCGCCGCGGCGAAACGGTCCCTGGGGACCGTGGAATTGCGCCTGGGCAATTTCGATCGTTCCGAAAAACTATTAAAGGATGTGCTGAAAACGACCGAGGCCTTTACCGGTGATGACTACGGGATATACAGCAGAGGCTTTGCACAGTATGGCCTGGGCGATCTTGAATACGAGCGTGGAAATATCCTCAAAGCGAAAGAATGGTATCAAAAAGCCTTCGATACCTGGCAGGACCCGGTTCGTAAAGACCCTGTCCGGCACATCAGTTATGCGCTCAACGGATTGGGCTTTGTTGCCTTGAAGGAAAAGAAGTACGAAGATGCAAAGCGCTTTTTCACGGAGGGGATTCAATCTGCCGAAGAGTTTGGAAGAGTGGATGAACTCGCCCGAGGCCAGCTTGGACTGGCCTCCGTCTACCTTGAAACTGCTACAGAATTGGATACTGCTCTGATACTGGTCGATGAATCCATTGAGAGCTTTCAGAATCAGGGCATGCAATACGAAATACAAAAAAGCCAGGCACTCCGGGAGAAAATCCTGAGGGCACAGTCCTAGGCGGCAATGACCAGTAATAAAAATGGACAATGAGTTAAAGATTTTTCTGCAATCCTTCAAGGAATTGGAGAATCTATTTCAAGCGCTGCCGATCACTGAAGCTCAGGTTCAACAGTTGAAAGGTCTCGTTTCGGGTATGCTCAAGAATGCCAAGAATCTGGCTCTGTACGACTCGATCACGCACGCCCTGAACGCGCGGGCCGGAAAATGGCTGGTGCCCGATGAACAAATCAAAGGGATGGCAAAGGTCGATATTTATGATTTGCGGCAGGCAAACAAAGTGTATGGGGCGCTGGTGGTGGATTCAGAACTGCACAAATTGGCATATCAATTCATGTCCATTTTCACCCTGGACAAGGGCGATTTTGTCCGCAGATCCCCGGGTAGTGATGAATTCAGGATATTTTCCACATCCAAAACGCCTCGTGAGATGAAACACCTGTTGTCCGGTTTATACGCCAACCAGGTATCGGACTCTCTCCTCGCCTGGGATTTTGGTACCGGCCTTACGGAAACCGAGGCTGAGCTGAACCTGCAAAAGCAGCGACAAACCTTCAGGCCCCTGGTGGTCAGACAAACCGTTCTGGAGAGTCACTCTGAAATCCCGCGACGGATCGAGGAAAACAACAACTATCAAAGTTGGCATGAGTTTAATATGCCCTATGAACGGCTTATCGATACAATCTGTTTATTGAAACTGCCTGCCACCGTGGAACAACAGGCAATCGAGCAGGTCCAGATTACCAAAAACATTGTGGAAAACATAGTCACCAAGGAGCCCCTGACCGGCACACTCAACGGTCTTGGAGCAAAGTGGTACCTGGATCATAGCATGATCCAGGCCGTGGCGCTAACAGACATGCTAAACATGCACGAAGGGAATGGCCGTTTCGGGAGCACTGCCGTAGACCAGGACCTCAAACGGTTCTCACAGGTGCTTTTAAAGCATTTCCCTAAAAATGAAGGTTTCCTGGTGTTTCGATCTGAACGCGCAGGTGATGAATTCAAGATCATATCTACAAAGAGTACGATTGCCGAACTGGAAGGAAGAATTCATACGATCTGGCAGAATGACCTGCATCGTGGGCTGCTCGCATGGAACTATGGTATAGGAAGAAACGTTGGTGAAGCTCATGTTGATTTGTACAGAAACAGAGTGAAGGAAATACAAACTATGGAAACGCCAACTTCAAACGGCAAATCAACCTTTATCATCGTCAGGCCGGAAAGTGAGGATTATCCCGGCCTATTTAAGCTATCAGAAGAGGCAGCTCGTATTATTGACGGAACACCGATCGTCGATTTACATATGACGGTACAGGCAATTCGAAACGTTGAAAATTTTGCTTCGTTGAAGGAACGCCTCGATGAATACTGCCGGGAATTACGGCCCTTTGAAATCAAGGTCAGGCACATCGTCAGGATGAATGTAAACAATCAACAGGGCCGGTTGTGGCTGCTGGCAGAAAAAACGCCGGCTCTGGAAAAGATGTATAACGATCTGGGCAAGATCGCGCGTGAAATGGGATTCGAGAGTTATCCCTATGAATTCCAGAATTGGCTGCCCCATATAAAAATTGTCGACTTGCCAGAAAACAGGTCAACGCAGATAAAAGACCCGACCTTTGGGGCCAACCGGGAGGCCACATTCACAGTACAACGTTTCGAATGGACTGTACAGAAAGGACCGGAGCGTTGGGAATTGTTGCATCAATTCTCATTTCCACAGTGATCATCTTATTAATCCCTGTTTACCTGGCGTTTCTCCTCCTTTTCCGAATGGAAAGGAGGTTTTCTTTATTAAGCCATAGGTATCATCAGAGCAAATTGAGCGTGTCATCGCAGTTCGAACATTCATATGAGCAGAATTGTGCTATTATTTAAGTCATACTGTAATGGCAACCATCCTTATTGTTGACACAAGCCCAACCGACCGCCGATTGTATGTTACCTTACTGGGTAATTTTGGCCATCGCATCATGGAAGCAGGTGATGGCCTCCAGGCGTTGGAACTGGCGCGCACCGAGCTTCCCGATCTGGTCATTACCGATATCTTCATGTCAAATATGGATGGATTTACCCTTGCCCGTCGCCTGCGCGCCGAACCCCTGCTCGCGGGAGTTCCGGTCATTTTCCAGACCGTTCACTATCTCGAGTCGGAAGTACGCAAACTGGCAGCGGCCAGCGGCATTCAGCACATCATCGGCAAGCCCGCGGAACCGCAGGAAATATTGCGCACGATCCATGAAGCTCTCAAACGACCCACCACGCCTGCCAGGCTGCCTCAAACCGGAAAGCTCCAGCGCGAACATTTGCAGTTACTGGCTGATAAACTCTACCAAAAAAACATGGAGTTGGAGCAGGCCAACGACCGCCTGCGCAGTCTTTCGCTGTCCGATGAACTGACCGGTTTGAACAACCGGCGTGGCTTCATGATCCTGGCCACCGGGCTGTTGAAATTTTCCCGGCGGGCCGGTCATCCTCTATGTTTGCTCTACATCGACCTGGATTGCTTGAAGCCCATCAACGATACCTTCGGCCATGCTGCCGGAGATATGGCCCTGACCCATTTTGCCCGCATTTTGACCGAGACGTTTCGTGATTCAGACGTTATCGCCCGCATGGGCGGGGACGAATTTGTTGTCATGACCGTCGACGCGACCGAAAGCGATCTCGCCGGTATTCAGGCGCGCTTGCAGAGCAATGTGAATGCCGATAATCTTCAGTCGGTACGCGGTTATGCTCTCTCGTTCAGCCTGGGAGTCATTCGGGTCGACCTGAATTCCACGGCTACCATGGAGGCCTTGCTCTCACAGGCGGATGCAGCCATGTATGCCCATAAACAGAGCAGAAAACGTCCGGCCTGAATATTAGTTGCATCCCTTTAAGGCACGCAATAATTTTTTATAGCCATCCGCTTCGAACAGGTCCACGCGTTGCCAGCGGCGCAGAGCTTTCGGCATGGCGCATTTCTCCAGCCTGACAGGAATAATGAAAATCTCATCATGTGTGGGGAGCAAACCTGCTTTTTCAAGCGCCATCTCCAACTCGTTATAGCGATACCCGCCCTGTTTGTTGAATTGCCGCGAAAGACAAACAAGCACCACGTCACTCCCGAGTATTGTCTTGCGGATTTCATACTCCCAATCCTGTCCGGGCAACAGATTTTCTGTATCCAGCCAGGCTCTGATTCCATCTTTTTTACTGATACGGGTATATAGCTTGTGAACGATTTCCTGGTCACTGCGCGCGTAACAGAAGAAAACTCTGAGAGGGTGTTTTGATTCTGACATGTGTTTGTTCTATCTTAAAGGACATAATTTAGTGTGAAAGGTTTTTGGGTAATTTTCTGATAATGAAATTATGCCGGCTGAGCATTAAATCCGCATGTAAAGCTACAAGGTGTCCACATGTAAATGTTTTAGATTCGCAAACAGGGGCATTTCAAGCCTGTGATGAAGCAGGCCCGGAGAGAGCAGATAACTGGCCTGGCTAAATATCCAATTTCTCAGGACCTTCCTGGGTACTCCCAAAGGCTGGAATATTTCATACGCTGCCCGAAAAAGAAGTTCCTTATATTTAGAAATATCAACCAGAGCAGGGTTGAACGGTTCAGGCAAATCCCATGCCCATACACCTTGTTTCATCCTGCTGTAAAGAAACTGAATCCTTTGTCCCATCCGAATATTCTTTCCAATGGCCTGCAATTGGCTTGCTGCACGTGCAACAGGCGAAAGGACGCGATAGTCATAAAGTTCACGGCTGAGTGTTTGCGTAACCAATAATTTTTCGATAGGAATTTCTTGATTATTCAAAGCAGATACTCTTTCCTGGAACATGTTCAAAACTTCCGGCAATAAGTTTGCAAGCAGGTCCGAGTCTTTTTCTTTCGACAGGATTTGCAGGGCTTGCAACTGTGCCTCTGCGACAAAGTATGGAGTATCTTCACGGCGGCAGGCCAGCCCGCGTATTTTGTATTCGCCATCAGATCTCAAACCGAAGAAGAGGTTCGGAACCGAGAGATTCGGATTTTGTTTGGATACCAGAAACGCCATCCATGAATAAACATCTTCCACTCCGATCGGTAATTTCGTTTCTTCCTCGATCTCATCCAACAAAGATCGAAAATCTTCTTCCCGGATAGCATCTGGATGGCGGATAAAAAGACTGTCCACATAGGCATGGATTAATGTGAAACCATGATCTTCAGCAATTTCCTTTGCCTTGAGCAGCATCTTTCTGCCGATAAACGACACAACTTCATGAGAATTGATCCTGCCAAACGTGGAGTTCGCAAACCCCAGACGACCATAAGCCACTACACACAACCATTTGAGGGCATTTTTAATCGCCATATAACGGGGATAACGGTGATCGTTTTTATTCATTTTTTTCAAGAGCCGCTTGACCTTTACACGTTTCTCCACCATCGGCCGTAATGTGGCCGGGACAAGCCCTTCATGTGAACTGATCTTGATGCCCATTTCCGGAATAGAAAAGGCATCCTCTTCCTCCACACCGACCGTTTCAGGCGAAATGTTGTACTCCACAATGATGGATGGATACATGGATATAAAGTCTATGATGGCAACATCGGGAAAAACGCCGGGCAAGGGTTCGAAGACCAGGCCGCCGCGGTCAGATACGACAAGCTCCTCATATGTTTTGGGAACCTCCCCCTTCTGCTCCTGGTAAGGGACAAGAACACCGCGCCGCAAGGCAGTCAGTGTTTGCATGGCGGCGATCCCTGCTCCGGGTGAACGTCTTGCAATCTCCTGCACGGGCAAGCCGGTGACACGTGCCTGCTCGATGGCCCCTGAAAGGCCGTAATCGCCAAAGGTCATGCAGTTCTGGTCATCGACGTGCCAGCGCCCGAACAGATGCACCTGTTCCCCGCGATAATGCGCCTGACCGTAATTATGAAAACTGATCTCCTGCTTTCTATGAACGGATTTTGCCAGATCACGGTTGGGATTGAAAGGAATGTTCGTCTTTTTCGAGATTTCCTCGAGATAAGAAAACAACCAGGTATCACCGTAACTGGTGAGAATGACATCGGGGTCGTAGCGCCGTAGCACACTGTTCAGACAAAATAGAAGCTGGCGAGGATCATCAAGCGATAACCGATAGTTGAAGTGGTCGAAGTGAACGGATAGAGATCGGGGTATGGCATGGGAAGGATTGATATCAGGTCTGATTTGCAAGATCCGTAAATCAGGCAGCCTGGGGTCGAAGTCCCAGGGTGTATCAAGTGGAATGATCCTTGAAATCTTCCAGCCCTGTTTTACTTCCACTTTGCAGCATCCAAAGGGGAAGACGCCAAATTCAGCAGCGTAACGCAGGATGAGCGGTATATCAACATCGTAATAATGCAGGTCAGGGAACCGGTGATTGACTTCCCTGAATAAGTCATCGAATAAAGAGGGGTTGAGTACATTGACTTCCAATACATCTTTCATCCCTTCGTGAAGGTCTCTCCGCTGGGTGCGGTAGAGCCGGACGGGTTTCTCCCGCAGGAACTTCCACAACTGGCGCAGACGGCGGAAGGGACCACCCGCATAAAATGTGATTTGAAATGGTTGATTAAAAGAATGCGGCTTTTGATCGTCCCCTGCCAACCAAAGGATGATGCCCAACTGTGGATGGGCATAGAGATCGAAAAGCCAGCCGGTATATTCTTTCATAGATTGATGTCATTGCGGGCCGACACTTGCGCCTGCGCGCAGTGCAGGTGAGGCGAAGCAATCTCCTGTTCGAGAGATTTGAGTTTATTCTCCAATTCCTCAATCGAAACATGGAACTCTTCGACAATGTGGTTGATTCTCTTGCGCTCCTCCAATAAGATCGCAAATGGCATAACCTCCATGGGTAGTAAATTTGCGGCGTTGCTGATGGCGGCTCGGTGCTGCAAGACAGCTTCAAAGAATTTATCAAGGATGAGCTGGTCCGTGAGGCGAAGCACATCATAAAATGGCTTCAATTCCGCAATAAGGTCAAAGGCGATCTGCGTGGTGGAAGGAAGCGTGCGGCCCATACATGTTAGAACAGTGCAGGTTGAGAAACCTGTTCAATCTCAGGTTCAAGGGTAAGGGTTCTATCTGCAACCGAGCGAAGAGCAGGGATGAACTTTTCGAAATCCTCGGCTCGCATCTCCTGGGTCATCACGATGACCGGGCGATAAAAAGCAAGGCGCTTGAGTTCGCGGCAGCACTCTCTCAGCTTGAAGAACCGGACTCGCAAGGGGATATCGGAGTCATAAAAGGTATGCAGGAATTCCAGAACAAGGATAGGTTCGCCTTTCAAGGGGATGTTTGCCAGTGAATCCAACAACCGGTAGCATGTGGAAGCTCGTACCGTGTACAAACGTCTCATGATCTCTTGGATTTGGGTGGTTCTCCCTCTGATCATGCGCGGCAGGAGGAAGGAGGGAAGCCACTCATCCCCCGAGAGGACAAAAAGCGGACCGCTCAAGATCAGGTTGGCGATCAGGTCAGTCTTGCTGTTGCGCGCGCGATCCCCGGTCAGGAGTAGAGTGAGACCGCACTTGTCTGTGATATCGACAGTCAGTTTCAATAATTCATTCATTTCCTCAGAATAGCCGGTTGTTATAAAAATAAAAACCCCCTTTGGAGAGTATCCATCGGGAGGCGTCCGCAGGGAGGTAGCAGATATAGTTGGAAATAATGGATTCGTCTAGTAATGGGTCATTGCCATCCGCTAAAGTCCCAGTAGACAAAAGCCAGGCGTATTTCTGTCTTGCTGTGCAGGTCCAGCTTGTACAAAACATTCTGGAGATAGGATTTAACCGTGCCGACCGAAAGGCCCAGCCGGAAGGCCATCTGACGGTTTGTGTAGCCCAGACAGGTTAAAGCGATCACGTCTCGTTCGCGCGCGGAAAGAGACAACCAACGCTGATATAGTTCATCCGTATTCTTATCGTATGGCAGGCTGGCAGGCACATCAGGATCGTCTTCTGGAAGGCGGTTCTCCTGGTTAGCTGAATCTGCTGGACGACGAATAAGGTGTAGGGAATTTCCCAGGGTATATGAGTATTTGTTTGTCCGCTGTGAGCCTGCCCCCCCATGTTTTTTCTTTTGCGGGTCAGACATAGCTAAGGATTATATTAGAACATATGTTCCAAGTCAAGCCATAAGCCACTGACTTTGGAAATAAATTCTGACATTTTCTCAAACCCGTCCCACGAAACGTATTATCGCCTTCTCAGCACCCATAGCGGGTTGTCGCCGTCGCGAATGCTGATCCCATGCAGGATCAAA
>Ga0105101_10001367_pt1 | contig 10611 bp, 6 predicted proteins | sample PPLLak21cMay2015_2_FD_87037 | JGI IMG/M metagenome (GOLD analysis project Ga0105101, IMG submission 87037) | Freshwater sediment microbial communities from Prairie Pothole Lake near Jamestown, North Dakota, USA - PPLs Lake P8 Core (1) Depth... | ecosystem: Environmental > Aquatic > Freshwater >...
CTTACAACCCTGCCTCGCCGGCAGGCAGGCATCACAACCCTTACAACCCTGCCTCGCCGGCAGGCAGGCATCACAACCTTCACAACCCTGCCTCGCCGGCAGGCAGGCACCACAACCTTCATAACTTTCATAACCATCACAACCACCATAACAATTACAACAACTACAACCATTACAACATCTTCCCAACCTCCTCCCTCAAATAGTCCAGCACATTTCTTATCTGCGTATCCACTGTGTTTTCCGATATTTGCAGTTGCCTCGCTATCTCCTTGTATGTAAGTCCTTTGTCGCGGCTCAGCCTGAATATTTCCTTCCTTCTGTCGGGGAGTGAATCAATGAGCTTTTCTATGGTTTCCATGAATTGCACGGTCTCATAAGCATGCTCATCAGCTGCGCCTGAAACGGCATGGTTGCCGGCAATATATTCGAAGTAAACCCTTTCATTGATTTTCTTTCGCAGGGCATTATAAACCTTGTTTCTTGCTATTTTAAAAAGATACCCGTTAAATGATTTTTCTTCATCCAGGCCAAGACGGTTTTCCCAGATTTCCATGAAGACGCTCTGAACCAGGTTTTCCGATTCTTCCTTGTTGTTGAGGATTTTTTTACAGAAGTGGTACAGTTTCTTATGATAATGGAGGAAAAGCTGTTCAAATGCCTTTGAACTTCCCTGTTTCAGGTAAAAGACCAGGTACTTATCCTCGTTGGAAGTCATTGGGATGTGTTATAGTTTAGCATGGCTCCGGATCAGCCACAACCTATAACAAAAATAAGAAACTATTTTGTCTTGAACAGGATGGGAAAGGATTAGAAAAATGTACAGGATAATTTTATATCCTGTCCATCATTTTAATCTTTTTAATCCTGTTCAGACCTCCTGTTCACACCTCCTGTTCAAGACATCCTCACCTTCACCACCAGCTTTTTCACCGCTTGCTGGTTTCCTATTGACACACAAGGCTGATGGGCATCGTGCGGGAAGAAAACAGCAAAGACGCCGGGACTGATCGTGGTATAATCTCCGCAACCCTTAAGGAAAAGGATGTCCTTTTCCGGATTGTATTCTTCGGTAACTTTCATGGCAGAGAGCGGGGCATAGCCTATCTTTTCATCTCCGGCGAGCAGCAATTGTACGTCGGCATACACCCTGTGTGCTTCCCAGCGGGCATCAGACAGGAGCTTAGTAGTGTACTCGCTCACGATCATGTATACATTATCGCTGTCAATTTCATGTTTGCCCAACGGAAAGGAATTGAGGTCTGACCGCTGCAGAAAGTCAAATGCCTTTTCGAAATTCCTTCCCAGCTTTTTATAAATGGCTGCATTGTCCAACGTATCTGTAATCATGTTTTATGCTTTTAGGTTAGCAATATTTGAACACAAAAGCACCAAAAAAGTAGCGTAATGATTGACCATAACAAAATATTTGTATTCTTTCGTGTTTTGGTGCTTTGGTGGTTTATGTATTCTTAGTATTTGATTTTTAGTGGTTCGTTCAGTATGGCAACGAGGGCATCCAGGTAAGCAATAAACTCCCTTTCCGTTTTAATCCCTTCCGGTTCTTTTTCCCATGCTCCCAGCAGGTAATAACACAGGCGGCCATCTTCAGGTTTTAACACTACCACGTGGTTGATGGAATCTTCGGTCATCTTCACCAGGTCCTTCGTATTAACCAGTATGGCAATCCCCAGGCTGTCGTCATTAAGGCTCTGACGTCCCCAGGTGGCCATATAGGTCCAGCCTTTCTCAGGCTGACGGGGTAGAATCAATCCGGCCTTTTTGTCTTTTATCAGTCCCGTGCAAAAAATACCACCGTCTCCTTCCAGCCTCAGCTGATGTTTTGTAACCCTCGACCCGCCCAGAATGGTAAGTTTTGAATTCAGGTTATTGCGAACGCCGTCAACCTCCCATCCGTAATAACGGGTTTCGATCATTGACTCCAAAGGCCCGTTCAGGGCAATGCGGCAGGTAACGCTGTCAGTCTTTGCCACCATGCGTACCTTTTCATCTTTCCATAAGGCTATGGAACCCAGTCCCAGGGTCTTTCCAACCTTAAAAACGTCCATGCCCCAGGCCGCAGGCTCATGATAAGAATCAAAGCCATCAAGTCCGACCTGCTGCAACACCATTTTATCTGTAAGCTTTCCAAAAATGTCAATAGCATTGCGCCAGTCGAGATAAAAACGGTAGCCGACCTTGTCCGATTCCCAGCCCGGGCCTTCGTAACGTATATAAAAGGAATGGTCGGTATGCTCATCGGGAACCCTGAGGAAATCAACATTGTTAAAATCCCCTCCGATATATTTTCTGCCTTCCCAATGGCCATTTGTCTTATGCGAAATTTCTGCCTGCGTTCTCCTGGTATAATCGTTCCGGGAGATTCCTTCGGGACCGCTGATCAGCGAGAACTGCCTCTTTTCTCCTGCTTTGAAATCCGCCAGGAAAACGATCTCCTCAGGCTGACCGTCTCCGTCAGCGTCATTAACCTGGCAGGGGATCTCAGTTTCCCCTGATTTTATAAGGCAATGCAGCGGATCCAATCCCTTGGATCGCTGCTGCAGTTTATGGTAATCGAAGATTATGGGCAAATCTGAATAAGCAGCCGGAAGTTTGTTTTTTGCCCTGATGCTGACCGTGGTGATGCTTCCCTGCTGAACCGTTAATGATCCGGCCCCTGTGCCTTCCAACTCAAGCGCGGCCAGGATAAATGGTCCGGTTGCCTTACCGTCGTTGACAGATATTTTGGTCTGGTGTACATAATAATCATAGCTGCCGTCCCTGCCGTATCCCAGTCCTGCCGTCAGGCAGCACTGGCCAAGGACAAGATTGCCGGCGGAATCGGTTGTGATGAAATGTTTCAGTATCCCCCTGAATCCTGTTTCCTCTATGTTGCGGTAGGAAGGGTGAATGTAGGATTTCCGGACAGCTTTTGCCAATGCATAAACGAACATGCAGGAAGCGGATGATTCCAGGTAATTGCCTTCCCGGCCACCCTGGTCAGTAACCTGCCACCAGAGGCCTGAAGCGCTGTCCTGGTATTTTTTAATAGCCGATGAAAAGCTTTTCAGCACCATCAGCACGGAGTCCCTTTTGGGATGGTCGGCCGGAATGTAATCCAGCGCATCAACCAGGGCCATGGCATACCATCCCATCGCCCTGCCCCAGAAGCTGGGAGATTGGCCGGTGACCGTATCAGCCCATTCCTGTTCCCGCTTTTCATCCCATCCGTGATAATAAAGTCCCGTTCCCCGATCGAGGGTATGCTTATGCGCCAGCAACAGCTGGTTGATAACATCGTCAAAGTCTTCCGGTTCATCAAAGACCTCACCATATTCAGCCAGGAAGGGGCTCCCCATATATAACCCGTCCAGCCATATCTGCCAGGGATATCGTTCCTTATGCCAAAAGGCACCTTCCGACGTCCTGGGATGTTCCTTCAGCTGCCTGCGCAACAACTCAGCGGCTGTTTTATATTTTGATGCGCCTGTTTCACGGTAAAGTAACAGCACGGCACTGCCTTCCTTGATCTGGTCAATATTATAATCCGATAGTTTGTAGTTGTTGATGGTACCATCATCATTCACTGACTTGTCAACCGTACTTTTGATATAGTCAAGGTATTTCTTTTCACCGGTGGCCTTCCAAAGCTCGATAAAGCCGCGCATTACGGTACCGTTAACATAGTTCCATCGGTTGAATTCGTTCGGATTGTACTTTATTATGCTCTCTGCCATGGCAACAGCATAGGGTACTGGCTGCTTTGGTTGTGCCCGGGCTGTTGACATGAACAAAAACAGCACCCCGCCGGTGAGCAGGATGCTTTTCCAATGCAAAAACCGATAAAACTTTTTCATTTAACTATTATTAACCGTGTGAAACCAGAAAAACTACTGCTGGATCTAATGGCAATGCCGTAATATCCGGCATCAAGATCCGAAATATCCAGGTGAACATGCTTTTGCATGCCCCTTTCAAGTTCTTTTATAAGAACCGTATTTCCGGCAAGGTCAATGATCCGTACTTCGGTTCTTTCGTCCGGCAATTGCGGCATGATGAGGGTAATGCTTTCCGATGCAGGGTTGGGGTATACCAGCAGACCAGCATCCGTGCCCATGCGGGTCAGCCCCGTATGGGGTCCCATGTTATGAAGGGTGTTGATCTCCTCTGCCGTCAGCACATAGTTGTATAGCCTCACATCATCCAGTCCACCCTTCAGCCAGGAACCAAAATCGAGGCAATATCCGAAAAAAAGGTTTTCGCCCTGTGATATATCCCCGGTAAGGTCATCAGTCTCACCTTCCAGTATGGTATTGGCATAAAGCCGTAATTTTCCGGCAACGGTATCGCGGGCGGCCACTACGTGAACCCATTGATCATTGATGAAATTCAGGGGCGACGCATTGATCTCGCTTTTCACCGCATTATCATCCACGGCAAAACGAAAATTATCCCTTTCAGGTTTATAATAGACTTCATACCGTTTGCCTGTGCGGCCAAGCAGTGGATCGGCCGTATGGGATCCCTTGATGACATAACGATATTCTACGCTGTCAATCACTTCGGTGGGATCCTGTTTTAACCAGAAAGAAAGGGAAAAGGGTCCGTCCTCAAAATCAAAGACCCAGTTATCCTGGACTGTAACATACTGGTTAATGCCGTTGAACCAAAGGGCCTTGTTGATGGCCGCGTCGGTCAGATAACTGGAAAGGCTTTGGTTTATGAGATTGCCGTGGTTATTGAATCCTGAGCTGTCCGGTGTGGGCGAGCCCTGGTCGAGTTTCCAGTGTCCAACCAGCCGGGGTTCGAGTGACTGCCGCGTCGTAAAGCTCCATACCGGGCCCTGGGTGATGCCATTGGCATTCTGTTCATCCACGCGCCAGAAATAGGTAGTTCCGGCCTCCATAACTGCAGGAATATAGGATGGATCAGCGATACTATCTATAAAGGACGGTGGGTTTATAATCCCGTAATATATTCTGTGTGCAGTGGCACCGATGCCTTTTTTCCAGGCAAGGGTTGAAGAAGTCTTGACCAGTGTTTTACCGTTTGCCGGATCCGGCAGGGATGCCGGCAGCGGGAGGCCTGACTCACTGAGGGTGCCGGTCTCTGATGTATTGGAATACAGGGATGTGTCGGATCCGGAAAAAGCCCTGAGCCTGTAAGTATAGTTTGTTTCAAACTGCAATGCGGTATCGGTGTATGCCGTCGTATTCTCAGGCAGAGTGTCGATAACGGCATAGCCGGCCATGTCCTTTCTTTCAACAAAGAATCCGGTTTCATTTGAGGCATTGTCATCCCAGGTAAGGGTAATTGCCCTGATATCCAATAGTTCAGCTAACAGACCAGTAGGATTGCGGATAAAATCGCGAAACTGGACGATGCTGTTCAGGTATTCCTCAAGGTTGGTATATCCGTCAGCATCAGGATCGGCATTTCTGTCACTTGCATTATCCGGGTTTAACGAATTTTCTGTTTCCCATGCGTCGGGCATGCCGTCGTGGTCCCGGTCGGACAGCGCAGGGGCTGAAAAAAGCACAGGATAACCTCCCACATCATTCTGCGAGTCGATTATACCTTTGCCGGCACCATAGGCAGCACCTCCGTAAAGGGCAGTCTGGTTTGCAACCTCCCATACGATACGGCTGTCTATCGTATCCCGGCGCGGCAATGAGGCACCTGCATGCTGTAAAACGGCTTCATAAGCTTCTTCGGCAGTATGCTTTGTGGTGATATCAAAGGCAAAAGGGGTCAGGCTTCTTATCTGATCTTTGATGGCCTGGGTGATCTCCTGTACACCATACGTCCAGTTATCATTGGTGGCATTGGCATTGCCAAACACATAGTTACTGTCTATGTACCAGTTGCTGTATGAATTAAAGGATGTATCGGCATCTGGACTGACAATACGATAATTTACTGAAGACCGGGTGGCAGGACCTGGTTTATAGTAATTGGCCACCATATTGATGCTGGCCTTATTGGCGTCATATTCATTGGGTTCTCCACCATAAGCACTGTTGCCTCCCCAGTTGTATAGTACATTGTTCCGGTGGTCCACGATCTCATTCCATCCGGTATAATAACGGGCTCCGTTAAAACGGGGATTGCGGCTGGAGTGGTGGGCCAGCAGGTTGTGATGAAAGCTGGCTTTTGATCCGCCCCAGATACCACCATATCCATGTTGCCCTTTGTAATGAACTGAACTATAAAGGCTTTCAGAAATAATGCACCATTGCATGGTGAAGTTTTTGTTGCCGTAAGCTGAGGCTGTCTCATCCACCGACCAGCTGAATGAACAATGATCGATGATAATGTTCTGCTGATCCTTGCAGGTAAAAGCATCGGCTTCCTGGGCGTTGATGTCTCCAAGCCGGGAACGGATATAGCGGATAATGACATTATCGGCATCAATCCTCAGGTTATAACCGGCGAGTGTGATGCCGTCGCCGGGAGCAGTCTGACCCGCGATGGTCACATTGCCGTTCCTTATTTGCAGGACCGACTGAAGGTAAATGGTCCCGGATACGCGGAACACGATGGTCCGTGTTTCTGAACTGGCAATTGCTTCTCTGAGGCTGCCTGCACCCGCGTCATTCAGATTGGTCACCTCAATCACTACCCCTCCTCTTCCGCCGGTGGCATTCTTGCCGAATCCTTCTGCACCGGGAAATGCCAGTTGCTGTGCATCAGCAATGGCTGCGCAGAACAGGATTGCTACCGTGATAACTAACCTTTTCATCATCATCCCCTCCCATAAATAAAATTATCAGTATACTGCTATCGTATTTCCGTTTGTATCGTAGAGAAAGGAGTTTTTAAGATCAATGGTGTCTGCATTTTCAATCCTTACTCCTTTTTCCACATTGTGAAAAGTACTGTTTGTTATGGACAGACCGGTAACCGGTTTTTCTTTATAAGCTCTTATCAGTATGGCATACTGGCTTTTCTGACAAATCATATTGTCAACCGAAATGTTTCTTACGACAGGGATATTGGGTCCTGTTTCCCGGCTGTAAAACAGGTCAACCAGTATAGCTGCCTCACCCACCTGTTTGACCTCTATGTTTCGCAAAAAAATATTCTCCACAACACCTCCTCTTTTGGCATTCGATTTAATGCGCAATGCCCTGTCGAGATTGGGGCTGTCCATGATGCAGTCTTCGGCAAACACGTTGCGGACATTGCCTGATATCTCACTTCCGATAACAACACCTCCGTGCCCTTCCTTCATAATGCAATGCTGTATGATGATATTCTCGCTGGGGACATTGATCCTTCGCCCGTCATTATTGCGGCCTGATTTAATAGCTATGCAGTCGTCCCCTGTATTAAAGTAACAATTCCGGATCAATACATTTCTCGAGCATTCAGGATCGCAACCATCGTTGTTCGGTCCAAGACTTTCTATGGTAATGTCCTGTACAATAACGTTGCTGCACAAAACAGGATGGATGACCCACATGGGTGAGTTGACAATGGTGATGCCCTCGATCAGCACCTGCTGGCACATATGAGGCTGAATAAAATTAGGACGGAGATTATACCCCTCGCCAAAGATCCGCTGCTGATAGGGCACATTATCCTCCACCATTTTCTGCAGTTTCCGGTTGGCTTCCAGCTGGCTGGGCATGCCTTCCTCCCATTTAACGTCAAGCTGTCCGCTCCATGGCCCTTTCCAGCTCCACCATAGATGGCCCTGGCCGTCGAGTTTGCCTTCGCCGGTGACGGCAATATTTTTCTGCTTATAGGCATATATAAACGGGGAATAATTCATGCATTCCATACCTTCAAAGCGCGTGTGGACCAGGGGCAGGTATTTGCTGCGGTCGCCCGTGAAAACCAGCACAGCACCTTTATCCAGGTGCAGGTTGACATTGCTTTTCAGGTGAATGGCGCCTGTGAGATACCTTCCTTCAGGAACGTTGACGGTACCGCCGGAATCGTTATGGCAGGCATTGATGGCGGCATTTATGGCTTCGGTGCAGTCAAACAGGCCATCACCCCTGGCGCCAAAATCCTTAATGCAATAATTGACGGGAGGGAAAACCGGAGGTTTTATGCTGTCGAGGATCGCTTTAGCCGTATTCCAGGATACCTGCCCGTTGGCTTCACCTGAAATAACGTTGTCAGATTGCTTCCCGGCTGAACAATAAAATAAAGCCGTTACTAAAAGGAGAAAAAGAAAGTTATGGTAAAATCTTCTGTTTTTAATAAATCCATCCATCGGAATGTTGATTATATATATAATGGTGTGCCCAATTCAGGGATCTGATTCATGCTATAAGTTTTCATTCCTTATATTAGGCTAAACAAATTTAATGAATGGTTTGATTCTTTGGTACAGATCCGTTATGCCCCCTGGCTCAGTGGCCGGCATAACTATTTCATAATTATCTGCTGAGAATCCCGTCAATAAAGGATTACAGAATTAAGGCATCCCGGATTAAGTGACAATTTATCCCCCCAATTACGACAATTTGGATACCCTTTTTAATATAAAATAGCCTTAACTTAGACTATCAAAGTATCAAAGTAGTAACTAACTAAAATTAATAAGCTATGAGAAAAATTTACCTTGTACTCTTTTCACTTTTATTTGCAATCGGTACCTTTGCACAGGATAAAAAAGTGATGGTTGTGAGCACAAATGCTCCTGCAGATGATCCAAGTATCCAGACCCTCATCACAAAGATCGATTCACTCGAAGGAATTATCGCAACCCATGTTGATCTTGAAGATGACGTTCCAACCATAAATTACAGTGATTATGATGCAGCCATTCTCACGGAAAACGGAGGATCAGGCAATATGGCATTTTACAGTACAGCCGGATGGCCGCTTCCGACGGTGAATCTGAAAGCCTATATTCTTTACAAGGGCGATCATCCTTTGTTCACGCAGGTGACCGATGTAAACTGGAAAACTTCGGATAAAAGTGCCGATCTGCTGGAAGGTGTCAATGTTATGGTTGTAAAAGACAACAGTGACATCCTGAAGTGCTGGGATGTTAACGAGGAAGTTGTATGGACAACCGGTTATAATCCCGAGACTTCGGCAGGCGGAATGGGAGCCGGCGAAGCTCACATCCAGACCTTTGACCTGAAAGACGCTGTAAACGACCTGCCGGATATTGTTGCAAACTCCGTTGCACTGGCCAACAATAAACTTGCTGTCACGACACCTTTTCCTGCAAACCTGCAGACCTTCATGTGGAAGACTGAAGAAAATGCCACTACCAAGAGGATTGTAAACTGGGGAGTCCATCATACCTTCATGGACCTGGCTACGGCAGATTTTTATAATGCGCTGAAAAATTCCGTGCTTTGGGTGTTGAAGATGGATTGCGAATGCCCGGGCCAGGTTGCATTGAAAGATGTTGAAACCCGTCCTTACCAGATGTATCCCAACCCGGTGGCTGACCTGCTGAACTTCAGCGGCGCAGGCCTTATCAGCAACATCGACATCATTGATATCACCGGCAAGGTACTTGTGTCCGTGCGGAACGACAGCCGTCAGCTGCTGCAGGTCAACACCGGTAGCCTGGTAAAAGGCATGTATTTCGTACGCGTGAATACACTGGAAGGCAAAACCTACACAGACAAATTGGTGAAATAGTTTTTTTTAGTTAATCGGGAAAGCCGCCTTTCGAAAGAGGGTGGCTTTTTTGTTAAGCCTCACCCCCTCCCCTCTCCCAGGGGAGAGGGGCGATAACTAGCGCAGCATGGTACGAGGGCATCAATCCTATAATCCTTTAATCCTAGTTCAGACATCCAACAGCAACAAATCCCTACTTTTACCGTAAACATATTAAAATCATTTATTACAGGGAGGGGATTGTGAATATTAACAGGATGTCGGGATTTGTCTTTGGTATTATTATTTCAGGACTTTCCATTCAACTCAATGCACAGATAAATTTTCCGTTAAAATCAGCCTATAAATATCTGAAGGGAAGCGAAGCTACCGCTTTGCCGGCCGACTGGATGAGCGCCGATTATAGTGATACCGGCTGGAACACGGGAGCAGCCCCTTTTCGCTATGGGGACGGCACAGGGGGTACTGTGCTTACCGATATGGCTAACACTTACACTACCGTTTATTTTCGTACTAAATTCACGGGGGTGGGAACAGCGTCCATAAAAACCATCAGTTTTACCGTTGATTACGATGACGGATTTATCATCTGGATAAACGGGCAGGAGGTTTTTAAAAAATCAGCCCCTGATAATCCCGTTTACAATTCACTGGCGACAGAGAACCATGAATCAGGCACCCCTGTTGTAATTAATATAGATTCAGGCGCAGTTAATCTGATCGATGGTGATAATGTACTGGCCATCCAGGGCTTCAATGTTTCCCTTACCAGCACAGACTTCTATTTTGATCTGCAGATTACCGCCATCCCTTCCCTGTCGGAAGCCAGTGACTCACTCAAGGTCGGCTTTGACAGAAAGGCAGGTTTTTATGATGCTCCTTTCGACCTGGTCCTTACATCACCGGATGCTTCGTTACAAATAATTTATACCCTTGACGGCAGTAATCCGCAGCATGCTGCCTCTGCCATAACAACCGGAGGTACAGTAACCTTGCATATCGATCCGGCCGATA
>Ga0105101_10001368_pt1 | contig 10607 bp, 5 predicted proteins | sample PPLLak21cMay2015_2_FD_87037 | JGI IMG/M metagenome (GOLD analysis project Ga0105101, IMG submission 87037) | Freshwater sediment microbial communities from Prairie Pothole Lake near Jamestown, North Dakota, USA - PPLs Lake P8 Core (1) Depth... | ecosystem: Environmental > Aquatic > Freshwater >...
CTGTTTTAGCAATAGTCTCCCGGTTGAACCAGTTATCAAGTCCGACAACAGGCTGGGCAATTGAGCTTTGATAAAGGATGAACGGCAGAAGGAAGGATAATGAAAAGAAGAGCTTCCTGAACTTTCGATTGCTTTCCATGATTTCTATGGTTTAGTATTCCAAAAATAAAAAACAATAACGATGAAATGATCCCTGTTGTGAAAAAAGAATATCTTTTCAATATCTTTATTCCCAGATGAAATAAAAGGAAATAAAGAGAAATAAATAGAAATATGTTGAAATGAATGATTAATAAAGATTACTGAGCATGAAAAAATTTTACTTGTTTTTTGCGTCAATTATTTTTATGTTATTGACAGTAAGCCCTGTAAACGGACAATTGAAAAAACTCACCCCGGGAATCCCCCAGGACAGCATTACCGACAATACCCTTACCGACAGGGAGGTAAAGGAAGGCTGGAAACTATTGTTTGATGGTAAGACTCCTGCAAACTGGATGAATGCAAAGTCAGGCAAATTCCCGTCAACTGGATGGGAGATCAGGGATGGTGCCCTCACCATAAATCCTCAGACAAAAGCTGAAGGCGGCGGCGGGGACCTGGTAACTGCTGATAAATACAGGAATTTTGAACTTGTTATTGACTTCAGGTATTCTGAGGGCGCAAATAGTGGGATCAAATATTTTGTTGACACCGAGGTGAATAGCGGGGAATTGGCTTCGATCGGATGCGAATATCAGATCCTTGACGACAGACTTAATCCGGATGCAAAGGCCGGAATTGCCGGTAACCGTACTCTCGCGAGCCTTTACGATCTGATAGCTCCAAAAAACATAAGGGATAACGGGCCAGATGTTTGGAACAGGGCTGTCATAATTGTAAATGACAAAAAGGTACAGCATTGGCTCAACGGACAGCTGACGGTTGAATATAAAAGATCGGATAAGGCCTGGAGGGATCTTGTGGCCACAAGCAAGTTCAAGGATTTCAAGGGATTCGGCGAGGTTCAGGAGGGAAGGATCCTGCTGCAGGACCACGGGAATCTGGTATCATTCAAGAATATCAGGATCAGGGAGTTCTAACGGCAGGCTTACCGCTGTTCTAAACATTTTTACTATCTTGGTTGTTTAAACAACTCTTAGGGTAATGGCTGATCTGAGATGTGTTCCGGATTTGTTAACCATCGAGACTTCTATGCCATAAGAAACCTGGTATCAGTCACTAAATTTAAGCCAAAATGATCCGGTCAGGTCTTATCGCAATATTCCTGCTTTTCTTCTCCCTTCTCAGCAACGCTGAAACCGGTGGCACACTGAAGGGAAAAATCGTCGACAGGAACACGGACGAGCCACTGACGGGCGTCTATGTCCTTTACGGGAAAAACCTGGGAACCACAACAGACAAGGATGGCCTGTACCTTATTGAAAACGTTTCAGGAAGGCTGGATATCATTTTTCAATTGATTGGTTACGAACCTTTTTCAACAGAGGTTTTTGTAGGGGAAAATGAAACCCGCGAATTAAATATCGGACTTGATATGAAAGTCCTTGAAATCGATCAGATAGTCATAAGCGCCAACAAAACAGAGCAGAAGGTCGCGGAGCTTACAGTATCAATGGATATTGTCAAGGAGTCATTTATTGCTGCCAATCATATAACTGACGCACAGGAAATTATAAATAAGACCACAGGGATAGAAGTAATTGACGGCCAGGCTTCGGTACGGGGAGGCAGCGGTTTCAGCTATGGAGCCGGGAGCAGGGTGCTTGCGCTGATAGATGGGTTGCCCATGGTTTCTGCAGATGCCGGAAATATCAAATGGCAATTTCTTCCTCTCGAAAACCTGTCGAAGATAGAAATAATAAAGGGAGCATCCTCCGTTCTTTACGGATCATCGGCTCTGAATGGGGTGATAAACTTCCGCACTGCCGATGCAAGCAACACTCCTGTTACCAAATTCTTTGCTGAAGGAGGGGTGTTTGGCAAACCACGGAACAGGGAACGGATCTGGTGGGACACTCCAAGGACCTTCTCAACCCTCTCCTTCTCTCATCTTCAGAAATTTGGCAGCACTGATATCGGCATTAGCGCCAGCCTGCTGGCTGATGAAGGTTACAGAAGGCTCAACGGGGAAAAGCTGGGACGGATCAGTTTGAAATTAAAGCACTTCAACAAAAAATTTGATGGTTTGACCTACGGCCTGAACGTTAATTCGGGTTATACCGAGAAAAGGGACTTTGTGCTCTGGGAAAATGCCGGACCGGGTGCGCTGAAACAAAAGGAAACTGCGACAATTGAATTACACGGAACCTTTTTTGCCCTGGATCCGTTTATAACACTTAAAAAAGATGACAGTTATGAACACGATCTCAGGATGCGGTTCCAGACATCATTGAACCGCTTCCCCGAAAATAAAAGTACGAACAGCGATGCCTACTCACTCTATTCAGAGTACCAGTTCAGGCAAAAGCTGGTCCGGTTTATTGATCTTACGGCCGGACTGACAGGCAGTTTCAGCGTAATACGATCAAACATGTACAAGCATCATACCGGCTTCAATGTTGCAGGATACACACAATTTGAAGTTCATCCTTTCGACCGTGTGGAAGCAGTGGCCGGGGTAAGGATTGAACAAAATGCGCTTGACGGTATTTATGACCGGCTGGTCCCTGTATTCAGGGCCGGACTCAACTGGCGGGCGGCAGATTACAGTTTTCTCAGACTTTCATTCGGGCAGGGCTATCGATATCCGTCAATTGCAGAAAAACATGCCTCAACAACCCTTGGTTCGGTAAGCATATTCCCCAATCCCGAGGTTGAGCCAGAATCGGGATGGAGCGCCGAAGCCGGCTTCAAACAGGGAATCGTATTCGGGAATATGAACGGACAGCTTGATTTATCCATTTTCATATCACAGAACTCCAATATGATAGAATATTACCTGGCAATTTACACCGATCCGGTTACAGGTGTCGCTTCCACGGGGTTTCAGGCGACAAATATTGAACAATCGAGAGTTTATGGCACTGAATTTGAATTTATTGTGAACGGGCTCATCGGTAACGTGAATACAACATTTACGGGGGGTTATACATATATCTACCCTGTTGAATTCAATAAATCGACACAAAAAAATACAGATACATGGTTAAAGTACAGAAGGAAGCATTCGGGTAAAGTCTCGTTGCAAACATCATGGAAGAAAGTAGAGTCAGAATTGAATCTTTACACCAAATCAAAAATCCTGCGGATCGACAGCTTCTTTCTTCACCCGGAAACGGGAGAAGCCATTCTTCCGGGTTTCCCTGCCTATTGGGCAGCTCATAATACTGGATTCATGGCGCTTGACTGGAACCTGGGATACAGGCTGAACAGCAAGCTCACATTGTCGCTGGCAGTTAAAAACCTTACAAATACCGAGTATATGACACGTCCTGGTGATATTCAGCCTCAGCGGAACTTCAGCCTGAGGCTCTCGGGCAAGTTCTGAGCATGGTAAGCCCCTCGAAGTTGAACTGAATAAATTTTATTACCTTTCAGATATGAAAGAAATCCATAATCTGAAAGTAGGACTTTTCGGGATAGGTCTCGATGCCTACTGGCCACAGTTTGATGGTCTTAAAGAGCGTCTTGAAGGATATATCGGTGAGGTCAGAAAAAATCTCGGGAGGTTTGATGCGGAAGTAGTCAATCTCGGTCTTATTGACGAACCGGCCAAAGCCATGGAAGCAGGACATAAATTCAGGCAGGCTGACGTTGATATAATATTCCTGCATGTAACGACATATGCCCTCTCTTCCACTGTTCTTCCGGTTGTAAAAAGGGCCGGGGTACCTGTCATAATACTTAACCTGACTCCCACTGATACTATTGATTATAAAAATTTTAACCAACTTATCGACCGTACCCGGATGACTGGTGAATGGCTTGCAAATGTCTCCGCCTGTCCGGTCCCTGAAATTGCAAATGTTTTTCTCAGGGCTGGAATAAAATTTCACCAGATAACCGGCCTCCTGACAGGGGATGAGGAGGTTTGGCATGAAGTAAGGGAATGGGTCGAAGCGGCATCAGTTGCCAATATAATGGCGCATAACAGGCTCGGCCTTATGGGGCATTATTACGGTGGTATGCTTGATGTTTATTCAGATCTTACACTTCAGCTTGTTCAATTTGGGGGGCATATCGAAATGCTGGAAGTTGATGAGTTGTCATCTCTGAGGAGGAATGTTAATTCCAGGGAAATCGCGGAACGGATTGAGATTTTCAGAAAGGAATTTGATATTCATCCCGATTGTTCTGAAGAGGATCTGAAACTTGCAGCCAGAACATCAGTTGCTCTCGACAGGCTTATTGAGGAACATGATCTTGGTTCGATGGCATACTTTTACAGCGGCTCGGGATCATCCGGGAATGAAGAGTCGATCAGCTCCATCATTCTGGCCAACTCACTGCTTACCGCAAGAGGTATCCCCGTAGCCGGAGAATATGAGGTCAAAAATGTTCAGGCAATGAAAATTATGGACTCCTTTCATTCCGGCGGATCATTTACGGAATTTTATGCACTGGATTTTAAGGATGATGTTGTTCTTATGGGACACGATGGACCTGGACATCTGGCTATAGCCCAGGGTAAAACAAAAGTAAAGCCGCTTGATGTTTATCATGGAAAAGTCGGGCGGGGATTGTCAGTTGAAATGTCGGTTAAGCATGGTGATATTACTTTATTATCGGTTGTACAAAAGGGTGACGGGAAATTGTTGCTACTTACAGCTGAGGGTGAATCTGTCCCTGGCCCCATCCTTGAGATCGGAAATACAAACAGCCGCTACAGGTTTCCCATTGGCATGAAAAACTTCATAAATACCTGGAACGGCTATGGTCCGGCACACCATTGCGCTGTCGGAGTAGGACATTTAGCATCAAAGATCAGAAAACTGGGGGATTTGCTTGATATGGAGGTGGTGAAGGTCTGCTGAGAAAGAAATTAACCAGGCAGATAATCAGACTTTACTTAATTAAGTATATTTATCCTCCCAAACTCTAACCAAACCAGACGTCATGAAATATATCTACACCAGGCCTGTACTTTTTTTTGTTGTCGTCTCAGTCATTACAACATCGCTTGTTTCCTGCAGGAAAACCAGTGATGTCCAGGTCAAAATCAATGATTTTACCTCACTTTCGGCAGAATTCAGACAGCCATCAAAGGAGTTCACAACCGGTCCTTTCTTTGTATGGAATTACAAAATTACCAGGGAAGAGATCGACAAATACATGCACGATTTCAAGGATGCCGGCAGCAGTCAGGTGTTTGTCCATCCAAGGCCCGGACTTGTTACCGAATACCTTTCTGATGAATGGTTTGATCTTTTCAAGTACACAGTTGATAAAGGAAGGGAACTTGGCATGAATGTCTGGATATATGACGAAAACTCGTATCCCAGCGGATTTGCAGGCGGTCATGTTCCGGATCAAATGCCGGAATCGTTCAACCAGGGCCAGGGATTGAAGATGACAAGGACGGAAATTCTACCAGATACCGCAGACAAATTTCTTATTTGCCTCAGGGAGGAGAATGGTACTTTTACTGACATCACATCCTCTATCAGCGCCGAAATGGGAAAAACCGGGAAATATCTGCTTTTCTCAAAAACATTTTACACCGCAGGCGACTGGTATGGAGGCTTTTCATATACCGACCTGCTCCTGCCCGGTGTAACCGGGAAGTTCATTGAAATTACGATGAAGGGTTATGAAAAATACACAGGCAATGAATTTGGCCGGGTGATTCCGGGGATTTTCACTGATGAGCCTGAGATTCCCTCCCCGGGGGGTATCCGTTGGACACCTGACCTTTTTGATGTCTTTCAGAAGAGATGGAATTACGATCTTAAAACAAAGCTGCCTTCACTGTTTGAAGAAACAGGTGACTGGATGAGGGTTCGGCATAATTATACCCAGACTCTGCTCCAACTGTTCATCGACAGGTGGGCAAAGCCCTATTATAATTATTGCGAATCAAAAGGACTCGAATTCACAGGTCATTACTGGGAGCATGAATGGCCGAACATGCGACCGGGCGGAGACAATATGGCCATGTATGCCTGGCACCAGCTTCCGGCTATCGATATGCTGTTCAATCAGTGGAACGATTCGACTCCGGGGGCCCAGTTTGGAAACGTAAGATCAGTAAAGGAGCTTGCAAGCGCAGCCAACCAGACAGGCAGGCAGAGGAAATTAAGCGAGACCTACGGAGGAGGAGGCTGGGAGCTGACTTTCACCGATATGAAACGGCTCGGCGACTGGGAATACGCCCTTGGCGTCAACCTGATGAACCAGCATCTTTCGCATATTACTCTTGCCGGTGCAAGAAAATATGACTACCCTCCTACTTTTACCTATCATGAACCATGGTGGAACGACTATAAATATCTCAACGATCATTTTGCCAGGCTTTCAATGGCTTTGTCTGCAGGCAGACAAATTAATGATATACTTGTTCTTGAACCAACAACAACCTGCTGGTTGTATGATTCATATATCAAAAGAAATCCAAAAGTGGCTGAGATCGGGCAGGCATTCCAGACTTTTATAACCAGGCTCGAAAAGGAACAGGTTGAGTATGACCTGGGATCTGAAAATATTTTAAAAGACCTGGGATCGGCAAAAGACGGAAAGTTTGTAGTCGGAGAATGCTCCTATTCAATGGTGGTCATTCCTCCAATGATGGAAAACCTTGACTCTGTAACCTATAAGCTGCTTGATAAATTTGTAAACGATGGAGGGAAACTGATCGCCTTTTCGCTTCCCTCATTGGTCGATGGAGCCCCAAGCGAAAGCTTAAAAGAGTTCTTTTCATATAATTCCGATAAGATCGTCACAAAGCAGAACCTGACACCTGCCATAGTAAGGGAGTATTTCTCCGATCAGGATCTTAGTTTTACCGACAGAACAGGTGGTGATCTCTATCATCATCACCGGACAATGGCTGACGGAGAGGTTCTGTTCATGGCAAACTCCAGCCTTGAAAAGCGGACCAAGGGGCTTGTGAAGATAAAGGGAGCAGACGCAATTGAATTGAATACCCTGACAGGGGAGGTTAATGGCTACCCGGCCCTTCAGGACGGGGAGTATGTCAGCTTCACATATGATCTGCCGCCGGCAGGAAGCCTTCTTCTATATTTACCTTTTAAAAAACAGGGAAACTTTACCCTGGCTGATAAGCCAAAAGAATTCGAAGCGATAGGGTCCGGGTCCGGTCTGCAGATATCAAGGGACCGGGAAAATGTAATAACACTTGAGTTCTGTGATATTCTGATCGGGGATGAGCTTACCCCCGACCTCAATACCTATTATGCAGCAGACAAGGCATTTAAGAAACACGGATTTGCAAATGGCAACCCGTGGAATACATCAGTGCAGTTCAAAACCCGCACCGTTGACAGGGATACATTCGGTATCAATTCAGGTTTTACGGCAAAATATCATTTTGTAGTCGAAGGCGATTTTGACTATTCATCTTTCAGAGCGGTAATCGAAAGGCCGGACCTGTGGAGCGTTACTATGAATGATACTGAAATAAGGAGCGAGGAAGGCAAATGGTGGCTCGATAGGGCGTTCGGCGTTTTCAATATCGGATCGCTGATCAGGAGTGGTGACAACACTATTTCACTAAAAGCCAACCCGATGAAGGTTCATTCTGAAATTGAACCCGTGTACATAACCGGCGATTTTTCGTTAAAACCTGCAGAAAAAGGCTGGACAATCGGGCCGCCGGTAAGTTCATTAAGCACCGGAAGCTGGAAAGAGCTCGGAATGCCGTTCTACTCCTGGGGTGTAACCTACAGCAAAGAATTCAATATTGAAAAATCCGGAGGCAGGTTCTATGTCAGCCTTAAAAACTGGAAGGGAACAATTGCAGAAGTCTATGTCAACGGGCATAAAGCCCCGGTGATAGCCTTTCCTCCTTACCAGTCGGACATTACTAAGCTGATTAAAGAAGGCAATAACGTTATAGGTGTTAAGGTGATCGGAAGTCTTAAGAATCTTCTGGGCCCGCATTTTAATGATCCTGCCCCCGGGCTGGTTTCTCCATGGCTGTGGAGAAATGTCAGATCATATCCCCCCGGGAAAGGGTATCAGATTATCGATTACGGCCTGTTTGACGATTTTACGCTCCTCAGAGGCAACTGATTAGAATGAGTCTTTCAAATATTTCGAACACAGTAGTCAAAGTCGATACAATCAACTTAAAATCAACCTGCTATTTTAGAATTATTTGCATAAACCAAATATTTTTCTACATTTGCCCTGCTTATGCTTTTTAACTAACATGGTCGTTTGAATTTAAACCCTATGGGATTCAGTCATTTATGTTTTGCAAATGAATGTATTCCTTAAATTAAACTTAAAAACTATCGTATGAGAAGATTTTTAACATTGCTTTCGGTAACTTTTATTTCCGGCAGTTTGTTTGCCGGTGGAGTGGTAACCAATACGAACCAGAGTGCATCGTGGGTAAGACTTCCATCCAGGAATGCTTCAACCAGTATTGATGCCGTTTACTATAATCCGGCAGGATTAATGAGACTGGAAAATGGTTTTCATTTTTCAATCTCCAACCAGACAATACTTCAGAACAAAGAGGTTGAGAATTTCTACACCGGTCCCGGTGGAGCCTTTGGACTAAACCAGAGTCTTTACAAGGGAAAGGTTACTGCCCCGGTATTTCCGAGTGTATATGCAGCATTTAAGATGGACAGGCTTGCTTTCTCCCTCGGGTTCAACCCGGTAGGTGGCGGCGGCGGCGCAACATTCGACAAAGGTTTACCGTCATTTGAAATTGATGCTTCCGACCTGGTACCCTCACTGGCATCAAGCATGGGAGCAACCGGCTACAGCCTGGATGCCTATTTCGAAGGCACTTCTGTCTTCTTCGGGTTCCAGGGAGGTGTTTCATATAAGATCAATGACTATATCTCCGTAGCTGCCGGCGTCCGTTATGTTATGGCAAAGAACACCTATATGGGTCACCTGCGCGACATTACAGTTATTCTGCCGACAGGAGGCGTGAGAGCCGATGCTATAATGTCAGGAATTGCAGGACAGGCCGACCAGGCTGCTGCTGGTACGGGTCAGCTTGTAGCCGGCGGGGCCGGGGCTTTGACTCTCGCCCAGGCTGAGGCTGCAACCATTATTACAACCCAGACACGGATGCAACTTGAAGGTGCTCTCGCAGCATTTGGTTATCCCACTTCAGTTACAATCGCCACAGCCGATGCAATTTTCAATGGGGCAAGCGATAAATACACCGGTATGGCTACGCTCCTTGGCGATCAGGAAGCAGAGGTCGAACAGACCGGTTCGGGTTATACACCGTTCGTCAGCGTAAACATTTCTCCTCTTGAAAACCTGAATATCGGTATTAAATATGAAATGGCCACCAGGCTGGAGCTTGAGAACAAGACTACAAAAGACTTCACCACAGGCTTTACTGCAGAGGGCACACCGGTAACCATGTTCCCCAACGGGGAAAAAATAAGGAACGATATGCCTGCATTGCTGACCGTCGGAGTTGATTACGGAGTTACAGACAAACTGAACATAACTGCCAGCGGTAACTACTATTTTGACAAAGCAGCCGACTATGGTCACAAGATTGACGGGGTCTATGTCAGCAATGAGGAGATTTTCGACAATAACTACCTTGAACTGGCAGGTGGTTTGCAGTACAGGATCAATGACATTTTCCTGGTCAGCGGCGGTTATCTTTACTCGAAAACAGGAGTAAATGAAAAATATCAAAGCGATCTGACATATAGCCTGCCTTCAAGTACTATTGGTGCCGGTGGTGCCATTTCCCCATTTGAGAGACTTCAGATCAACCTTGGCGTAGGCTATACGATGTACCAGAAAGGTGAAAAAACCTTTAACCATATACTCCCTGACGAGTCCGTAATTCCGGTAAAAGAGACATATTATAAAGATAATATTTTCTTTGCTGTCGGAGTCGATTTCAGTTTCTAACCTGAACCTTGTGTACTAACTAAAGAGATTGAAGATTTTTTCAGTCTCTTTTTTTTGTCAGATGCGTGATGTTGCCGGTTGAACCAAATATTCCGAATTATTTCGCAATGATCTATACGAATAAATTCGGAACCAACCACCCCTGTCCGATGTAGTCCCAATCCGAAATCGCTGATCCGCAATCACCGATTCGCAATCACCGATCGTAAATCACCAATCCGCAATCGCCGATCCGCAATCCGAAATTAATACCTGATCCCCTGATCATTAAGGAATTTTATATATTGAGCAAGCCTCGGCGCTCCTGAAAGTTTAAACCTTTTATACCATTGCTCCGCACCGGCCGAATCCCCAGTTTTTTTAGCAAGGTTTATTATGTTTATATAGAGCAGACCTTCCGAACCCGGATCCTTTTTATCAGTCTCCTCAAGGATATCAATAAAAGAGTTCATTGCCTCAGCTGGAGAAGAATTGTCAGCCTTTGCAAAGGCTTCATTTATTGTTCTGTTCAGTTGACTGTCAAGGGTAATTCCATAAAACGAAAAACAGTTATCGGAACAATTTTCTGTCAGGTCAATCCA
>Ga0105101_10001369_pt1 | contig 10605 bp, 8 predicted proteins | sample PPLLak21cMay2015_2_FD_87037 | JGI IMG/M metagenome (GOLD analysis project Ga0105101, IMG submission 87037) | Freshwater sediment microbial communities from Prairie Pothole Lake near Jamestown, North Dakota, USA - PPLs Lake P8 Core (1) Depth... | ecosystem: Environmental > Aquatic > Freshwater >...
CCGCAGCAGATTAACATTATATTCAAGCTCATGCCTTTCTGCATATTTTCTATGTTCATAAATTTTTTTATTAAATAATAGAGAATACCACCTGAAGCCGGTTCCTATTCTTCTTTTTATTCCGGATAAAAAGATGATCAAAGCTGTAAGGAAAGTAGGATAAACAATTACACATGAATCAAATTTTTTCCCTGAGACCATTTTAATATTCTTAATTAAAATTATTTTATGATCCGATTCATGGAGAATAATAATTTCGTCGATAAAAGGATGATTCTCTGCGAGGCTTTTTGTGTAATCCCGCAGAAGAAAAGTAATTTTGCACTGAGGAAAATATTTTTTCACGATCTCGGCAAGAGGAAGAGATAAAACAACGTCGCCGATCCTGTCGGTCCTTACTATCAATAAGTTTTCAGGTTTTATGTAGTTATTACTGCCGTCATCATTTTTTAGATACATAAGGATTGTCTTTTATATAAAAACGCCAGGGTAAATCTACAGATTTAATGATGCCGATTCTTTTAGCAGCAACTATATCTTTTATTTTTATCTTAGGTGAATCGAGAAAATAAATTTCATTTCCTGTGAGATCAATTCCATAGTGATCCATCGTAATTGCAAATGCCTTGCAGACTTTCCCCGGTCCGCTTGTGAGATTAAATTTTTCTTTTTCATTCAGCAGGCTTCTTCCGAAGCGGTTTTTAATCATCAAATCAATTCCGGATATCGGCTCAACTGCTCTTATCAGAACTGCCGTTCCCGAACCTTCTTTTCCTGTGACAACATTACAGCAATAATGATTTCCGTAAGTGAAATAAACATAGAGGAAACCCCCTTCCCCAAACATTATTTTATTTCTTTTTGTTACACCGAGGAAAGTATGTGCCGCCTGGTCCACCGAACCATCATATGCTTCCACTTCAACAATTTTTCCAGAAATAAATTTCGATCCGTCTTTTTTTACAACGATTTTTCCGAGCAGATCCTTTGCGACTGCCAATACATCACGGGTATAAAAACTTCTGTTTAATTTTTGAAATGAGTTCTTCATAATAAATATGGGGAGAAAAAGATAAAGACGGGATTATACTATTAACCTTCCAAACCGGCAGGCAATTCTTCAATTTTTTTTCTGTAATATTCTTCCCTGTCGGGGTACTTTTGAATCAATTTTAAATAAACTTTTTTTGCTTCTTCAATCTCTCCTTGAGAAATATAGATCTTTGCAAGAGTTTCGGAGACTATGATGTTTCCTTCGGCAAAATTTTCAGTTTTCCCGGTTGCCGTTTTTGATTCAGCCCCCGTTGTATTCTTTGACGGAGAGAGTTCACGGACAAGATCTTCCAGTCTGCTTTCAATGTCCCCCATTGCTTCATCAGATTCGGATTTATTCTGCGATCCACCCGGCTGATCCTGTTTAATATCAGTGCCCGCCGAAGGAGGATTATATAAATTCACATGCCTTCTAATTCCTTCAATCTCCCTAACGTAAAAATCGTATGTTTTTTTTGAGTGCATCAGATCGGCACCGGTTTTCAAAACATCTAAAGCAAGTTTATAATTTCCTGATAGAGCATATGCTTTTGCGAGAATTATATAGGCAGCAGTAAAATAGGGATAAGTTTTAATCCCGTTTTCTAGAATTTCGATTGCCGATTGGATATTTTTTTTGTCTAGTTTATCTGCAGCAACATGTACAAAGAGGGGGGAATTCTTGTTATACTCGTAGATAAAACCGATCTTGCTTGAGAATGTTTCCTGCTGACTGCTCACAATGAATATATTTTTGTTAAAAATTTAACGGACAAATTTTTTCGAATAAGCATGCTTAATCGATGTAAAAGAAACAAATGAGAAGCCGACAAAAAATAAAATCTGGAAAGGTAATGCGGCAATTTCAGCAAAATATATCGATGATCCAATACCTACAAGACAGTAAAGCGCCATTATCAGCTCTACAACTACGGATAAACCAATCTTGTTGGGAATATATTTTTTACCTTTCCAGGAATCGGAACTTTTTTCAACTTTGAATTTCGGTGTCCTTACAAATTCGCTTTTCCTGCTCAGCAGACCTTCAATTACTGCGCGTGAATTGTTTACTGCAAATCCCATACTTCCGGCCATGAACAACGGGAATAAAACAATTTTCTTTCGCCAGTCTGTTCTAATATCTTTTTGTGAATAAAGATAAAATATAAATGAGCTTATAAATGCAAGCACAAAGAGTGAAAGAATTGCAAAGTAAACTTCATGCGATCCGCTGTTCTTAATAAAAATTAAAGGAACATTTAGAATAGCAGACAAAAGTATAAATGGAAAAACCAGATTATTTGTAAGATGAAATGTCGCCTGAAGTTTAATCCTTAGCGGAACTTTCGATTTCCATACAAGCGGAAGTATTTTTTTTGCCGTCTCAATTGCACCTTTGGTCCATCTGAACTGCTGGTTTTTCAAAGCATTAATTTCCGACGGGAGCTCTGCAGGTGAAGTAAAATCTTTTAGAAATACGAATCTCCAGCCGTTAAGCTGTGCACGGTAACTTAAGTCCAAATCTTCTGTTAAAGTATCATCGTGCCAGTTCCCGGCGTCTTCAATACAATTTTTTCTCCAGATGCCGCCCGTTCCGTTAAAATTGATGAAGAAACCTGCTTTGTTGCGCACAGACTGTTCAATTACAAAATGGCCGTCGAGCGCCAGTGCCTGGGCTTTGGTTAAAAGGGAATAATCTCCGTTCAGATGTTCCCACCGTGTTTGAACCATCCCCACTTTTTCATCGGAGAAGAAGGGGATAGTCTTCTTTAAAAAATCTTTATGCGGAATAAAGTCAGCATCGAAAATAGCTATATATTCTCCCTTGGCAGTTTTCAGTCCTTCCTTTAATGCACCGGCTTTGAATCCAAATCGGTTTGGTCTCCTGATTAATGTAATATCGAAACCCTCGCTTTTTTTCTTCTCTACCAGGCGTGCCGAGATCATTGAAGTTTCATCCGTCGAATCATCAAGCACTTGAATTTCCAGGTTTTCCTTAGGATAATCTATCTCGCATACTTTATTTATCAATCTTTCAACTACATAAAACTCGTTATACAGCGGCAATTGAATTGTTACCATTGGATTAAGGCTGCTTTCTGCATCGCCGGAAGATTTCGGAACCGGTTTTACGTTACGGTACTTATTATAATAATATATCATAATAAAACCGTGGCAGCCGAAAACAAAAAGTATAAATAACGCAATGAAATAAGAGACTAGTACTATATCATCCATACGCTTATACCATTTTTATAATTAAAGATTTATTTCACCAACCTGAGACCGTATCAAGAAGAATATCTTCAGTAATCTTGTCCACGGCAAGTTCAATCGCTGTTCTTCTGGCATTTGTATCCCCTGTGGATGAGTAATCCCCCTGCTCTGAGAAGGTTTTTTCATATATAGTTTTTCGTTTTATCAAATCTCTGTAAACTGCATGTACCGAAAGCGTAATTCTCCGTGTCTCAACCTGTTCACCGGCGCTGACAACTACCGGGGCATCGGGCAGCGATATAATTGTACATTCAATAACTGCATCGGCTTTAGTTCTATCGGTTACCTGGAGCGAATTATCTTCGATAAATCTCTGAGTTAATCTTTCTGTGAGAAATTCTCTGAGCCCCGGTTCACCTGCTCCGCTTCTGTCATCGGAAATCGGAATCGCTATTGTATTTAAGTGTTCCGGTACCGATGATCCGGTAAAAGAATATATGCAGCACCCGGTAAAATTAAGGATGCTAATATATATAAACAAGTAGATCATTCGCATTGATAATGAACAATCCCTATTTCTTCCGGCAATATGCATAATTATTCAAATCAATATGTGAAAAAATTTAGTAAAATTGAATAGGAAAATTAATTTTTCATAAATATTCAAAAAAATAATTCTATTTTCAAAATGAGAATTGTTTGTTTTTATTAAAAATTCATACAATCTATGACTGACTGCTTTTCCCCGTTAGTCGTTTAACTTTTTATTGAAGTTCATATTCTTTAAGCTTCCTGTACAAAGTCCTTTCGCTGATATTTAGCATTTTTGCAGCATTTCTTTTATTCCCTCGTGTATATTCCAAAGCATTTTTAATCGCTTCTTTTTCAAGCTGATCAAGAGGAACAATTTCCTGTGAATTGGCGGCGGGCGGCGGATAAACTTCAATCTGTTTCTGGTTAATTATATCCTTTAACTCCATTATATCTCTTTTTATTTCAAAAAGAGCCCGGTAAAGAAGCTCCCGGTCTGCTTCTTCCGGAGTAATTCTTAATGAAACCGGGAGGAATCTGCTGTTCATATCCGTTTCCATTTTTATAAGTGTTCTGAAAATAGATACATCCAGCAAACCGTTCCTATTTAAAGCCATTGCAGTTTCTATAGTGTTCTTTAATTCACGGATATTCCCAGGCCAGTTATATTCAAGGAGATGATTTAAAGCATCGTTTGTTAGTTCCGGTTCTTTAATTCTATTTTCTTTCGCAAACTGCTGGATAAAATATTTTGCCAGCTCTTCAATATCTCCTTTTCTTTTTCTTAGAGGAGGAATATTTAGACTGACAGCTTTTAGCCTGAAGTATAAATCCTGCCTGAATTTTTTTGCATCGACTTCATTCTGCAGATCTTTATTTGTAGCAGCAATAATCCGCACATCCACTTTTGTAACGGTTTCGGCGCCAATCCTCATAAACTCTTTAGTTTCAAGTACACGAAGAAGTTTAACCTGGGTAGTTAAAGGCATTTCCGCAATTTCATCCAGGAAAAGAATCCCGCCGTCCGCTATTTCAAAGTATCCTTTCCTGCTTTCTATTGCACCTGTAAATGATCCTTTCCGGTGTCCGAACAGCTCGCTTTCCAGTATTCCTTCCGGAATTGCACCGCAGTTTACGCTGACAAGCGGTTTATCCGCCCTGTTACTGGATCCATGTATTGCACGTACGAATATCTCCTTCCCTACGCCGCTTTCCCCGGTAATTAGAATTGATATATCGGATTTTGCAACCTGCATGGCAATATCAACCAGGTCGTTAAGCTCTTTTGAATTGCCGATTATTCCAAATTGCTTCTTAAATTGATCAATAGTCATTGTTTTCGTTGGATTAGGTAAAAAGTCATATTCATAAGACAAATTTACAATAAAAAAGGATTACAAGTGTTATTGAAGATTAAATGACAATAGATTCTCATAAATAGAGAGTAGCCATGCCTGGCCTCTACGATATTTTTCCCCAACTCTTGGCCGTTACGACTGCATCAAAATAATGTCTTAATAGAGTCTCGCTTGGGATATTTGTAAGAACCTTCAAGGGTTACAGAATTCTAAACGCTTCCTAACCTTGAAGGTTTATGTTCATCCCGTCAAATGCGGGGATAATTTTGGAAGGGGACCGGCTTGCAAGTTCTGCGATATTCGATTCGTCTCCTTCAGTTATGTGTGTTAAAATGAGCTTCTCAGCTTTTAATGTTTTAAAAGCTTCATAAATCTCTTCCTGACTTACATGTGTTAATTCGCTTATCATCAAATCAATCGTAAAATCTTTAAAAAGATAAAGATCGTCCTTTCCCCCAATATCGCCTGAATAAAAGATATTAGTATCATTAATATTGAAAAGGAAGCTCGAACATGAAAAACTTAATTCTTCCTGGTTTGCAAATTCCCTGTACTCTTCAAGATGAGTATTCTGCCTGGGAGTAAAGCTGAAACCATTGGATAAAGTTACAATCCTATTGTCTTCCAGGAGAATAAAAAGAATATTAAATTTAAGCTTAGCAGAAAAAAGATAAGAATGGTAGATCAGTCCGGAAATATAATCTCTCAAACTTTTATGTATAAATATTGTCAGGTCATTTCCACGCTTATTCATCTTCATCTGTACTATTAGGGAAGAGAGTCCTGCATAATGATCCGGATGAAGATGAGTAAGAAGTATCCCGTCTATTTTATTAAAGGAAATGTCTGCCGAGAGAAGCGCCTTTGAAATTCCATCCCCTGCATCTACTAAAAGGTTGTAGTTGCCGGCGCTGAGAAGAATTGATGAATGATGCCTCTTTAAAGAAGCTCTGCCTGAGCCGGTGCCGATAAATCTTATCTCCGATTTTATGATGCTCAGATTATTGGCCATCAAGATTCCTTAGATTCCGCGTATGCAGAGCTGTTATTGATTTGCAGGTACAATTCTCCCGGAGAGTCTGAACTTTGCATTGATAATATTTAAAAACTCCGCAGCTTCTTTTTCAGTTTTAAATTGTCCTGCATAAACCACCTTGAAGGAAGTGCCCCCTACTGTTTTCTCCTTTATTTCCGAAAAATAACCGGAGAGAAGTAAATCTTTATGGAGCCGGGTTGCATTATCCGGATTAGTAAATGCCCCGGCCTGGATTGTATATTTTAAATCTTCTTTTACTGCCTTCTGCTGTTTAGTGTCTGAAACCTTCTCAATATCCGGCAGAACCCCTGTTTCATCTTTATCAGGTATGCGGTTTTCGGCAAGCTTAATAAAGGGAGAACCGGGATACTTTCTTTTAAGCCGCTTAAGGTATTCCTTTGCAGCGAAGTATGAACCTGCGGCATAATAATATGCGTACACCCTGAATAGTGCATCGTCTGCATAATTGCTTTCAGGATATTTTTTAGTAAGCTCAAGATACTTATGAACTGCATCTGTGCCGTCTTCAGTCATAAGCGCATCCAGGTACATAACTGAAGCATGGCCGGGATGCTGTTTTTTTAATTCTTGCAGGTTTCTAAGCACCTCCTGCTTCTGTCCGTTTTCAATCTTCTTTAAATAATAAGTGATATCAACATCCTGCGGAAACGTATAATGTACTGAGCACAGCATAAATAAAACAACCGCTGGAGCAATCTTATATTTCATAATTTAATTTTAATAATGAAGCAAATCTTGTTGTTCAACGGAAAGAAATTAATTACAATTCCATTTTGGTTTTGATAATCAAGCGGTTAAAGAGAATCTATTTTCAGCACTGCAGACAATCTCAACAAAGTCTCCGAAAAGAGTTGCATGCGTTGCTCTGTTAATCCTGACTTTCACATAATCCCCCTCTTTAATTTTCTCATGCAGCGGAATAATGACAATTTTGTTTGAGTCGGTGCGCCCGGCTAAAAAGTTATCCGATTTTTTACTGAAACCTTCAACCAGTATCACTTCTACTTTATTGATCAGCTCCTGGTTGATTTCATGTGAAATTTCTTTTTGCAGCTCTATAATTTCCTGAAGACGTTTTGTTTTTACGTCTTCCGGTATATCATCATTCATTTTAAATGCTTTTGTTCCTTCGCGTGCAGAGTATTTGAACATATAAGCACCGTCATACTTTACATGCTGCATAAGATCAAGAGTCATTAAATGATCCTGGTATGTTTCTGTGGGGAAGCCGGAAATTATATCGGTTGTGATAGAAACACCCGGAATTATCCTGCGTGCTTTTTCAATAAGATTAAGATAATGGTCTATTGTATAGGTACGGTTCATCAGCTTGAGAATTCTATCGGAACCTGACTGCACAGGCAGATGGATATAGCTGCAAAGGTTAGAGTGTTCAGCGATTGTATAAAGAAGCTTATCCGACATATCCTGCGGGTGAGATGTTGTGAATCTTATTCTTACATCTTTATCAACTTGTGCACAGGCAGAGAGAAGATCGGCAAAATCGCTTTCATTATCTTGATATGAGTTTACATTTTGTCCGAGGAGAGTTACTTCCCTGAAACCTCTTTCCGAAAGTATTGTTATTTCACCAACAACAGAATGCAAAGGCCTGCTTCGTTCACGTCCTCTTGTAAAAGGAACTACGCAGAATGTGCAGAACTTATCGCATCCGCGCATCACTGAAATCCATGCCTGCAGTCCGTCTTCCCTGTATGGTTCTATATCGTCGTATGTTTCAGTCCTTGAAAGTATTACGCCGATTCCTTTTTCTCCTTGGAATGCATTATTTATGAACTCCGGTACACGGCGGTATTCATCCGGACCAACTACAATATCAACAATCTTCTTCTCTTCTATAAGATCTTTTCTTAATCTTTCCGCCATGCATCCTAGAATACCAACAACCAGTTCCGGTTTCTCATTTTTTAGAGCTTTAAAGCTTCCCAACCGGCCGTAAATTCTCTGCTCGGCATTTTCCCGGATGCTGCATGTATTTATTAGAATAACATCCGCTTCTTCGGCCTTTTTTGTAATTCCATATCCGCTGTTTTTTAAAATCCCCAGCACCAGCTCGGTATCGGCTACATTCATCTGGCAGCCGTATGTTTCTATGTAAACGTTGTTTTTATGCATGGTTATTGTTTTTCCGCCGCTAATATATAAAATATAGGAGGGGCGTTCAATTGCAAAAAAGCTGAGATGAGAGGACACACATTTCGCTGTAAACCTTAAAATGGAAAATGGAAGATGGAAAATGGAAGATGGAAAATGGAAAATTGGAGAATGAAAAGTGCCAGATGGGAACTTCCGTCCGCCTTAATCAAAGACTTATATTCTAAAATGTGGAGGTCACATCCTTTAATAGGGTTCTAATAATTCAATACTGTCTATCGGGAGAAGCGGTAAAGGATGGCCGTTATTTTTTAATCTGAATTTAAAGTCGTCGATTAGCCGGTTATTGTCAGACTCTAAATCCAGTCCAATAAATTTTGGAATCAATAAATTAGTATCAAAAAATGGAAGTTTTGGATATTCGATGAGTTCATATTCTCCCTTCTTCAGGTTTACTTTTTGCTCAGCCAAATTGATTGCATCGGATAGTCCGCCGAGCTTATCCACCAATCCGTTTTCCAATCCATCTTTACCGGACCAGACTCTGCCCTGCCCGATCTCATTAATTCTGCTTTCATTCATATTTCTCCCCAAAGCAACTTTCCTGGTAAAATCTTTATACATACTGGTAATTAATTCTTTCGCCCTTTCCTTTTCAGCATCATATAAATCTCTATCAGGCAGAACCATTCCAAAAAACGGCAAAGAAAATCCAAAACCAAAGTCTGCATGCTCACCATACTTCACATAGTCGGTGGATATTCCGAGCTTCTCCTTTAAGCCATTATTATAATACCATGCACCGATTACACCAATAGAACCAGTAATAGTATTAGGCGAGGCAATAATTGCATCCCCATACATTGAAAGCCAGTAGCCGCCGGAGCCGGCAACACTACCTTGTGTAACAATAACAGGTTTTTTGTTGCTGCACTTTCTTAATGCTTCCGCAACAAGATCGGATGCAAGGGCGTCTCCGCCGGGAGATTCTACCCTGAATACAACTGCTTTTATATCAGGATCTTCTGAAACAGCTTCAACATCCTTTACTAATTCGCGTGCTTTAATTCCTTCATCCATAGCACAAACACCTACCGCATAAATTACCGCAATCTTTGGTTTCTCTCCCCAATAATTGTCGGATGGGAGTTTAAATGCTTCCAAGGAATTTGGGTCGGTAAAATCTTTCGATCCGCCTTCCATTTTAGAAATTATCTCCTCTACTTTATCCCATCTTCCGATTGTATCCGCCAGGCCGTTTTCTACTGCTTCCTTTGGAAGGAATACGTATGAATTAACAAGGTTATCAAACTGTGCATGGGAAATATTCCTTCCCTCGCAGATATCGCTTTTTGCGGTTTCATAAAAATCGTTTATGATTTCCTGCCATTGAATGCTGTCTGCCTCGGTCATTTTATCCTGAGAAAATGTTTCTGCCGCTGATTTAAATTTAAAATACTTTAGCTCGGTAAAACCGACTCCGATTTTCTCAAGAGATCCCTTGTAGTAGCTTCTTCCGAAGAGAAATCCTTCGAGTGTAATAATTCCCTGCGGATCTAAAACAATTTTATCCGCAACGAAAGCAAGGTGATATCCGTTTATTCCTATCCGGTCTATGTATACTACAACATGTTTCCCCGATGATTTAAAATCTTTTAGTTTTTCTCTCAGCTCCCACAGCATTTCACGGTTTATTTCTAATCCGGAAGTATTAATTGCAATCCCGGAGACCGAATTATCATTTTTTGCAGCATCTATCTGCAGCAGCATATTTAAAAGAGTTTTTGAATCGTCAAACAAAATAAAGCGCTGGTATTTTAATTTTCCGAGCAGGTTCAGTTCAACATAATTTCTCTTAGGGAATAATGATGTAAAGAAGTTTCTATCGTATCCGCCGATTCTTATTCCATAAACATTGGAAACATGGTTTCCGTTTTTATCGAAGTTAGGTTGTGCGGTAAATCCGATATTGCCGAAGCTCAACTGCATTCCTGCATTGAAAGATTTTCCTTCAAAATATCTTCCAGTAATTCTTAATCCCGGAATTAATTCTAGAGCAGCGCCCGCACTCCAATTTACGGCAGATGCTTTGAGATCTCTGCTGTAAACATAGTCGCCGAATAGAGAAACTTTTTCATTTCCAAAAGGCCTCGCTGCTAAATCTACTGCACACTCTGCCCTGCTTTCTGTTGGGAAATTGCCGATTAAGCCGAACGAAAAATATTTAACAGGCCTGTAAAGGATGCCGGCATTAAAAAGATTCGAGCGGTTGAATAAAGTCGTATTTCCGGTTGA
>Ga0105101_10001371_pt1 | contig 10596 bp, 7 predicted proteins | sample PPLLak21cMay2015_2_FD_87037 | JGI IMG/M metagenome (GOLD analysis project Ga0105101, IMG submission 87037) | Freshwater sediment microbial communities from Prairie Pothole Lake near Jamestown, North Dakota, USA - PPLs Lake P8 Core (1) Depth... | ecosystem: Environmental > Aquatic > Freshwater >...
CCATCAAGCTGAAGTATCTTTGTCCGCGCTGCGAGTTCAACTGGAGGAGTTGCCACAATCCAAAGAGGCCAAACGTCACCCGGGACGAAGGATGCAAGGACTTCTGGCCCAGAGGAAAAGAGAAACCGCCGGACACAGGCAAGCTGAGCATCGCCTGGGTTGACGGGGTCGACTTGAGCGGACTGAAGAAGAGGAAACGGCCCAGGCTTGAGAAGTAGGCCAAGTGGAGTCCTTGGGGTCTTTCCCGGTGGGATGAACGGCATCAACGGAACTCATAGCAAGGTAGGACGGAGAACAGAATGCGAATAGCGGATTTCTTGAGACGGCGTCCTCTGCAACTGCTCCTGATTGTGGCGTGGTTGGCTCTGGGAACGGTGATGATCGTGCTTCGCCCGCATTGGTGGATCTGGTTTGGTGCTGTCAGCTATGTTATTGCCATCGTATACATCGTGGCTGAAGTCCTGACCTGGAGACGGGTATCGAGCCAGAAAGGCGTGCTGACGGGTCAGAAGGATCAGGAGCCGCCAACATCCAGTGGCCAGAGCAGCAACCCTAGGTAGCCAGCAGTGCCACTTTCGGTGGTGCAGTGCGCATTGCCTCAGACCAACGTAGGCACCAAGGCGTCAGTCTCAGCTGCCGTTCAGGAAGCTCAGCACTTCCTTGTTGAATCGTTCGCCACCCAATGCATGCGCGCCTCCATCAATGACGACCAGCTTGGCGCCCTTGATCCTGGAAGCCAGTTCCTCTGAAGAATGTGGTGGCATCAACCTGTCCTGGCTGCCCGTCAACACCAGCGTGGGTGCTTGAATCTTGTCTAACCGTTCCAATGCGTTGTGCGAGAGCATAGCTTCAAGCTGACCCACCGGGACCTTCACCTTGCCCAGTTTTGCCTGCAGTCTCACCAGCGGCATGATCAGTACTTGGTACAACATCCCGTTGAAAGACCGCGAAGCCATGGCAACCATGAACCTCTGCAGGTTCGCAGTGGCAAGATCGGGCCGTGAGCGATTCCAACCAGGAGTTGCGGCCTCTATCAGGCCGAAGAGCATATCCCGAAGCGGTCGTCCACCAGCGCTTGTGCCGGACAGAATCAGCTTGTCCGGTCTTCCCGGATGCTCGATGGCCATCTCCTGGGCGGCCATGCCTCCCATGGAGCCTCCCAGAATGTGCGCCTTCTCAATTCCGAGATGGTCCATCAAGGCGACGGTGTCACCGGCCAGCATCTTCGTGGTGTATGGGCCTGGTGGCTTGTCGGACTTTCCGAAGCCCCTGTTGTCGAAGGTGACAACACGGAAGCTTCTGCTGAAGGCGCGCACCTGCGCGTACCACATATTCTGGGCACTGGCGAACCCTGTGATCAGGATGAGGGGTTGTCCCTTGCCATGGACCTCGTAGCAGAGATTGATCTCACCGATCTTGGCTACCGGCATGCTTCACCTCCACGTCAGATTAATGAGTTTCGGTGTGGTTCTGAGACGCTTCAATCATAATATGTTCCAGCCCGCCGTCCATCAGTGAGTCCACGCAATTCTGGGTGGGAAGATACGTAGTTACCCTTACGGCCGATGGTGGAGGTTGAGCGCGTCGTGCGGGCAGTCATGCGGCTCATGTCTTCGGGAATGGACTACCTCAACTCATGACGGCGGACAAAATCGTTCTGACCGTGCGAGCCCAGGGATGCCGGATTGCACCTGCTAGCGTGGTCTTGTCTGGTCAGATGTCCAGCGCTGCAACTCTGATTCATGGTGACATGGTTGAATGTGAGGCAGGAGTGGAATACAATGACCCTGTAACGGAGTGGAGGCGGACGCCGGCTTGTCATCTCAGTTTGCGGTAGCATCCCCCATCTGGCCTCAGTTAGTTAGTGCGTTCGGGCGTTATCTGCACGTCCAGGAGGTGCCCTGAGCATGGGTAGACAGGCGATTGTCTTTAGCAGATCCCTGGGTGAGATGGCAGGAGTACTCAACTCGAGTCTGACCGCTGCCGAGAAGCTCGATTGCCTTGTTCAAGTGGCTAGCCGGGCTCTGGGTGTCCGGGGTTGCTCACTGATGCTGCTGGATGCAAAGAGGAAGAAGCTGATCCATGCTGCCACGCATGGTCTCAGCGATCGCTATGTAAGGGCAGGTGTGGTTGAGGCGGACAGAAGCTTGCCTGAGATTATGGAGGGCAAGACGGCGGTAGTGACTGATACGGCCAGCGATCCCAGGATACAGTTTGGTGATATGGCAAGGCGGGAACACATAGCATCAATCATTGGCGTGCCGGTGGTATGTCGGGGGAAGATAGTAGGGAGCTTGCGGGCCTACAATCGCATACGCCGCGAGTTCACGGCAGCGGAAGAGGAGTTTCTTATTACGGTAGCCAACCTTGTGGCCACTGTCCTTGAATCCAGCGGGGTCTCGCGCCTGGCAGAAGGCTCCGTATCGACGGGAACCAAGACCATACTTGGTAGTCCTGCTGTAGGATCCCCCGTAAGAGCCGTCTCTTTTGCCCATCCGAGTGAGGAAGATTTTGCGCGGCTGCTGGATTTCTACCAGATTGAGTGGGTCTACGAGCCGCGTTCCTTCATGCTCGAATGGGAAGGAGACAAGGTCACTGAGATGTTCACGCCTGATTTCTATCTGCCCGGCCTTGACCTGTACATCGAGATGACCACTCTGAAACCAGGCCTGACGAGTGAGAAGAACCGCAAGGTTCGCCGCTTGCGAGAGCTCTATCCGGATACCAAGATCAAACTCCTTGCGCGTCGTGACTATGACCACTTGCTGGCCAAGTATGGGCACGGGCCTCTGGCTGGCGCTAAGACGGAGGGGGTGGGACGGATACTCTTCAGCGCTGATCAGATTCAGATGAGGGTGCGCCAGTTGGCGAAGGAGATATCCCGGGACTACGAAGGCCGCCGCATCCTGTTGGTAGGTGTCCTGCGGGGGATGCTCTGCTTCATGGCTGACCTGATGCGCTACCTGGAAGTCCCGGCGGACGTTGATTTCATGGCGATTTCCTACTATGGCGCGGGGAATGGTGGGGAGGCCGTGCACATCACCAAAGACCTGGACGTCAAGCCGAATGGTCGCCATGTGGTGTTGGTAGAGGACATCGTGGATACCGGCATGACGTTGAGCTTCGTGCTGGCTCACCTTGAGGCGCGTCACCCTGCCAGCCTGGCTGTTTGCACGCTTTTGGACAAGAAGGTGCGACGCCTTACAGACGTCCCGCTGGCCTACGTTGGATTCGAAGTTCCCGACGAGTTCCTGGTTGGCTATGGACTGGACTACCGTGAGGAGTATCGGAATCTGCCGTTCATAGCCCTGATCAGGCAGCAGGGAAGAGAGGGTGACATCGCGGGGTAAACAGAAACCCTAGGTAACCTTCCCAGCCTCCTTGGTTTCTCCGCCTTCCCGGTCCCCACTGCCGCCCACTCGATCCTCACCGGCGGATTGCTTGCCTTTTACAGCTGGTTCAACCACCTAGGGTCGTCTACAATATACCACCAATAGCTGCAGTCTGTCAACGGCATTCAGGGCAAGCCACAGGAATTGAGAAACAGCAGACAGGAAGGAAGTATCCACACCATTAGTGATATTGGCATCTTTTCTCTCGTTGTCATAGGTCTGACCATGGCAGACGATCTCCGGATGACTCCTGTCGGACTAATGCGTCCAGCCATCAGTCCAAGTAGTCAGCCATGCTCGACGACATTCGGCCGCTCTCCACAAAGTGCGGTTGCTGAGAGAGCCGGCGTTTGACACGGACTCTCGCCGGCGTACAGCATTGACTTCCTCGTGGCAACACAAAGAAAATTCGATGGCCGGTATTATTGAAGTCAGGGGTCTCTGCAGGAGCTACGGCGACCTCAAGGCCGTACAGCATTGACTTCCTCGTGGCGAAAGGCGAAGTATTCGGCATGCTTGGGCCCGATGGTACCGGCAAGACCACCACCATGGAGATAGTAGAGGGACTCCGGGAATCCGATTCCGGCAGCGTCGAGGTGCTGGGGCTGTACATCGGGTGGGACTCTCGGCATATCGAAGCGAGGTTCCTGGCACGCTTGATTGGAGACGTCCGGTTCTTCCATTAGGAATAGCCCGACGGTGCAGGTCCCTCAGCCGCCTTGTCCAGCAAGGTCTCAGAACAGTCACAGGCCGGCGGTTTCTGGCCAACTGGTGACTAGAAGGTAATCCTGATAGGTCACTAAGAGGTAGCCTATTGGGTCACTATTTCTAGCCTTCAGTATCTTGTGGAGAGAATGGTCTAGTGTGAGAATTGGGAGTGGTGCCGCTGATGGCACAGACACATCACAGTAGCGGAGAGTTGTGTACCGAATGATCTTTTCCCCCATGGTGGCATGTTGTGTGTGTGGGTGGTGTATGTCACACCTTGGTGTTCCACAGAACAACAAGGTCGAGGTTGACCGTCTTCCCCGGGCGAATCACAGCCCGCTTCTCTGCACACGTGGTGTTGACTCCGTGGTAGCGGTTCACAGGAGGGTGTTGTGCCTGGAAACGCAGTGAGAAAAGGTTCAGTGCATTCTTCAGATGACGTGCGAAGTGGGATAGCGAGCCCATTTCGCGGCCAGGGTGCGGAGGAAGCGTTAGAGCAGCACAGGAAATCCGGCGTGGACTTCTTGGGGGATATCCCTTGGGGTACACACATCTGTCAGTTCTACCAGACTAGGCAGGACCTGATTGACATTGCAGTGCCGTACTTAAGAGCCGGGCTGGAGAACAACGAGTTCTGCCTTTGGGTTGCGTCCGATCCCCTCGATTCCCAGGGAGCCTTTGAGGCAATGGTTGCGGCTTGGCCAAGCTGCGAGGAATATGTTGAGAGAGGCCAGATAAAATTCCTCAGCCACAAACAGTGGTATTACCGGGAGGGTCCGTTTGATCCGAAGAAGATGGTGGAAACCAGCGTTGACATTCTCAACCGGGCGCTGAAGAACGAATACGAAGGAATGAGGATATCCAGCAACATGAGCTGGATCGAGAAGAGCGAATGGCGGACGCTCGCGGAGTTCGAAGAGAATCTGAACAGACTGGACGGAGCACATCCCTTGCTGACCATGTGCTCCTATCATCTTGACAAGTGCGGGTCAGCAGAAGTCGTCGACGTGATCAGGAATCACGGTGCTGCCATACTGAAGCAGGGGGACAAGTGGCAGATCCTGCGGCCACCGACGAAAGTGGTGGTGGCCAAGGAAGTCCGCCAGATTGAGCAGCCTGCTGTCAAGGTCACGGACAGGGTGCCGGTTGAGTCCGAAGAACAGATGCAGGATGCCTTTGAGGGAGTCAGAGACGCCATCGTTATTCTCGACATGGCGGGCAAGATCGTCCGGGTGAACAAGCGGGTATTGGAGCTTCTGGGACATGGCGAGGCAGACCTCATCGGAAAGCAGTTCGCGCTCCTGAGAGTGTTCCCCCCCAGCCGCGCAGCGGAGATGTTCTCGGCCCAGGCCAGGACGCTGGCCGGCCATGATGTGCCGCCGTTTGAGATAGAGGCGATTGCGGATTCCGGCCGCAAGTTGGACGTTGAAGTCCGCATGTCTCCGATGAAGCGGGAATCCAGAGTGGCGGGTGCCATTGCCGTCATCAGGGATATCACCAAGCGTCGTCAAGCTGAAGAGAAGCTGCGAGCATCTCAGGAACGGAATCAACTGGTGGTCCAGAACGCCGGTGAAGGCATAATGGTGATTCAGGATGGCGCGGTGAAGTTTGCCAATCCCAAGATGATCGATTTGGTGGGCTACTCGGAGGACGAGATCCTGCTGAAGCCTGTAACAGAACTCGTCCACCCTGATGATCGCCGCGCGGTGACGGCTGGCCAATTCAAGAGGTTGAGAGGTGAGGAAGTCGCCCATGTCCAGGATTTGAGGATTATCGACAAGAGCGGCGCCACGAAATGGGCAGAGTTCAACGCCGTCCTGTTTGCCTGGGATGGGAGGCCTGCGGACCTGTATTTTGTTAATGACATCACCCAGCGCAAGGAAGCGCAAGAAGCCCTGATACAAGGTGAGCGGAACTATAAACACCTGTTCGAGAACATGCTGGAGGGGCTGGAAGTAGTTGACGGCGAGACCGGGAAGATCGTGCTGGCCAACCCGGTATGCGCCAAGATATTCGGATTTGCCTCTCCCGCAGACATGATAGGGACAGACCCGCTGGAATACGTTCTCGCAGAGGACAGAGAACGTGTTGCCGCCGTGTTCGCCGAGTCAATGCTCGGGGATGACGTGCACAGGGTTGAAGAACTCAGAACCGTTACCAAGGATGGCCGGGAGATATGGATCAGCGCCATCGGTGTGAAAACCGAGTTCCAGGGACGGTTGGCACGTCTTGTCTCCGTCAAGGATATCACTGGGCAGAGGCGAGCCGAAGTACGACTTAGTGAGTCTCAGGCCGATCTGCAGGTTGTCTTCGATGGCGTCCTTGATGGCATCGTCCTCTTTGATGAGACCGGCAAGGTCATGCGGGTGAACAAGAGGGTTCTGGACGTGTCAGGGTTTTCCGAGGGGGAGATTGTCGGACACCACTTCGACGATCTCAAGATGTTCACGCCCGAGAGTGGTGAGCTAGTGCGGTCGGTGGTGAAAGACCTGCTTTCAGGGAAGGACGTGGGGCATTTCGAACTAGAGGTCCGCACAAAGTCGGGCAACGCACTGAGCCTTGAGACCCGTATTACCACACTGAACCGAGGAGGGGAGACCGTAGGAGCCGTTGTCGTCCTGAGGGATATCTCCTACCGCCGTCAGTCAGAAATCGATCTCAAGGAAAGCGAGAAGCGATACCGTCTGTTGGCCGAGAACGCTTCGGACGTAATCTGGATAATGAACATGGACCTGAAGTTCACCTACGTGAGCCCTTCGGTGGTTGGGCTGCGAGGATACACTCCAGAGGAGACTATGGCTCAGACCATGAAGGAACTGCTGACTCCTCTGTCTTTCGATTCTGCCATGAAAGCCTGGGCTGAGGAACAGGCGGTAGAGGAGAAGGGGTTCAAGGATCTGCATCGGTCGCGCGTTCTTCAGCTTGAGATGAACTGCAAGAACGGGTCGACCGTCTGGACGGAGGTCAAAGCCAGCTTCCTTCGCGATTCCGGCGGGGAAGCCACTGGCATCCTGGGTGTGGCTCGGGACATCACCGAGCGCAGGCAATCGCAGCAGTCCGTGGAGGAGAGCGAGAAACGCTACCGACTGCTTGCCGAGAACGTATCTGACATTATCTGGACCATGGATATGGAAATGCGACTTACCTATATCAGCCCGTCTGTGAACCGCGTGAGGGGCTACAGTATTGAAGAGGCATTGGCAGCGCCCGTCGAGGATGTCTTCACCGCTGAATCCGCGTTGGTAGCCAAGAAGAGCATAAAGGATCTGTACAAGGCGAACAAGAGCATGCCAGGACAGGGAGAGCGCTGCGCTTCGACCGTGGAGTTGGAGATGAAACGCAAGGATGGCTCGACCATCTGGACTGAAACCAGGCTCTCCATGGTCACCGGGACGAATGGGACTCCTGTCGGCTGGATCGGTATTACGCGGGACGTCGGTGAGCGCCTGAAGACCGAAAAGGCGCTGCAGGAGAGTGAGAAGCGGTACCGCTTGCTGGCAGAGAACGTCTCGGATGTCATCTGGGTGACTGACATGAACTTGCGACCCACATACGTCAGCCCATCAATAGAGAGACTGCTTGGCTACACCATGGAAGAAGCCAAGGCCTCCGGCATGGAGAAGATGCTTACACGGGAATCCGCGCAGCAGGCCTCGGAACGCATGGCCAAGACCCTCTCGGTCATCAAGCAGGATCCCAGGAAGGTGCTCAAACCAGGGAGCGTGGAACTGGAAATGAAACGCAAGGACGGCTCCACAATATGGGCGGATGCGACCGTGACTGTGGTACGTGATGGCAACGGTCAGCCGGTCGAGCTCATGGGGGTCTTACACGATATCACGGAGCGGAAGAAGTCAGAGAAGGCTGTGAGTGAAAGTGAAGGACGGTTCCGCAGTTTGATAGAGAGCACCAGCGATTGGGTCTGGGAAGTGAACGAGAAGCTGGTCTACACGTATGTCAGCCGCAAGATTCACGACATACTGGGATACGAGCCCGAAGAAGTCGTCGGCAAGGCACCGGTCGATCTCATGCCGTTGAAGGAGGCCAACCGCGTGGCCAGGGTGTTCGGCGATGCTCTGACTCAAAAGAAACCCTTTGCCTTCGTGGAGAACATCTGCCTCCACAAAGATGGCCACAAGGTAGTACTCGAGACCAGCGCCGTGCCCTTCTTTGATGCCAATGGGAGTGTCTGCGGTTTCCGTGGGATAGACAGAGACGTCACTGAGCGGAAACGGGCTGAAGAGGAAGCGCAGGAGAGCTTTAGGAAGCTTCAGAGAACGGTGGAAGGCACCATCCAGGCAATAGCGCTGACGGTGGAAACCAGAGATCCCTACACTGCTGGACATCAGCGAAGAGTGACCAAACTAGCCTATGCCATTGCCAGGGAGATGGGGTTGCCGAATGATCAGATACAGAGAGTTCGGACTGCCGGTCTGCTTCACGACTTGGGCAAGATATTCATTCCTACCGAAATATTGAGCAAACCCGGGCAGTTAACAGATGTTGAGTTCTCCATTATCAAGAGCCATCCACAGGCCGGCCACGAGATACTGAAGAACATAGAGTTCCCGTGGCCTATAGCCGACATAGTGATTCAGCACCACGAACGGCTGGATGGCTCAGGTTACCCCGCGGGCCTCAAGGGGGAAGAGATAGTCATAGAGGCGAAGATTCTAGCGGTGGCTGATGTTACTGAAGCCATGTCCTCTCACAGACCCTATAGGCCAGCCATCGGTCTGGACAAGGCCTTGAAGGAAATCGTCAACAACAAGGGAGTACTGTATGATGCCCAAGTCGTTGACGCTTGCATGAGGGTCTTCAGCGGCGGCGCGTTCAAGTTCGACGATTAAATGGCGACCTGCCGCTCTTGGGGCCACCATGACTCACCTTGGGCGTATGCTGTTCGCATGGTCCTCCCCTATTGACACACAGGCCTATAATTCCATGGTGTGAGTTCGAGGTTGAGTTCGCTGTCCTGGTTCCAGCTGATCCGATGTGGTGTACAGAGGAGGAAAGGAGGTAGCGACATTGAAATGCAGTAAGTGTGGTGCAGAGATTCCGGAAGGCAGTGGCTTCTGTGGCTCGTGCGGGGCCACGGCTGGCTTGGGTGGAGCTAAGGGACAAGCTCAGTTTTCGCAGTGGTGGGCTTCAACTTCGGCGTTGGTCGCCCGCGATCCGGTTGTCGTGGTGGTTGGGATAGGGGCCATTCTCCTCTGCCTGGGAACATTCCTGTCTTGGGTGGACATGGGCAGGTTTGCTGATACCCTGGGTCTCCAGATGACCGCTGGACCAGTTGTACTGGCGTTGGGAGCTCTGCTGGCATTGTCTCTGGTCCTTGCTCGCGGCGGCGCGCCGGGCGCGTGGAGCATAGTCATTTTGGTGTTGAGTGCGGTGTGTCTGGTGCTCGTCTTTCAGACGATGATCTACCTTGGCGACCACGATGCCGACATCGGTGCCGGGCTCTATGTATCCATGGTCGGTGGGTTTGCCACGGCCAGTGGCGGGCTCCTCGAGACAATGCGCGTTCTCAAGAAGTAGGCAAATGGCCAAAGGAGGGAAGATGTTCTGTCCTAAATGTGGAGTGGAGAACACTGAAGGCAACAAGTACTGCCAGAAATGCGGCGCGGCGTTATCGGTAGAAGCCTCCAAGCCGACGGGCGTTTGCGCCAAGTGCGGAACCAAGAATGCTGAAGGCACGAAGTACTGCCAGAGCTGCGGGTCGATGCTGGACACCTCCAAGGTTGCCGGCAGTACCACCAGCCTGGAGCCAAACATCGCCGGACTGCTGTGCTACCTGGCGGGTTGGATAACCGGCCTGGTATTCATCCTGATCGAGAAGGAGAACAAGTTCGTCCGGTTCCATGCCATGCAGTCCATCGTGACCTTTGGCGCGTTGACTGTTGTGTGGGTTGTGTTGCAGGTGCTCACGTCGGTGGTATCAGGATGGTTCTGGATACTGGATGCCCCCGTCTGGATTCTGAGTGTCATTCTCTGGATTATCCTCATGGTCAAGGCCTACCAGGGTGAGAGGTTCAAGCTCCCCATCGCCGGGGACATCGCCGAGAAGAACTCCTGAGGGGTTTCGCTCTGATCGGCGTTCAGGGTAGTCTGCTCGTTCGAAATGGGCGGGCAATGATGGCTGCTTGGATGTCATAGCCCTCGGACTCAATGTGCATCCTTGACCGGTCTGACACTTATCTTGAGCGGACTCGTGAGAGACCAAGCAGTGCAGGGCAACTCGTCTCTGTCTGGGACCAGCTGTCAAACCGTCTCTGGTTGTGGAGTCAGGCGCCAGCAGGCTTCCAGAGCCGTGTTCCCAAAGAAGAGCAGGGTATGGTGGACGTTATCTTCCAGGCATCGTCTTCTTTCTTGAATTCGAATTCCTGGGGAGGAGCCTCCACATCTCCGAGGCTGACGACGATAGTGGCAGTGGCCATCGACCCGGTGATGTTGACGTCCTCAATGTTCTTCAAACTGATCTTGCCAGATCGGGCAG
>Ga0105101_10001372_pt1 | contig 10593 bp, 10 predicted proteins | sample PPLLak21cMay2015_2_FD_87037 | JGI IMG/M metagenome (GOLD analysis project Ga0105101, IMG submission 87037) | Freshwater sediment microbial communities from Prairie Pothole Lake near Jamestown, North Dakota, USA - PPLs Lake P8 Core (1) Depth... | ecosystem: Environmental > Aquatic > Freshwater >...
AGCAAAAATGAATTTACATCTAACACATACCGCAGGAAATCATCATCACCTACGTGATATTTATGCCGGTATGTGCTGATTCATTTTAAAAAAAAGAATTTAACACCCCGGCAGAAAGTCGGGGTTTTTTGTTTTAAAAGAAAGGGTCATGTTGAATTTTATTTCAGCATCTCAAACAAAAAAGATCCCGAAACGAGTTCGGGATGACAGATAGGAAAAAACTATGAATGGAAATCTTAAACTTGCAGTTCAGAGTAAAGGAAGATTAACCGAGAAATCTCTTGAACTGCTAAAACATTGTGGGTTGGATATCGAAGATTATTCGGAGAGGCTTTTTATTCCTGCAAGAAATTTCCCACTTGATATTCTCTTTTTAAGAGATAATGATATCCCGGAATATGTACAGGATGGTGTTGCGGATATAGGAATAGTTGGAGAAAATATTTTTCTTGAAAAACGATCGGAAACAGATGTGCTCGAAAAGCTTGGCTTTGGAAGATGCAGCCTGCTGATTGCTCATCCGGAGAACAAACAGCTTAAAGAGATAAAAGATATTGAAGGAAAAACTATTGCAACTTCTTATCCTGTAATTCTAAATGATTTCCTAAAAAAAAATAATATAAAAGCTAAAGTTATTGAACTAAGTGGTTCTGTGGAGATTGCACCGTCACTCGGAGTTGCGGATCTTATTTGTGATATTGTATCTTCAGGAAATACCTTGATGATGAATAAGTTAAAAAGCTCCTTCAAAGTATTTGATTCGCAGGCCGTTCTTATTTCATCTCAAAAAAATTCTCTTGAAGCTGAAAAGAAAAAAATTCTGTCTGATCTCTTGCTAAGAATTCGCTCAGTATTAACAGCAAGAAATTCAAAATATCTTATGATGAACATTCCTAAATTATCTTTAAATAAGATTGTTGATATAATTCCTTCCCTAAAAAGTCCTACTGTTCTCCATCTTGCTGATGAAAATATGCTTGCGGTTCATGCGGTGATTCCATCAGATAAATTCTGGATGATAGTTGATGATCTTAAATCAGCCGGTGCTTCCGGCATTCTTTTATTACCAATTGAAAATATGATTGTATGAAAACTTATTATTATTCCAAACTAAGTAAAGAGCAGATTTTAAGATTATCGAAAAGACCTGCAATTAATTTTACAAGAATGTTTGAGATTGTTAAACCAATCATCAATGATGTGAAATCAAAAGGATTAAAAGCGGCATTGAAGTATGCAAAAAAATTTGATGGCCTAAATCCAAATAATTTAATTGTAACTGAAGATGAAATTAATCAGGCAAAGAAAAATCTTTCACAAAAAATTAAAAAAGCGATTGATGCCGCATATAGCAATATCAAAAAATTTCATTTAAAACAAATTCCAGAGGCCTATGAAGTTGAGACGATTCCAGGCGTAATGTGTTCCAGAGAATTCAGAGCAATAGAAGATGTTGGTTTGTATATTCCGGGAGGAACTGCAGTTCTTCCCTCAACTATGTTAATGCTTGGAGTCCCTGCTCAGCTTGCAGGTTGTAAAAGAGTTGTTGTTTGTTCACCGGCAAAGGATGGGAAAATAAATAACGCCTTACTCTATGCAGCTTATAAATGTGGGATTAAAGAGTTTTATAAAATCGGTGGGGTACAGGCAATTGCTTTAATTGCTTATGGTGATAAAAAAATTCCAAAAATTTCAAAAATATTTGGTCCGGGTAACCAGTATGTAACTGCGGCAAAACTTCTTGTAAGTATTGATCCCGATTTATCGGGATGCTCAATAGATATGCCTGCTGGCCCAAGTGAGCTTTTAATTATAGCAGATGAAAAAGCAAATCCGGATTTTTTGGCAGCAGATCTTTTATCACAGGCAGAACATGGAATTGATTCGCAAGTTGTATTAGTTACCAATTCTCTCAATCTTCTGAATAAAGTAGTGACAGAGATTAAAAAACAATTGAAAGAAATTCCCAGAAAAGAAATTGCTTCAACATCACTCAAAAATTCTTTTGCATTGTTAGTAAAGAATATAGAAGATGGAATTGATTTCAGTAATCTATATGCACCTGAACATTTAATATTAAATGTTAAAAATCCCGGGAAATATAAATCAAAAATAAAAAATGCAGGTTCTGTTTTTCTTGGGAGTTATTCTCCTGAAAGTGCAGGAGATTATGCTTCAGGTACGAATCATTCATTACCTACATATGGTTTTGCAAAATCTTTTGGCGGAGTAACGGTAGAATCATATATGAAATCAATAACATTTCAATCTCTTTCCAAAAGAGGATTGAAAAATATTTCGGAAACAGTTCAGACATTTGCAGAAACAGAAGAATTAATTGCACATAAAAATGCAGTTAAAATAAGATTCATATAATAATTTTAATAGTGTCATTCCCACGAAAGTGGGAATCCATCAACAACAAAAAGGATTTCCGTTTTCATGGGAATGACAGTTGCGGTAATATAAATGAACATCAAAAATCTTGTCCGAAAAAATATTCTTAACTTAAAGCCATACACTTCTGCAAGAGATTTATATTCAAGCGGAATTTTGCTGGATGCAAATGAGAATAGTTATGGTTCTACCTTTAATGAAATAGATGGATTAAATTTAAATAGATACCCGGATCCGCATCAGAAATTTTTAAGAAAGCTTATTAGTGAATATCTCGCCGTTAAGGAAGAAAATTTATTCTTCGGTGTTGGTTCTGATGAAATAATTGATTTGATGATAAGGATTTTCTGTGAGCCTAAAAAAGATAAAATACTTATCCCCGAACCAACATACGGAATGTATAAAGTAGCTGCAGATATAAATGATGTTGAAGTAATCAGCATTTTGCTGAATGATGATTTTCAAATCGACTTAGAAACTATACATAAGAGTTTTTCAGATGGTGTCAAGATTATCTTTTTATGTTCACCAAATAATCCAACAGGAAATATCTTGAACAAAAAAGATATTCTTTATCTTTGTGAAAACTATAATGCAATTATAATAATTGATGAAGCATATATTGATTTTACAGAAGTGTTATCATTAATTAAAGAAGTTAAAAATCATCCCAATCTTATTTTGCTGAGAACATTTTCCAAAGCATGGGGACTAGCTGGAATAAGACTTGGATATTGCATTGCCAATGAAGAAATAATAAATCTTTTATTTAAAATTAAAGCTCCGTACAATATTAATTCTCTTACAACTTATGCTTTAACAAAAGCTGTTAAGAAGAAAAAAACAAAGGAGAATTATGTAAAAAAAATTATCCGGCAGAGAGTAACAATGAAAAAAGAATTAACAAAGCTGCCTGGAATAATTAAAGTGTTTGATTCCGATGCAAACTTTCTGCTTATTAAATGTGTAAATGCTAAAGAAATCTTAAAAAGTCTTGCAGATAAAGGTATTATAATAAGAGACAGAAGCAATCAGCCAAAGCTTGAGGAGTGTTTGAGAATTTCAATCGGAACCGCAGAGCAGAATAAAATTTTACTTAAAGCTTTGAAGGAAATTTTAAAATGAATAAAACCATTATTGATAAAGAATTTCTTGATATAAACTCAGACATAGCAAAAGATTTGGTAAGCGGATTAAAAAAATTATCACAAAGAAGATTTATTCTGGAAGTACCGGATTTTTCTTTATCATCAGAAAATCCTCTTACAAGCATTTTTCATCTGGAAGGAATTGAAATTAATAATAGCAAAGAAAAGGCTGTTAATATTTTTGAAATTCATTCTAATGGCAGAATTAAAAAAAATAATTCTTTCTTAAATAATAACGCTTCTTTTAATAACTTTGGTGATGCAGTTGAAATCATTTTGAAAAATCTTAGAACTGCATCTGTTAAAAGGAAAACGAAAGAAACAGATATAAAGATTGATTTATCTCTTGATGGAAAAGGAGAATCCGAAATCTCAACCGGAATAGGATTTTTTAATCATATGCTTGAACAGATTGCAAGACATGCAAATTTAAATCTTACAATTAAAACAAAAGGAGATATTCATATAGATGAGCATCATACCGTTGAAGATACCGGTTTAGCTTTGGGAGAAGCAATCAGTAAAGCATTAGGAGACAAGAAAGGAATTAAGAGGTATGGATTCTTACTTCCGATGGACGATTCTGTTGCTTACTGCGGAATCGATCTTGGCGGAAGATCATATTTAAACTTCAAATGTAAATTCAGCAGAAATAAAGTCGGAGATTTTCCAACAGAATTAACAGAAGAATTTTTTAAAGCATTATCGTCAGAATTAAAGGCTAACATTTACATTCGTGCAAAAGGGAAGAATGATCACCATAAGATTGAGACAAACTTCCAAACTTCTGCAAAATCGCAATACAAAGCCTGCAGGTTAGATGAAAGAAATGAAGGTAATCTTCCTTCAACAAAAGGAATACTATGATTGCTATTATTGATTACGGAGCGGGAAATGTTGCATCTGTTGCAAATGCACTTACAGCACTTAATGCTGATTATAAGATAACTAATAATGAATTTGACATTTTAAAATCAGATAAGATGATTTTCCCTGGTGTTGGCGAAGCATCTTATGCAGTAAAGCAGCTTCATAGACTTAATCTTTTTACGATGCTGCGCGTTTGTAAAAAACCGATATTAGGAATTTGTCTTGGTATGCAATTGATGGCGGATCACTCAAAAGAAGGTGATGTTGCAGGTTTGGGATTATTTCCTGGTTCTACAGAAAAATTTGATGCAGAAATTTCTAAAGTTCCTCACATGGGCTGGAACAATATTGAAATCAGGAAGGAGAGTAAACTTTTAGATGGATTAAGATCGGGTGAAATGTTTTACTTTGCACATTCTTATTATCTTCCCTTAAATATCTATGCGACTGCTGTTACAAATCATAATACAACTTTTTCTGCGTCAGTTGAAAGTATGAATTATTTTGGTGTTCAGTTCCATCCTGAAAAATCCGGTGATGCCGGTCTGAAATTACTTAAAAATTTTATTGAGCTATGATAGTAATTCCTGCAATAGATATTTATGACGGCAAAGTTGTAAGGCTTTCAAAAGGAGACTTTAAAGAAGTTTCTTTTTATCATAAGAATCCCATACAGCAGGCACAAATATTTGAAGAAGCAGGTTTCAGTTTAATTCACATTGTCGATCTTGAAGGAGCGAAAACTGGAAAGTTCAAAATTCTTAAAGTCATTAATGAGATAAAAGAAAAAACAAAAATAAAAATTCAGTTTGGTGGCGGAATAAGAGATGGTAAAACCGCCTCGCAGGCTTTTAATGCCGGAATTGATTTTGCTGTTATCGGCTCTGTTGCTGTAAAGAACCGTGAAGAGTTTAAACTTATAGTTGAAAAATTCTCTGCAGAAAAAATTGTTACAGCTGCAGATGTGTTAAATGAAAAAGTTTATATATCCGGCTGGACTGAAGAAGCAAGCATTTCATTAAATGATTTGATTGAATATTGTATGGAACTTGGCATTAGAAAATTTATTTGCACAGATATTAGTAAGGATGGAACAATGAAAGGTCTTAATACCGATCTTTATAAAAAATTATCGGTTTGGTTTCCTGGAATTCAAATCATTGCTTCAGGTGGAGTAAAGGATATTGAAGAAATAAAAAGGCTTAAAGAGTATAATCCTTATGCTGTAGTAGTAGGTAAAGCAATTTATGAAGGTAAAATTGATCTGAAGGAGTTGTCGGAACTTGCTCAGTAAAAGAATTATTCCCTGTCTGGATATAAAAGATGGTAGAGTTGTTAAAGGAACAAACTTCAACAATCTGGTAGATGCAGGTTCCCCTGTAGAACTCGGTTCAAGATATTCTAAAGAAGGTGCTGATGAGTTAGTGTTTCTCGATATTACTGCTTCTGAAGAAAAGAGGAAAACTTTAGTATCGCTGGTAAAAGATGTTGCAAAGGAAATTAGAATTCCTTTTACAGTTGGGGGCGGAATTTCCCAACTAGATGATATTGAAGCATTGCTTAAAGCAGGTGCAGACAAAATTTCTCTTAATTCGGCTATTGTGAAAAATCCTGATCTTATTACCCGGGCTTCAAATCATTTTGGGAGCCAGGCCGTTGTTGCTGCCATAGATGTTAAACTTATTTCAAATACTTATAAAGTTTTTATTAAAGGGGGGAAAGAGGAAACAGAGCTTGAAGGTTTTGATTGGTGCAGAAAAGTTACTGAACTTGGTGCAGGTGAAATTCTTCTTACTTCAATGGATAAAGATGGAACAAAATCGGGTTATGATCTTGAATTCCTTAAAAAGCTCACTTCTTTAGTTTCTGTTCCAGTAATCGCATCCGGTGGAGCAGGAAAGAAACAGGATTTTTTACAGGCATTCAAAGAAGCAGAGGTTGATGCATGCCTTGCGGCAAGCCTTTTTCATTTTAATATACTTCCTATCAGAGAGCTAAAAGAATATCTTACTGAAAATGGAGTAAACATAAGATTATAATGATTGATATATCCAAACTGGATTTTGTAAAACTAAACGGCCTTATCCCGTCGGTTATTATAGATAATAAAACAGACCTTGTGCTTATGCTTGGTTTTATGAATAAAGAATCTCTTGAAAAAACTATTGAGACAAAGCTCGTAACATTTTTCAGCAGGACAAGAAATTCTTTATGGACAAAAGGAGAAACATCGGGCAATTATTTAAGATTGATTAAAATAAAACCTGACTGCGATAATGACTCACTCCTTATTTATGTTAAACCAAATGGAAATACATGCCACACAGGAAAATATAGCTGCTTCGATATTGATAAACCAGACTCAATAAAATTTTTACAGGAATTATCAGGAATTATAAAAGAAAGAAAAGAAAATCTTCCCGAACATTCCTACACAACAAAACTTTTTAAAGAAGGAGAAAACAGAATAATCCAGAAGTTTGGTGAAGAATCGGTAGAGGTTATGATTGCAGCAAAAAATAATGACAGAGAAGAAATAATTAATGAAGCTTCTGATCTTATTTATCACTTTCTTGTTCTGCTTGAAGAGAAAGAGATTAAATTATCAGATGTTATTAATAACCTGGAGGCAAGACACAAATAAAACATTTCTTAACTGAATTAAAATTATCATTCCGATCTAATTGCTGGGAAAACTTAAGAAATTGCCTTTTTTCTAACTATAGGTATTCTTTCCAAATTAGTGCTTTAAATAAATTCAACCCAAAATAATAATAAAGCACAAAAGTATAGTTGAATAAAACCCATTGTAAATGTATAATTGAAATATCAAATAATAAAATTAAACCGATTCAATATATTCGAGCAGAATTAAAATATTTTCACTCTCAGAAGATATTAGATGAGTATAGAACTACATTTTAATAATAAGCAACATACTGTTGAAGCAGGTTCTCTTTTGCATGAGTATGCAGAATTATTTGGAATTTATGTTCCCACTTCCTGTAACAGGCAGGGAAAATGCAAAGAATGTCTTGTTGAAGTTACAGAAGGAATGGAATATCTTTCAGAACTTGTCTCACAGGAAAGTCATTTAAAAGGTAACTTCCGTTTATCCTGTCGTTGCCGGGTTGTTGCAAGTTATGGCGTTATAAAATGTAATACTATGCACCGTGGAAAGATGAGAATTGAAAACAAGTCTCTAAATATTCCCGCGTATAATCATAACCTGAAAATTGAACCTGCAGTTACGAGAAATGGTGATGAGATTTTATTAGATTGTGAAGAAATAGATCGGAATGAAGGCGCAATATATGGAATTGCAATTGACCTTGGAACTACAACAATAGTCCTTCGGCTTTTAAATCTTGAAACCGGGGAAATTATAGCCGACTCTTCTTTTGAAAATCCTCAAAGGTTTGGTGGTTCGGAAGTGATGTCAAGAATTCATTATGATACTATAAACAAAGGTAAGCTTCTACAACGTACTCTTGCCGGATATTTAACTCATGCTATTGAAGAATTTCCTGTAGATCCTAAAAGTATTTATGAAGTTGTTGTTGCGGGTAACTCAACCATGCGAGATCTTTTCTTCAGATTGAATGTTTATTCAATCGGGCAGAATCCATATCGTTCCATAACAGAGATAGAAAAAGATTCCGGTAAAAGAACAACTACAAGTATTTCTGCAACTGCAAAAAGATTATTACTGCCAATAAATTCCAAAGCCCGTGTTTATGGTTTACCTATAATCAGTGGGCATGTTGGTGCCGATGCTGCAGCATGTATGCTGGCCGTAAATATGTTAAATGAAGAACGTCTGGTTGCTATAATGGATATTGGCACTAATACTGAATTAATTCTTGGCAACAAGAATAAAATACTTGCGGCTTCATGTCCTGCAGGACCTGCATTTGAAGGAGGAAATATTTCTTGTGGAATGCCGGGTTTGCCGGGGGCAATAGAAAAAGTTAAAATTAATTCAGATGGTAAAATTAATATTCGGGTTATTGAAGATAGTATCCCTGAAGGAATTTGTGGTTCGGGTCTTATTGATATTTTGAGTGAGCTGATAAGAAACGAGAGAATGAGTAGTTTAGGACGTTTTGAAAATGGCGAAGATCAAATCGCAATTTATTCTGATGAAACCTTTTCTATCCAGATCAAAGAAAAAGATGTGAACGAATTAGCTCAGGCTAAAGGAGCTAATGTTGCCGGACTTCATACTGTTTTTAATAAATATGGAATCAGGTTTAAAGATGTTGATGTCTTTTATCTGGCAGGAGGATTTGGCAGCTTTATTAATATTGAATCTGCAAAAAGGATAGGGCTTATTCCTAATATTGATGATTCAAAAATTCAGCAGATCGGCAATGCTTCAATCGAAGGAGCTTCAATTGCGCTTCTATCAACTAAAAAAAGAATGGAATTAGAAAACCTTGTACAAAAAGTAATCCATTGCCGTCTTGAAACTGATCCAGCTTTCTTTGAATATTTTGTTGAAGGATGTCAGTTCAATCCTGTTGAATCTCTAAATATTATGCAGGATTAATGAATTGTATGAATGAATTCACAGATATAAAACCTGATACCGATGTAAAAGAAAGCGAATACAAACGCTTGCTAGGATTTCCCCATCATTATGAACCTGATGGAAGAGCCAATGAGCTTGCTGATTGGGCAAGACAATGGTATAAAGAGAATGGTAATCCATGGGTTTATGGAATAAATATTAATGATCTTGATTTGAGTAAAGAAAGACTTTCCATTAATGGAGTTGAATTCACTTCAAAAAAACTTCATCATCAGCTTGCTAAAGCCGAAGCTCAAAGTGTTATGCTCGTAATTGTTAGTGCAGGAAAAGAATGTGAAGAAATGGCTCTTCAGCTTTGGGAAGAAGGAAAGCCCGATGAGTATTTTTTTCTTGAAATTTATGGCTCTGCTGTAGTTGAGCATTTGATAACTACTACAGGTTTTCGTTTTTGTGAATGGGCAGATCAAAATCAAATGGCAGTTCTGCCGCATTACAGCCCGGGATATCACGGTTGGAATATTGAAGATCAAAACCGACTCTTTAAATTAATTCAAAAGAATAAAACCAAAGATCTCACTGGAAAAATTAATGTCTTAGAAACAGGAATGCTAAATCCCAAAAAATCTATGCTTGCTCTCTTTGGTGTAACAAAATATTTAGATAAAGTAAGAAATCTCAGAGAACTGATTCCGTGTCAAATGTGTTCATTGCAGTCCTGCCAGTATAGAAGAGTTTCATATCAACATTCTCGAAATCAAATTGAGGACGTAACAAATCTTCAGCCTGTTATCATCAATGATGAGCATCTTTCCTACCAATCAGTTCTTACACAAAATGCAAAGTATCAGGTAAGTTTAAAAGCTTTGCAAAAATGGTCTAAAGAAAGATTGCATTTAAAATTCTTAGATGATTTCTCCGTTGAAGCAATGTTTAAATATGAAGGTTCAACATGTTCAAATATGGGGAGAAGTCTTAAGTTTGATTATAAAGTAAAATTAAGTTCCTCTGGTGATAGGTATAAAATTAATTCTATGAGTTGTAGTCCATCAGCAAATGATGATGGCTATTTGCAGATGTGCGAGTATATACGTGACTCAGATTCTCTGTTGAATAAAATAGAAAATGAAAAACCTCTTTTAGGTAAACCACTTGATGATGTTCTGAATTGGAAATATCAGTTTAGTCCCGAAGGATGTCACTGTAATGCTGAGAGCCGCGAGCATAAATGGGGACTAGTGTTTGAAGCAATTCACTATAGTTTAACTCAACAAAATGAACAGAATATTTAAAAAAAATTTTGGTAATAATTTATGATTAAAATTTGTGATATAAATCCTGCTGCAAAAGAAAAAATACCCCCGGCTTTTAATGATAAGTCCGGTATCGGAGTTCATTATACCGATGCATTCATCAAACCAATGAATAAAACTCTGGAAGATGGAACAAGAGTAGCATGTAAGCGAAAGGGTTTGAAGATTTCACTTGTGATCGGGACAAAAAAGGGAGAAGGTTTGATGAGAAGAATTGATGTAAGTAATGATCCGGACGTTATGTTAAATGCAGCTCTTCAGGAAGCAGCAAAAGATGCCGGTGTTGAATTGAGGATAAGCAATACTGAAATATTAATAGCACAATACTTACACA
>Ga0105101_10001373_pt1 | contig 10589 bp, 7 predicted proteins | sample PPLLak21cMay2015_2_FD_87037 | JGI IMG/M metagenome (GOLD analysis project Ga0105101, IMG submission 87037) | Freshwater sediment microbial communities from Prairie Pothole Lake near Jamestown, North Dakota, USA - PPLs Lake P8 Core (1) Depth... | ecosystem: Environmental > Aquatic > Freshwater >...
CGGCGTGGGCCATTGGCGCGGCCGTAGCCCGGCATCAGGTTGGGGATCCCCTGGTCCACGACCCTGATCAGCCCGCGATCGTCGGACGCACGCGCGAGCACCGGCACGAGCAGCGAGGGGCCGTAGCCGCCGCTGCCGTCCATGCCATGACACAGCGCGCACTGCGCGACGTAGGCGCGCTTGCCGGCCGCGAGGTCCGCCGCGTCGGCCTCGGCCAGCGGACGGTTCTCCGAGGGCGTCTGCGCTTGCGCGGTCAGCGCCGCTCCGCCGCCAAGGGTGGCGACCAGGAGCGACGCGCCCGCGATGTGGCCCACCGCCCGCCGTGATACGGACCGCCGTGTCCCCGCCGATCCCTGCGCCATGGAGTGCCTCCGGACGCCACGCGAATGCGGTGGCGGGCACACTGTAGCACTGGCAGGCGGTCGGCTTATCATCTCTCCCACATGACACCTCGTTACCGCGAGGCGTGGCGCTTCGCGGCCGCCCTGGCCACGCTGGGCTTCGTCACCCTCGTCTACGCCCGCTGGTGGCACGTCTCCAACGCCGCGACCGTCTCCACGACATTCCTGCTGATCGTTCTCGTCATCGCCACCACGTCGAGCCGCCGCGTGGCCGTGGCGACGTCCATCGCCGCGATGCTCCTTCTGAACTTCTTCTTCCTGCCTCCCGTCGGCACGTTCACGATCGCCGACCCGCAGAACTGGGTCGCCCTCATCGCCTTCCTCAGCGTCAGCCTCGTAGCCAGCCACCTGTCCGCCGTGGCCCGCCTCCGTGCCGAGGAGGCGGTGAGTCGGCGAGACGAGCTCGCACGATTGTTCGATCTGAGCCGCGATGTGATGCTCATGACCGACAGTCCGGCGACCCTCGCCACGCTCGCCCGATCGATCGCGCAGCGATTCGACCTGGAGTTCGTGGCCATCGCGCTGCCGGATGGCAAAGATGACTGGAAGCTGTTCGAGGCTGGGGCCCAGACGGTCGCCCTCGACCGACGTCAGCTCGCCTCGGCCATGGCGACCGCGCAGACGTCCCTCGAATTCGACGCGTACTCCCGCACCTACGCGGGACACCGTACGATGACGGTCGACAGCCGGGTGATCCGGCTGGTGCCCCTGCGCGTGGGAACGCGGCCCATCGGACTGCTGGCCGCAGCGGGCCGGCCAATCGAGGTGGGCACCCTCGACGCGCTTGGAGGCGTCGTGGCGATTGCGCTCGAGCGGTCTCAGCTGCTGGCCGAGCGCAAGGCCGCCGAGATGACGCGGCAGAGCGAGGAGCTGAAGACGGCGCTGCTCGCGTCGCTGGGCCACGACCTGCGGACGCCTCTCACCGCCATCCGGCTGGCCGCGGACAACCTCAAGGCGTCGTGGCTGACGACCGAGGATCGAAGCGAGCAGGGCGACCTCATTCTGGCGGAAGTCGAGCGACTCACGCGGCTGTTCCAGAACGTGCTGGAGATGGCTCGCATCGACGCGGGCGCCGTCGCCACGGAGTCCCGGTGGGCACACCCGTCGGAGATTGTCGAGGCCGCGCGGGATCAGGTCGCCCACACGCTCGCCGCGCACCGGCTGAACCTGCACATCGAACGCGACGTGCCGGTGCAGCTCGACCCGCGCCTGACCGCGACAGCGCTCGCCCATCTGCTCGAGAACGCGGCGCAGTACACGCCGAGCGGCTCGACGATCGACGTCACGACGAGCGTGACGAGCGAAGGCCTCGAGATTCAGGTTCGCGACCGCGGTCCGGGCATCGCACCGGCCGATCTGCCGCACCTCTTCGAGCGTTTCTATCGCGGCGCCGCCGCGCGGACACGGGCGTCGGGAACGGGGATGGGCCTCTGGATCGCCAGGGGACTGCTGGCGTCGGTCCAGGGCCGCGTGTGGGCGGAGAACTGCGCGGATGGCGGCGCGCAGTTTACGATTATGGTGCCCGCCGCCGTCCAGGAACCGGCGGCGGCGTCCATACCCACGCCATGACGTCCCCCGTGCACATCCTGCTCGTCGACGACGAGGTGGCCATCCAGCGCGCGCTCGGCCCGCTTCTCCGCTCGCACGGCCACCACGTGCGGATGGCTGCCAGCGGCGCCGACGCCCTCCGCATGGTCGCCGAGCAGATGCCGGATCTGGTCGTGCTCGACCTGGGTCTCCCCGACCTCGATGGGACTGAGGTCTGCCGTCGCATTCGCGCGACGTCGAAGGTGCCAATCATCGTCCTTTCGGCGCGGAGCGCCGAGGCGGAGAAGGTGAGCGCGCTCGATCTCGGCGCGGACGACTACGTGACGAAGCCGTTCGGTCCCGAAGAGCTGCTCGCGCGCATTCGCGTGGCGCTGCGGCGGACGAAGGGCGACGAGCCGGCCGAGAGCGGGCAGCTCCGCGCCGGTCCCCTCGCCATCGACTACGACCGGCGTCGCGTCCTCCGCGACGAGACCGAGATCCGGCTGACGCCCAAGGAGTTCGAGCTCCTCTCGCTCCTCGCCCGCAACCACGACCGCGTGCTCACGCATCGGGCCATCCTCAAGGCCATCTGGGGCCCGAACGCCGTCGAGCAGCCCGAGCACCTGTGGACGCTCGTGGCGCAGCTCCGAAAGAAGATCGAGCCCGACCCGGGGACGCCCCGCTACCTGCTCAGCGAGCCGTGGGTGGGCTACCGATTCTCCACTGGCGAGCCCGACGCGAAGGCTGACGGCGACGAGTCCGTCTGAGCACCGTCCCGCGACGAATGACCACGCCGGAATCCCGTCGCTGCCCGGCGGGAATTCGCAGGGGTCCGGCAACCCGATCGCTCCTGATCTTCCCCGTCGGCCCCACAGCGGCCGTACGGCACGCTCTGTGCTCATGCCGTCCTTGAGGGTCTTTTCAGGAACTCCTTGGCCCATCCTCAGGCCGGAGTCGCTACCGTCAACAAGAGGAGCGCATCATCATGGTTTCGCCAGTCGGTAGTCGCCGGCACCGCGAGGAGGCATTCGAGCGGGAACTGTTCCTTCGGAGAAAGCTGCTGGTCGTGCTCGACCCAGAGTGGCCATCCGCCGGTGGAAGACCCGCCGGACGGGCTGCACGGCTGGCCGCGATCGTCACAGCCACGCTCGCTGGTCTCGCCGTGTTCGCGAGCTTCGCCGCAGCGCAAACGACCGATCCGTCCGATCCCGCAGAGCCGTCCGCGGCCCAGCCGGCCAGCCAGGAATCGTCTAATCCGTTCGCGCACGTCCAGTTCGGCGTGACGTTCGAGGGCTACTACCAGTACAACTGGAACCGCCCGTACGACCGGGTGAATCTGCTGCGCGCGTATGATACGCGCGCCAACGTGTTCAGCATCCAGCAGGCGGCGATCATCGTCGAGAGCGCGCCGAAGGTGGATGAGGGCCGCCGCTTCGGCGCGCGGATCGACCTGCAGTACGGCCAGGCGACCGAGACCGTGCAGGGCAGTCCCGCCAACGAGCCGCGCCCCGACGTGTATCGCCAGGTCTGGCAGGCGTACGGCACGTACGTCTTCCCGGTGGGCCGCGGACTGCAGACCGACTTCGGCAAGTTTGCCTCGATGCTCGGCTACGAGACGAACTACGCGAAGGACGACAACCACTTCTCTCGGGCGTACCTGTTCAACTTCCTGCCCTTCTACCATACCGGCCTGCGGACGACCCTGCCGGTGAGCGACGAGGTGACGCTGCTGTACATGCTCACGAACGGCATCCAGCAGACCGAGGACTTCAACGACTTCAAGAGCAGCCACGTCGCCGCCATCGTCAAGCCCATCGACTCCGTGACGTGGACGGTGAACTACTACTTCGGCCAGGAGCAGCCGGACGGCGGGGAGCCGACCGGGCCCGACGGCTACTTCAAGGTCTTCGACACCTACCTGGCGTACGCCGCGACACAGAAACTCGGCCTCGGCCTGGACGTGAACTACGTGACCAACGAGGTCAACAAGAGCGACCCCTCGCTGTCGCTCCAGGGTATCGGGGCCTACGCGCGCTACCAGGTGACGTCCCCGGCCGCGCTGGCCGTGCGATACGAGCGGCTCGACGACGACGGTCTGTTCGGTGGCATCGATCAGGTGCTCCACGAGCTGACCGCGACCGCTGAATACAAGTTCGCCGACGGGTTCCTCGTGCGGGGCGAGTTCCGCCGCGACTGGTCCAATCAGCCGTTCTTCACCGGGCCCGAGCCGGACGGTCTCCGGGAGCACCAGAACACGTTCCTGGTCGGTCTCGTGTGGTGGTTCGGCAACAAATCGGGCGCCTGGTAGGAGGCCTGCCGTGATGCTGATGCTGATGGTCGTGCTGGGTGTGGTCACGTTTGCGGCCATGGTCGGATTCGTCTCGTTCTGTGACCGCGTGTAGGTGAGCCATGACTCTACTGTCCTTGCTGTTGAGCGTCGCCGCGTTCGCCTACCTCGTGTACGCGATGCTGCGCCCGGAGAAGTTCTGAGGTCGCCATGGGTACGGAATACATTGCCGTCGCGGTCACGATCCTGTTCACGATCGCGACCAGCCTGGTGGTCGGCCGGTACATGTTCAAGGTGTTCACCGGCCAGCGGACGCTCCTCGATCCGCTGTTCGTGCCGATCGAGCGGCTGGTTCTTCGTGCGACCGGGATCGACCCCGGCGACCAGCAGGACTGGAAGCGGTACTCGCTGTCCCTCCTGATCTCGAACGTGATCATGTGGCTGGTGACCTTCGCGATCGTGTCGGTGCAGAGTTGGCTGCCCCTCAATCCGGACGGCATCGGCAACATGGAGCCGACACTGTCGTTCAACACGATCTCGAGCTTCACCACCAACACGAACCTGCAGCACTACAGCGGCGAGACGGGCCTGTCGTATTTCTCGCAGATGTTCGTCATCACGTTCCTGCAGTTCGTGACGGCCGCCACGGGAGTGGCGGCGTGTATCGCCGTCATCCGCGGCCTGGCGGGCAATCGCCTGACGGAGCTCGGCAACTTCTACGTCGACTGCACGCGCGCGGCCGTCCGGGTGTTTCTCCCGCTGGCCCTGCTCGTCGGCACCGTCCTCATCTGGCAGGGCACGCCCATGACGTTCGAGGGCGCCGTCCATGCGACGACGCTCGAGGGACCGGCGCAGGTCATCGCCAGGGGCGTGGCGGCGCCGGAGGTCGCGATCAAGCAACTCGGGACGAATGGCGGCGGCTACTTCGGGCCGAATTCTTCCCACCCCTACGAGAATCCGACTCCGATCTCCAATTTCGCGGAGACCTGGTCGATCACGATCATCCCCATGGCGATGGTGTGGACGCTCGGCTACATGGTCGGTCGCCGGCGTCTGGCGGTGGTGGTGTTTGCGACCATGCTCGCGATCTACCTGCCGATGGTCGTGTTCGCCGTGGCGCAGGAAGCCGGAGGCAACCCGGCGATCGCCGCGATGGGCGCCGACCAGTCCACCGGCTCGATGGAAGGCAAGGAAGTCCGCTTCGGTGCCGGCCTCTCCGCATTGTGGGCGGTGACGACCACGGTGACGTCGAACGGGTCCGTCAATTCAATGCACGACTCGATGACCCCCCTTGGCGGGCTGATGCCGCTCGTCGGCATGTGGCTGAACAACATCTTCGGCGGCGTGGGCGTGGGCTTCATCAACATGATCATCTTCGTCATCGTCGCGGTGTTCGTGGCCGGCATGATGGTCGGCCGCACGCCGGAGTTCCTGGGCAAGAAGGTCGAGGCCAAGGAAGTGAAGCTGGCGAGCCTGGCCCTCCTGTGGCATCCCCTCGCAATTCTGGTCGGCTCCGCCGTGGCCTGCTACGTGTGGGCCACGACCGCCGATCCCGGAACGGCCCTGGCCTGGCTCAAGAACCCGGGTCCGCACGGCTTTTCCGAGATGCTCTACGAGTTCACCTCGGCAGCGGCCAACAACGGCTCGGGCTTCGAGGGACTGGGCGACAACACGCCGTTCTGGAACATCGCGACGGGCCTCGTGATGCTGTTGTCGCGCTACATCCCGATCATCGCGCCGCTGGCCCTCGCGGGGGTACTGGCGGCCAAGCCCGCGGCGCCTGAAACGGCGGGGTCGCTTCGCGCCGACAGCGCCACGTTCGGATTCACCCTGTGGGCCGTCATCGTCATCCTCGGCCTGCTGATGTTCATGCCGGTGGCCGTGCTCGGGCCGATCGCCGAGCACCTCACGCTCGCCGGTGGTCTGTAGTTCGCGCGCGGAGCACCTCATGGTCAAAGAATTGAAGCAAGGCGTCCTGTTCTCGATCGTCACGATGGTGCTGCTGGGCGGTGGCTACCACCTCGCGCTGTGGGTGGTGGGTCAGGTCGTCTTCCCGGCACAAGCCGAAGGCAGCCTGATTCGCCGTGCCGACGGCACCATCGTCGGCTCCCGGCTGATCGCCCAGACGTTCACGCGTCCGGAGTACTTCCAGCCGCGGCCTTCAGGCGTGGACTACAACGCCGCGTCGACCGGTGGAACGAACTACGGGCCGTCCAATCCCGACCACTTGAAGGCGGTTCAGGAGCGCCTCGATGCCGTCACCAGGCAGGAAGGCGTCACGCCCGACCGCGTGCCGTCGGAGCTGATCACCGCCAGCGGGGCCGGGTTGGATCCGCACATTCCGCCCGATGCCGCCGAGCTGCAGGCGCCGCGCGTGGCGGCGGCGCGCGGCGCAGCCATCGAGCGGGTTCGGGACCTGATTCAGGCGCACACCGAGCCGCCCAGTCTGGGGCTCCTGGGCCGGTCGCGGGTCAACGTGCTCGAACTGAACCTCGCGCTCGACGAGACGTTCGGACCGCCGAAGCCCGGAGTCTGACGTTCCAAGCCGCGAGCCCAAGTCTTACCACGAAAGCATTCTTATGTCAGAACGCGCACACACGATTTCGATCTGGGATCCCGGCATCGTCCGACAGGCGGCCCTGGATTCGCTCCGCAAGCTCGATCCGCGGATGCAAATCAAGAATCCGGTGATGTTCATCGTGGAGGTCGGCAGCCTCCTGACGACCATCATCTTCGTACGGGAGCTGGCGACCGGCGCCGGGCAACCGCTCTTCACCGGACAGGTCGCCTTCTGGCTCTGGTTCACGGTCCTGTTTGCGAACTTCGCCGAGGCGATGGCCGAGGGTCGCGGCAAGGCGCAGGCCGACACGCTGCGGAAGACGCGGACCGAGACCGTGGCAAACCGGCTGACCGAAGGCGGCCGAATGGAGACGGTGCCTGCCGCCAGCCTGCGCAAGGGCGACGTGGTCATGGGGCACGCCGGAGAGTTCATCCCGGCCGACGGCGAAATCACCCAGGGCGTCGCCTCGGTGGACGAGTCGGCGATCACCGGCGAGTCGGCGCCGGTGATCCGGGAAGCCGGCGGCGATCGCTCGGCGGTGACGGGTGGAACGCGTGTGATCTCGGACTGGATCAAGGTGCAGGTGACCTCCGATCCCGGGCACACCTTCCTCGATCACATGATTGCGCTCGTCGAGGGCGCCGAGCGCCACAAGACACCCAACGAGATCGCGTTGAACATCCTGCTCGCGGTGCTGACGCTGGTCTTCCTGCTCGTGGTCGTGACGCTTCAGCCGTTCGCCTACTACGCGGGCACCGAGATCCCGATTCCAGTGCTCGTGTCGCTGCTCGTGTGCCTCATCCCGACGACCATCGGCGCGCTGATATCGGCCATCGGAATCGCCGGCATGGACCGGCTGGTGCAGCAGAACGTGCTCGCCATGTCGGGGCGCGCCGTCGAAGCGGCCGGTGACGTCGATACACTGCTTCTCGACAAGACAGGGACGATCACGCTGGGCAACCGGCAGGCCACCGAGTTCATTCCCGTGCCGGGTGTCAGCGAAGGCGAGCTCGCCGACGCGGCCCAGCTGGCCTCGCTCGCGGACGAAACACCCGAAGGACGCTCCATCGTCGTGCTGGCCAAGGAGAAGTACCGCATCCGGGGCCGTGAGCTGGCGGACAAGTCGGCGGCGTTCGTGCCGTTCTCGGCCATGACCCGCATGTCGGGCATCAACCTGGACGGCCGCGAAATCCGGAAGGGGGCTGCCGAGGCCATCGCCAAGTACGTCAGTGAGCAGGGTGGCGTGATCCCCGCCGAGCTCCAGGTGGCCACCGATCGCATCGCGCGTGCGGGCGGCACACCTCTCGTGGTGGCGGAGCGCGGTCGCGCGCTCGGCGTGGTGCACCTCAAGGACATCGTCAAGGGCGGTATGCGGCATCGCTTCGACGCCCCTCGGGCCATGGGCATCAAGACGGTGATGATCACCGGCGACAACCCGCTCACGGCCGCCGCGATCGCGAACGAGGCCGGGGTCGACGACTTTCTCGCCCAGGCGACGCCCGAGAACAAGATGGACCTCATCAAGCGCGAGCAGGCGGCCGGCAAGCTCGTGGCGATGACGGGCGACGGCACCAACGACGCGCCCGCGCTGGCGCAAGCCGACGTCGGGGTGGCGATGAACACCGGCACCACCGCCGCCAAGGAAGCCGGCAATATGGTGGACCTCGACTCCAACCCGACCAAGCTCATCGAGATCGTCGAGATCGGCAAGCAGCTCCTGATGACGCGCGGTGCGTTGACGACGTTCTCGATTGCGAACGACGTCGCCAAGTATTTCGCGATCATCCCGGCGATGTTCATCCTGGCGTTCCCGCAGCTGACCGCGCTCAACGTGATGCGGCTGGCGACGCCGGAGTCGGCGATACTCTCCGCCGTGATCTTCAACGCGGTGATCATCATCGCGCTCATTCCGCTGGCGCTTCGCGGCATCCCCTACAAGCCGCTGGGCGCGGCGGCGGTCCTGCGTCGGAACATGCTCATCTACGGCCTCGGGGGCATCGTGCTGCCGTTCGTCGGCATCAAGGTGATTGACGTGGTCCTGGTCGCCATCGGCCTGGCATAGGGAGCGATGGACTGTCATGACCCAGCGCCCCACGGCCGACGCGTTGCTGGCTCGCATCAAGGAGCGAGACCGCGCCCGCCTGCGGATCTACGTCGGGGCCGCTCCCGGCGTGGGCAAGACCTACGAGATGCTGCAGGAAGGCCACGCCCTCAAGGCCCGTGGTCTCGACGTGGTCATCGGCTATGTCGAGACCTATGGGCGCCGCGACACCGAGGCACAGCTGAAAGACCTCGAGGTCGTCCCGCGGAGGAAGGTCGACTATCGCGGCGTGACCATGGAAGAGATGGACGTCGAGGCGATCATCCGCCGGAAGCCTCAGATCTGTATCGTCGACGAGCTCGCGCACACCAACGTGCCAGGCAGCCGCCACGAGAAACGGTACGAGGATGTCATCGACATTCTCGAGGCCGGCATTCACGTGATGACGGCCGTGAACATCCAGCACCTGGAGACGCTGAACGACGCCGTGGCCAAGGCCACGGGCGTGCGCGTGCGCGAGACCGTGCCGGATACGTTCCTCGACCGTGCCGACGAGGTGATCAACGTCGACGTCACGGTCGAGGAACTGCGGAATCGCCTGCGCGAGGGGAAGATCTACCGGCCCGAGAAGGTCGAACAGGCCCTGACGAACTTCTTCCGCAAGGGCAACCTGTCGACGCTTCGCGAGCTCGCGCTTCGGGCCGTGGCGGACGAGGTCGGCGAGAAGGCGGCCAGCTACCGTGCCCGCGAGGGGCTGGAGCCCGCGCTGATTCCCGAGCGGGTCATGGTGTGCATGAGCTCGAACGCACACGCGCCGCGCGTGATCAGGACCGGCGCGCGCATCGCCGGCCGGCTGGGCTCCAAGTGGTATGCCGTCTACGTCGAGACGCCCCGCGAGAAACCCGGACGCATCAACGCTCGTGACGCCGAGGCGCTGCAGCAGAATATCCGGCTCGCGGAAAGCCTTGGCGCCACGGTGGTGAGAGTCAAGGCCGATCGGCCCTCCGACGGGCTCATCGCGTTCGCCCAACGCGAAGGCGTCACGCACGTCATCTTCGGGCAGAGCGCACGGTCACGGTGGGAACTGCTCATGCGCGGGTCCACGCTCGACCGATTCCTTGGCGGGGTTCCCGACGCCGCCGTCCAGGTCGTGCCCCTGAACGAGGTCTGATGACGGCGCGCGAGGTGCCCGTGATCAGCGCTTGTCGCGCTCTTCAGCGACCCGCGCCTCGAGACGCTTCATGGAATCGGCCGCGAGCGTGCGGCAGCCCTGCGGGTCCACGAACGGATCGCCCGGCGCGCCAGGGGCGATCGTGCCGCGCCTGGTCCGCTTCTCGGCCACCCCGGTGAAGCTGGGATGCGTGGAGACGACGATGTCGCAGGGCAACGCCGCGAGTTTGGCAATGCTCGCGCGGAAGCTTTCCACCAGGCTCGGGTGCGTGGCGTCCCCGGTGTAGCGGAAGCCGGGCGCCGACACGGCCGTGAGGCTGTCCGCATAGACCATGTGCAGGCACCGCGGTGCGCCGCCGGCCACGGGCTCGCAGGCGTCCCACGTCCAGGCCGTGCTGCCGGGTGTATGCCCCGGAATCAGGTGGGGAGTGAGCGCCAGTGGGCCCAGGCGGAGCACCTCGCCATCCTTGATCTCCCTCACGGTCTTCACGGGGGGGAAGGCGTTGGCCTCGCGGCCGAACCCGATCTGCGGATCGTCATCGAGCGGCAGACCCCGACGGATCGCCTCCGCGCTCCAGGGGCTCGCGACCACGGTGGCGCCGC
>Ga0105101_10001376_pt1 | contig 10584 bp, 3 predicted proteins | sample PPLLak21cMay2015_2_FD_87037 | JGI IMG/M metagenome (GOLD analysis project Ga0105101, IMG submission 87037) | Freshwater sediment microbial communities from Prairie Pothole Lake near Jamestown, North Dakota, USA - PPLs Lake P8 Core (1) Depth... | ecosystem: Environmental > Aquatic > Freshwater >...
CGCGCGGGTGATCCAGCCGCCAAGCCGCGCATCGATCGCGCCGATTGCATTGATGGGCCGGACGCCGCGGAAGTGCCCGACGACGACGATCGGCGCCTTGATGTCGCAGATGTCGGACAGCTTTACGCCGACTTCGAGCTTGATCGGCACGCCGAGCGTTGCCGGCTTCGCGTGCCGCTCGCGCGGCGGCTCGACCGTCGCCTGCGGCAACGAGCGCTTGCTCGAGCCGAGGGCCGCCTTGATGATCGCCTCCTCGGCGACGCGCTTCTCCTCTTGCGTCAGTTCGGCTTCAGTCTTGACCTCACGGTCGGCCAGCCGCCCGAGTTCCTCCAGCAGTCGCTTGTCGGCGGCGCTGCGGAACTCCCGCATCGTGGGCCGTCCGCGATCGACCCGCCGCAGCACCGATGTCGTGAGCACTTCGGTCTTCCCGGTCGCGAGCATCTCGTCGACGGCCGACAGCACTGTGTCGTTGCGGGCAAGATCCCCGTGCACTTCATCGACGTAGTAGGTCGGTACGTCGGGCAGCAACCCGAACGCATGCGGGACACGCCCGTCGCCCTCGGTCGTCAGCTCGTATTCGAACTCGCCCGGCGCGACGATCGTCAGGCCGGACACCGTCACGCGTCGGCTACCTGCCACGTACAGCATGCGCACCGGATCGATCGTCGGCGCGCGTTCCATGTCCATGTGGAACTGGTAGGACCGATTCAGGTGCTCCTGCGAGATGCCCGGGGCCGATCCCCACGTGTCCTTCTGGTAGATCGCATGCAGGTGAGACGTGAGCTTGCTCGGCGCGGGCAGCAGCATGTACGAGCCGACGAAGGTGTTCGTGATCTCGAGCAGTTCCGACATGTTGTGCGCGATGTCGATGCGCGCGAGCAGTTCCATCATCGAGTCACTTCCGAGCAGCACGGGTGGAATCGAGAAAGATCCGTAGTTGGGCGTGCCGAGCATCACGAGGCGCCCGCCGGTTACCAGTTCCGGGTCCTTCATCCTTTCCCACAGCTGCGGATGGCGGCGCATGAAGTTGCGCGCCACGACTCCACCCATCGAGTGCGCGACCAGATGGACGTGACGGTCCGGGAACTTCGCGCGGATGAAGTCAGCCAGCGCGTCGGACGCTTCGTCGATGTCGCGCCGCCAGTCGTACGCGAAGGGCTCGACGTTCCAGCGCGCCCGCAATGAGAGGACCGCACGCGCATAGAACTTCTTGTTGACGCCGGTCGCCTCGACGGTCAGGTCGCGGTTCGCTTCGGCCTTGCCGCCGGGATCGAGCTTCATGTCTTCGATCCGGCCGGTCAGGATGCGCCCGATGTTGATCCAGACGTTGTCCTTGTCGCCCTTCTTGTCGACGACCGCCAGATTGGAGCCGGTGATGCCGTGCAGGAACACGACATTGCCCAATGCCGGACTGCGCGAGCGGACGAGCTTCGCGCGCTGCGCGAGCCGTTGCAGGTCGCGCCGCTCGTTCTCGTCGAACTGCGTCTCGATCTCGGTCTGCACGGTGGCGCGGGTCTTGCCGCGCGGCTTGCCGCTCGCCAGCACGTCTTCGAGTTCGTCCCAGCTGGTCGACGTCTCCTTGCTGACGACCGCGCGCTTGGCCATTGCTGCCCCTCCCGAGTTCGAACGCAACTCACCGATCTTCGATCGCCTGCCGATCAGCGGCAAGACCTTTTTCCAAATTCGTCGGGATCCGCGCCGATGAGCAGCTTCTCCATCGAGGACCCGCGCAATTGCGCAGCCTTCGCTCGTGACCCAAGGTCAAGTAATCGACAGCAACTGCGGGCGCGCTTAGTATGTCGCGTCTACCGGCGCGGCCGCGACGAGTGTTGATCCGCCGAGTCGTGCGATGAACCGATCGTTCACCGCTTCGGGAGGCGCACCATGACCGTCCGCATCGACCTGCTTCGCCCGGATGACCTCCTCAATCTGCACATCGAAGGCGAGAACCTTCGCCTCGACCCGGACGCGCCCGATGGGCCGGCACTGGTGCTCGACGACCCGGGCAAGCCCGGATACCTGATCGTCGCGTTTCCGCCTCAGACGGTCGTCGAAGAGGCGGTCTTCGAGTCGTCGCAGACACTGCCGCCACCGCTCCCGCCGCCGCCGACCAAGGAAAGCGGAAAGCTGCACGAGCATCCTCCCGAGAAACAGCCGACGCTTCCGGTCCGCTCCCGCATCGGCGGCGCAAGCCGGCTGGTCTTTCGCATACCAGCGGGATCGCAACAGTCGATTCCATACAACATCGAAGGCCTGCTCGACTGGCGCGCCCTCGAACTCAATGTCTCGGCGCTGGCCGACCTCCCGGCCGAACCTACGGCAGAGCAGCGGAACAGTGCGCCGGCAATCACGAAGCCCGGGCGGCTGGACACGGCCATCGAGTTGCCCTATCGCCTGGTCCTGTCGCCGAATCATGCGGTGGCCTGGAAACATGCCCAGGGCCTGAAGACACGGCAGGGCGTGACCGAGTTGTGGCACACCCGGCTCGCACTGAAGTCCACCGACAACTCGGCGATAGAGCTTTCGCGCGCCAATCCTGCGCCGCTGAGGGCCATTTGGTCACCTGACTTCAACCCCAACAAGTTTCTTGGATCGGATCCGCCGCTCTTCGGCCAGCCGGACGCCAACTGGGGGCCGCCGCCGCCAAGTGTGCTGACTCCGATGACGCCGAGCGACCGGCACGAAATCGTTGTGCTGACGTCCGCGTTCTCCGGGTACGTCAAGGACATGGACGACTTCCGGTCGTACGAGCCGCAGCCGATCCGGGCCGAACAGCTGATGTTGTCGCCCCTCGGGGGTTGGCTGAAGTCCCGGGGCGAGTGGGATCCGCCGGCGACATATCGGCCCCCACGCTTTTCGGCGGTCGTCGCACTTGATCGGTGGAGCCGGACACTCGCCGATCTTGCAAACCTGAGGACCCGACCGCGCCGGCCGCCCGACGCGGCGCTGCCGGTCGAGCCGGCTCCGGCGGCATCGTCAGAGCCGGTCGAGGAGGAGACCGGCGCGCCGGCTCGGGCCGCCTTCGGTCCCGCTGACTTCATGCTGACCGCCGAGGCCACCCAGTTCGAGTCGATCCTCTGGCCGCAGCTTCTGGGCAAAACCGGGTCGCTGCTCAATGTATCGGAGTGGTCGCACATCGCGACGCTTGGCCGTGACCACTTCGTGCGCATCGTGTACGAAGGACATCTCTTTCCGTTCGGCCATCGCGCCGCGCTCATCAAGATCACCGAGCGCAAGATCCGCGACGTCCCGCAGGGCTCGATGACCCCGGTCGCCTGCCTGGTGCAGCGCATGTTCATCGTCGTGCGTCAGCCGCTGCGCAATTACCGCTCGCCCGAGATCCTGCCCAAGCTTCAGAACGGCGGACGCGGGCTTCCGTTGCGAACGATCCGCCTGACCACGCTGGTGACGCCCGACATCGCCAACCCATATCCGAACGGCCCGTGCAAGGTGTTTCCTGCCGATCCGGAAATCTTCTCGTTCTGGGTGCGACTGGGCGCCGGCGCCGCGACCACGGACGATTTCAAGTTCCATGCAATCGCCGAAGACATCGCCGGCGAAACCATCGACTTCACCTGCTCGCTGATCTTCATCCCGTTCGGTGAAGACGGCTTGCACCCTGCGCCATCGAATCACGAGAAAGTGTTCGACGCATACGACAAGAGCGGCGAGGCGCGAGCCTGCATCGTGTCCGGCCAGAAAATGACGTACGCGCCCAGGGCAGGCAAGGACAACACGACGCTGACCACGCAGAGTCTGTACTTCACCAGTCAACCGGCGCCGTTCAACAAGACCTTCGGCGCCTTCCTGCCCAGGCTGTTCAAGGCCAGGGTCAGGCTGCCGGCCGTCGAGTCGCTGCTCGGTGCGCCGGCCGAAGCGGAGATCGCGTTCCACTCGCAGTACATCGACGACCTCCCAGGCAACACGACCGGCCTCTTCGCGCGCGTGGTGAAGGAAACGACATCGGGCGTGCTGGCGGACAGCACGCTTGCCGCCGAATTCGAGGCCAAGAAGGCGGGCGGCTTCGCCACCCCCAACCTGTCGATCTCCGGGCTGACCCGCGAGCTGGGTCCGATGGCCGGTGACGCGACGAAGATCGCGACCGACGATTTCGATCCGGCTGACTTCTTCAAGGACATGAAGGACAGCGCGAAGCTGTTCGGCACCTTCAATCTGGCCGAGCTGCTCGAGCATCTGACACTGTCGGCCGGCGCGCCGAAGGTGCAGATCCAGCAGTCCGAGCTGCCAGCGCCGCCGCCGTTGCTGCGGCTGTTCAGGCTGACGACGACGCTCGACTGGGAGCCGAAGGTCAAGGCCGACTTCGCGCCGGCCGGCGGAGTCGTCAGATTCCTCGGCAGCCGGAACGGTCAACCGGCGAAGTTCGCAGTCCACGCGCGCATCGAGAAGACGGTCGGCGTGCCTCCGGTGTCCAACGCGTCGCCACCCATCGTCGACATGGAAGGCGCCTTGACCGACTTCCGGATCGAGCTTCTGCATGTCGTGGAGGTGCTGTTCGAGCGCTTCGCGTTCACTGCGAGACCCGGAAAGAAAGTCGACGTCGCGGTTGCACTCGACACCGCCAAGCCGGTGCGGTTCATCGACGACCTCGAGTTCGTCGAGAAGCTGAGGGAGACGATACCGCCCGGCCTGTTCGGCGACGGTCCCAGTCTCGATGTCAGCGCCACGCGCGTCAAGGCAGGATTCAGTGTCGGCTTGCCGCCGGTCGCAGTCGGGGTGTTTGCGCTCAAGGACGTGGTCATCGGGGCATTCATCGAACTGCCTTTCAGGGATGGCAAGCCGGTGTTCGACTTCGGCTTCTCCAGCCGCGAGCGTCCTTTCAATCTGACCGTCGCGTTCCTCGGCGGCGGCGGCTTCTTCCACCTGCAGATCGACACCCAGGGTGTGAAGATGCTCGAGGCGGCGCTCGAGTTCGGCGCCAGCGCCTCGATCGACCTTGGCGTCGCGAGCGGCGGCGTTCACATCATGGCGGGCATCTACTTCTCGATCGAGCGCCGCACGATCGGCGGCCAGGATGTCGATGCCGCAACGCTCGGCGGATACCTGCGCATGGGCGGCGAACTGTCGGTGCTGGGGATCATCTCGGTGTCGCTCGAGTTCTACTTGATCTTCGCGTACCAGTCGGAAGGAGCCAAGAAGTACGCGTACGGCCGTGCCACGCTGACCGTCAAGGTCGAAGTGCTGCTGTTCAGCACGTCCGTGGAGATCAGCGTCGAGAAGCGCTTTGGCGGATCGGGTGGTGATCCACACTTCCTGCAGACGTTCGAGACACCGGCGATCTGGACCGAATACGCCGGCGCGTTCGCATAGCCACGGCGCAGGAGCTTTCGATGGCCAATCAGACCATTCTCTTCACCGTTCTGCCGCGCAGCCTGTCGCTCAATCCGGCGCCGATTCCGATTTCGGTGTTCGTGGCGCCTCGGCTGCAGGGCGCCGACCGACTTGCGCAGTTTCCGGACTGGCTCGACTGGACGGGGCAGCTGAAAGACCGCGGTCTCAAGCTGACGCTGCGCTGCGCGACCCAGACGCTGACGGTCGATGTCGACCCGACTCCGTTGCGGCCCGACTTGTGGCGTGCAATGTTCAATGAGCAGACGTTTGTGCGCTCGCACGCCTTCAACGACTACGCGGATCGCGCCATCTTTTCGTACCCGGCACGGGTTGCGCTGAGCGTTATCAAGTCCACCTACCAGGAAGCGAGCGTCGCTCTCGCGCTGCCCGAGCGGAATCCGCCCTCCGACGACGACGACGATCAGCGCCATTCGCCCAGCCGGCAGATCCTCAAGGGCCTGTTGTCCGGTCTGGCGGTCAATTGGAACGACCGCGAAGGCGAGCGTTTGCGCGACGTCCATCGCAAGAAATTCAAGGGTCTGAGCAGTTTCCGCGCGGCCGCGCGTTACGAAGCCGACTGGCTCGCAGCGGACGGAACGCTGAAGAGCGTGCCACCGATTGCCGGTGGCGATGCGGCGGGCTTCCGCCGTCAACTGGCGCAGCAGTTCGCTGTGTACAGCCACATGCCGCAAGGCGCGCCGGTTCACGCGAACCCGCCCGACTTCGCCAAGCTGATCGACTTTCACCAGGCGCTGTCGAGTCTCGGTTCGTTCCCGGAACTGCTGCGCGCGCTCGGACTGGTGCTCGACTTCGAGTTGCCGGCGAAATTCGTCGCGCTGACCGCGGCCAATTCGACGGGCAGGCTGGCAGTCGTCGATCTGCCGGGTCGCCAGTGGTCGATACCGACTCAGTCTCCGCCGAACGCAGCGCCGCTCGAAACCGCCTATCTGCACTTTGCGACTGGCGACAGTTCGAATCCCTTCCGGCTGTTCGCTACGGCGCCCGGAGTGCTCGGCGGCGGCCTGCAGGAACTTGACGTGTTCGGACTCCTCAATCTCGAGCCCGTGCGCTACGGCATCGCGCAGGTCGACCTCGAAAGCGGCATGCACAAGGCAACGCGGCTGGCGGAGTCGTGGCAGGACGGTCGCGACGGTCCATCGCTTCCCGATCACCCGGAAGTGTTCGACGAGACCACGACGCTGCCGTCGTTGCGCTCGGGCGGTTTTTCGCTCTACGCGGATGCACGCGCGTTGCGCCTGTCGCGAACCTTCAGTTCGCAAAAAGGGTTGAATGCAAGCGTCGAGCAGGCCACGCCCGCTCCGAGGCCGCTGTTTGCGGAAGACCTGACGCACGGCTATCGCGTCGATGTGTGGGACTCGTTCACGGGCCAGTGGAATTCGCTGCATCGGCGCCGCGCGGTCTACGACATCGGGGGGTTGACCTTCAAACCCGACGACGAAACGGAAGGGTTCACCGAACTGGCCGCCGCGCAGGCGGCTCCCGACCCGGCAAACCCGCCGCCCAACGACCTTTACCTCAACGAATCCATCGCACGCTGGAACGGGTGGAGCCTCAGCGTGCCGTTTCCCGGCAAGGTGATGACGGACGACCCCGATCCGGCGAAGGCGCTGGTCGAGGATCCGACTCGGCCGCCGAATCAGGCGGCCACTCCCTTCAAGATGAGCACGCAGTTCTCGGTGGTCGCGCAATCATTGCCCGCCTTGCGGTTCGGCCGCCGGTATCGCTTCCGCCTGCGCGCCGTGGATATCGCCGGCAACAGCATGAAGTTCAACGATCCGCTCGCCGCCCTGCTCTCGTTTCTTTCCGGTTTGCCGAGAGACCCGGACGGCTTTCCGTATCTGCGCTACGAACCGGTGGTGGCGCCGACTGTGGTGCTGCGCGACGCGCGCAGCATCACCGATCCCGGTTCGCAACTGCAGCGCCTGGTGATTCGCACGTTCAACGACGATCCGTTGCGGGATGGAGATGCTGCCGACACGACAGCAGCCGACCGCTTCATCGTGCCGCCAAGCACCAGCGTGGAGGTCGGCGAGCGCCTCGGCATGTTCGACACGAACGGAAAGCTCGACACCAGCACCGCGATGTACAAGCTGATCGGCGAGCGCGACCAGGGCACGATCGACGAGGTTGACATCGACGTCGCGGGCAAGAAGCAGAAGTTTCCGCTGGTCGACGCCGACTCGCTCGATGCGCTGCCCTATCTGCCGGACGTGCTGGCGCGCGGTGCGGCGCTACGGGATTTGCCCGGCTCCGCCGCAGAGAGTCTTGGGACCGCAGTGCCCGGCGCGGGGGCGGCCGCGCCGGTCGACTACCAAGAACTGACGGACGCGAATCCTCGGCCCGGATCGGCGACGTTTGTGAGCTTCGGTGGCGACGGCGACTGGCAGAAGCTGCTGCCGTTCCGGCTGACCCTGGTCGACGGCAGCGCGCCGCCGGAATGGAACCCACAGCAGCGCGTGCTGGCCGTATCGCTGCCGAAAGGCACGCAGGCCGTCGTGCCGCTGAGCAGCTACCTGCATGCCGATGACCTGAAGCTGATGGGCGTCTGGCAATGGTTGCGCGAACACATCGAAAAGGTGACCGGAGAGAACCCCGGGGTTCCGGTGGCCGATGCACAACTCGACAGCGAGAAGATCGCCCACCTGCTTCAGCGCGCGCACGAAGGCGGCCACTGGATGCTCACACCACCGAAACTGCTGACACTCGTTCACGCGGTCAAGCAGCCGCTCGGATCGCCGCAGTTCACGCGCCTTTACGTGCAGCACGAGCCGTATGGAACAAAGGATAAGTGGGGCACCGTCAACGAACTGGCGGCGCCGGACCCGACCGTGTTGCAGACGGCGCCCGAGTCACGACCCACTGCGCCGAGCGAGCTGGGGACGATTTCAGCCTGGCGACGGCCGGGTTCGCCCGAGGCCCATCTGCTGGGCGGCCTTGAAATTCACGCTGCGAGCACCGACAAGATCGAGTTGCTCGCCGAATGGAGAGATCCCTTCGACGACGTATCTGCGCCTCGCGACAAGGCCCGCAACGACAATGGCGAGTACTACCGGCGCACCATTGCCGAAGCCGACGAAATTCCGGTGCCATCGACGCGCGAAGGCCTGATCACGGTCGGACGCGGGACACCCGCGTTCCGGCGCGTCGCCTACTACGATGCCGATCACGACCTGCTGTGCTTCGTGCGCGGCGGCGACCGTCTCGGTAATCTTGCGAGCGGCGTCACCATCTACGGCGACGCGGCGCCACGCCATCACTTCGACGACACGCGCTATCACAAGGTGACATACACAGCGCGGGCGACGTCGCGCTATCGCGAATACTTCACGGCGAACACGGGTCTGTCCGAGGACGAGCAGGCCAGGGAGTTCACACGGACAAGCGATCCCGTCGTGGCCGAGGTGCCGGCTTCAGCGCGGCCCGCCGCACCGCATATCAGCTACGTCGTGCCCACCTTCGGCTGGCAGCGCCAGACGCAGAGCAACCTGAAGCGCAGCGTGCGCTTTGGCGGCGGACTCCGCGTGTATCTGGACCGGCCATGGTTTTCGTCGGGCGACGGCGAATTGCTGGGCGTGACCTTCTACGACTACAGCAACGGGAGCCTGGTCGACCGCGAAGCGTGGAAGCCCTACGTCACGCAATGGGGTCGCGATCCCATATGGAACGCTGCGGACCTGGGCCAGCTTCCGTTCGGATTTCACTTTCCGAACAAGGTGGCGGACGAGCCGAGCCTCAGCCTTCCGGGCCGCGCACCCGGGCGGGTGGGCGTCGCGGGCTTTGCGGTGGACTTCGACTACGACCTTCAGAAGTGGTTTGCGGACCTCACGATCGACGTACAGTCGCACGCCTACACACCTTTCGTGCGCCTGGTCCTGGTGCGCTACCAGCCGTTCGCTCTGCCCGATTCGAAGCTTTCACCCGCCGTCGTTGCCGACTACATCCAGCTGACACCCGAGCGATCGGCGGTGGTGACGGTTGACCCCTACCATCCGCGTGTGCTGCGACTGACCGTCAGCGGGCCCGCGCCCACCGGTCCCGCGCCGGAGATCGTTGGCTCAAGGCTGACGAATGCAGTGAACGTGCCGACACTCGTGACGGTCACCGTTCAGCGGCGCGATCCCTCGATCGCCACCGACCTCGGCTGGGTCGACGCGCCTGCACTTGCGACCGTGACGGTGGAACCCTCGACCGATCCATCGGGCCTCGTTCGCTGGACCGGTGCCATTCGCTTCGTCCAGACGCCCCAACCCGGAAACTGTCGGCTTGTGATCCGCGAGCACGAGTACCTGTCGGCCAACCATACGATCGACACGGTCGGGCGTCGTGGTCGAACCGTGCGCGAACAGCCGAAGCGGCTGATCTACGCGGAAACGGTGGACATCGACGTCGCGCTGATCGGCGGCCCGACGACCACGACCGGAACGACGCTGAACGGCTGAAAGAGAAAGGACGGCGCGGTCGCGCTAAGGCAGGCGCGGTGGCAACGTATCGAATGGCGCTGCGTTTCCGGCGTCGCTGGCGTGCGTCACGTCCACCGGCTCGACGTCGATGACTTCACCGGGCCGACTCCCGGATCTGTCCCAACTGGCATTCGGTCCGCGCCGTCGCAGCCTGTATCGCAGCCACAGAATGCGCACGGCAGCCGACACGACGATCGCTCCAACCACGACCGCCGCGATCGTGAGAAAAAAGAAGGAAAGGACCAGCAGCGGAAGTGCAATCAGTGCGACCAGCAGCCAGCCAAGCAGGCCGGGAGGTTTGACGTCAATGACGACGCGGCGCTGACTCATCAGGTGCCTATCAGGAGTGCGTCACGATTCTGCTCGGGTCGCTTCGCTTTCCGCCCGATGAGTGGTGGGTGATGAGGGCTTCGAACCCCCGACCTATACCGTGTGAAGGTACCGCTCTACCCCTGAGCTAATCACCCCGCCAAACAGCTCTGCAAGACGCGCTTCCCCCGCCGCGATGCCGCAAGCGTCTGGATCCTGCTGCGAGGCTTTGCGCCGAGTGAACGTATGGCTCTGCCGCCGAGCTGACGCTCGGTTGAGAGTCCGAGCGCGCGAGAATTATTGCATACCGGCGGCGCGCGAACGGCCCGCGACCGCCTTGCCGCCGAGGCTTACGATAGTGGCCCGAAGGAGGCGCGTTTGAACCTGTCGCATACGCTGTTCCGCACCGCGCGCCGGCTGCCGGGCGCGATCGCCGTCATCGAGC
>Ga0105101_10001377_pt1 | contig 10574 bp, 6 predicted proteins | sample PPLLak21cMay2015_2_FD_87037 | JGI IMG/M metagenome (GOLD analysis project Ga0105101, IMG submission 87037) | Freshwater sediment microbial communities from Prairie Pothole Lake near Jamestown, North Dakota, USA - PPLs Lake P8 Core (1) Depth... | ecosystem: Environmental > Aquatic > Freshwater >...
TTACCATCATCGAGGAAGATGGCGGGAGTCCCGCCGATGTCCAGGCGCTGACCCAGCTGGAAATGGCTTTCCACCGGATTGGCGCAGGTTTTCATGTCTATCTTGCCGCCGGCCTTGGCGATGCCGATGGCCTTGGCACGGTCCTTGGCGCACCACACCGCCACCGCGCGCTTGTAGCTCTCCGAACCGATGCCGGTTCGCGGATAGAACAGGTAGCGCACCTTGACGCCCTGCTTGTTGAGCGCGGGCACGTCGAGATGAAACTTGGCGCAGTAGCCGCAATCCACGTCAGTGAACACCGTGAGCGTGCGCTTGGGCTTGTCGGGTCCGATTACGAGCATGTTCTTCTCATCCACCTCATTCAGCAGGCGCGTGCGGATCACGGCGCGCCGGGCCTCGGTGATATTGCTCTGCGCGCGCAGATCCATGACGTCGCCCATGAAAAGATATTTGCCGTCGCTCGTGGTGTAGAAAATCTTGGAGTCGAATTCGACTTCGTACATCCCGGTAACGGGAGATGGCTTGACGCTCGCCGCCTTGAGCTCGGGGAAGGCGCGGACAAGTTCCGCTTTTATCTGCTGCTCTTCCTTTTCGCCGGCAGTGGCGGAAAAGGGCATGGCGAGGCAGGCAAGACCGAATATAAAGAATCGCAACATTAGATTGTTTCTCGCTGATAGGGGGTTTCGGGTCGGGATCGCGCCGGCCATCATACTGACCGGACGCGGTCCACGCCAGCATTAGACGGTACCGGATGCATTCGGTTCGCGGTCACTTCAGCGACTGTTCCGCCTGCTGCACCACGCGCGTCATGGGGATCACGCTGTCGGGATTGAGCGAGATGGACTCGATGCCCTGCCGCACCAGCCAGGTGGTGATCTCGGGGTAGTCCGACGGCGCCTGTCCGCAGATGCCGACGTATTTGCCCAGTTTGCGGGCGGCCTGGATGGCCATCTCCATGAGCCTCAGCACCGCCGGGTCGCGCTCGTCGAAACCAGTCACCAGCCCCGAGTCGCGGTCCACGCCCAGGGTCAGCTGGGTCAGGTCGTTGGAGCCGATGGAAAAACCGTCGAGGTGCTGCAGGAACTCCTCCGCCAGCAGGGCATTTGCCGGGATCTCGCACATGAGGTAAACCTTGAGCCCGGCCTTGCCGCGCTCGAGCCCGTGCGTGCGCATGACAGCCAGCACCTTTTTCGCCTCGTCCACGCTGCGCACGAACGGGATCATCACGACGACGTTGTCCAGCCCCATGTCCTCGCGCACCTGTTTCAGCGCCGCACATTCCATGGCGAAGCTGTCGCGGAACGATTCCGAGTAATAGCGCGAGGCCCCGCGCAGCCCGAGCATGGGATTCTCCTCATTCGGCTCGAAACCGGCACCGCCGAGCAGCGAGGCATATTCGTTCGATTTGAAATCGCTCAGGCGCACGATCACCGGTTTGGGATGAAACGCGGCGGCGATTGTACCGATGCCCTCGGCAAGACGGCTGATGAAATAGGTGCGGCGGTCCGCGTAGCCGGCCGTCAGCCGGTCGATGTGACTCTGCTCGTCCGGGTTGAGTTTGTCGTATTCCAGCAGCGCGCGCGGATGCGCCTGGATGCTGTGATTGATGATGAACTCCAGGCGCGCCAGCCCCACGCCGTCGTTCGGCAGGAACGAGTGTTCAAAGGCCTGGTCGGGATTTCCCACATTCATCATGATTTTCGTGCGTGGGCGGTGCGCGGAATCCAGCGCGATGCGGTCGATGCGGAATTTCTGCTCGCCTTCGTAGACCTGCCCGGTGTCGCCCTCGGCGCAGTTCACCGTCACTGGCATGCCGCTGCGGATGACTTCGGTGGCGTCGCCGCAACCCACGATGGCCGGAATGCCCAGCTCGCGCGCGACGATGGCGGCGTGGCAGGTGCGCCCGCCGCGATTGGTGACGATGGCGGCAGCGGTTTTCATCACCGGCTCCCAGTCGGGGTCGGTCATGTCGGTCACCAGCACCTCGCCGTTGCGCAGGCGCGCCATGTCGGCCGATTTCTCGATCACGTGCGCCGAGCCGACCGCAATGCGACGGCCGACGCTTTTGCCGGAGGTCAGCAGCTTGCCGCGCGACTCCAGGGCATAAATTTCGTAGACATCGCGCGTTTCGCGCGAGCGCACCGTCTCGGGACGCGCCTGCACGATATAGAGCTTCCCGTCCACGCCGTCCTTGGCCCACTCGATGTCCATGGGCCGGTCCTGGCCGGCGAGCTTCGAATAATGCCGCTCTATTTTGATGGCAAAGCGCGCCAGCTCCAGCGCCTCGTCGTCGGTCAGGGAGAAGCGGAGACGATCCGCCTCCGGCACCGGGATGTTCTGCGTCGGATTGCCATCCGCGGCATCCTTGGCGTAAATCATCTTGATCGCCTTGGTGCCGAGGTGTCGCTTGAGGATCGGCCGCTTGCCATCCATCAATGTCGGCTTGAAGACATAGAACTCGTCCGGGTTGACCGCGCCCTGCACCACGTTCTCGCCGAGACCGTAGGCGGCATTGATGAAGACGACATCGCGGAACCCGGTTTCGGTGTCGAGCGTGAACATCACGCCGGAAGAAGCGATGTCGGATCGAACCATTTTCTGCACGCCGATCGAGAGCGCCACCTGCGCGTGATCGAATCCCTGGTGCACGCGATAGGAAATCGCCCGGCCATTGAAGAGCGAGGCGAAAACGCGCCGGCAGATGACCAGCAGATTTTCCGCGCCGCGGATATTGAGAAAGGTGTCCTGCTGGCCGGCGAAGGAGGCATTCGGAAGGTCCTCGGCCGTGGCCGAGCTGCGCGCCGCCACGTCCGGCTCCGGTCCGTATTGTCGCGCCAGGTTCCCGTACGCCGTCGTGATTTCCCCGGCCAGGTCCGGCGGCATCTCGGCGTTGAGAATCCAGCCGCGAATCTCGGCGCCGGCCCGCTCCAGCTCCGCCAGATCATCCGAATCCACGCCCTTCAGGCGTGCCTGGATGCGCTCGGTGAGATGATTGTGTTCGAGAAAATGCCGGTAGGCCCCGGAAGTGGTGGCGAATCCGTCGGGGACCCGCACCCCTTCGGCGCTCAGGTGGCGGAACATCTCGCCCAGGGAAGCGTTCTTGCCACCGACGAGGGGGACGTCATTCATCCCCAACTCGGAAAATGTGCGGATATAACGCATGCCGAGGGCACAAAATAACCCATGCCCGGTGGATTTCCAATGAAGCCCCGCAAACCGTGCGAAACAAAGCCCGACCACCGGATTGATCAAAAATAAGTACCTGTAAACAGGAAGTTACAAACTATTTATCACGGCCCGATTGCATCTGAATCCCTACCAGGGCGGTAGGCATGATCTATGCTTGCATCTTGAACAGAATAATCGGGCCGCACCTTTAACTGAATGCAAAGTGCCGTAAATTCAACCGAAACACCGGCTCAGAAACCCACACTCACGGCACGGATCCTGGAAAATCTGGGGCTGGACAGTTTTCGCGGCCGCATGCTGTACATCGCGGCGCTCTCCATCGGCTTCATGGTGCTCACCGCCTGGATGGCGCAAATGCGCGTCAGCGAAGCCACACAGCAGGGGATTTCCAATGTCATCGACCAGCAGGAAATCCTGCGCGTGCTGCGTGACGTCTCCGGCGACATTTGGCTGGCGGAAACCAGCCTCCACCATCTCCCGGAATCGAGCATGGCGCGCGGCGTCATCGCTCTCAAACATCTGAAAAACGCGCTCGACAAAACCGGCTTGCTGGCGGAGGTGGCGAAAAGACAGCATTCAGCGGCACTACAACAAGAAACGCAGGAATTCATCGCCAGCCTCGACCGGTTGCACCGTGAGGTGACGGCCGTGAACACCGCCGGGTCACTGACCGCGTTGCATGCCCGTGCCGAACCCCTTCTCGAGAAAGTCCGAGTCACCATGTTCACGCTGGAAAAAACCCTCGCCGGCCGCAGCATCGAAGACATGCACCTGCTGACGCAGGCGGTCGAGCGCCAGCTGCAATCGCTCTGGATCGCCACGCTGGTGGGCATCGCCGCCATCATCGCGTGGCTGCTGCTGTTCGAATATTCAATCCGACAGCCGGTGGCGCGCATCACCGGCGCCCTCAAGGCCGAGGCGGAAGGTTCCAGGCTGGTGACGGTACCGCGCACGCACACCGAGGAAACGGGAAACCTCGTTTCCGCCTTCGACCATATGCGCCGGCAGGTGCGGGCGCGCCAACAGCGCCTGGAAACCATTCTGGACAACGCCGCCGAGGGCATCATCACCTTCGACGCCGAGGGCCACATCGAGGGCTTCAACAAGGCGGCCGAAAAGCTGTTCGGCTACGCCCAGGAGGAGGTCCTCGGAAAGGACCTGCGGCTGATCCTGCCGCCGCAGACACGCGAAAGCCGCGAGGATTACCTGAAGCATTTCATCCGCACCGAAATCCAGCGCCTCGTCGGCCATGAAGGCGAGGTCACCGGGCGCCACAAGGACGGCACCACTTTCCCGATGGCGCTCAAGATCAGCGCCATGATGCTGGAAGGTAAACAACTGTACACCGGCCTGGTGGCGGACATCAGCGAACGCAAGGCCATGCTGGAAAACCTCAAGAACATGGCCGAGCATGACGGCCTTACCGGACTTTACAACCGCAGCTACTTCCAGCAGGAACTGGAACGCGTGGTGGAACGCGTCAGACGCGCCGGCGGCATCTGCTGTTCACTGCTCTATATCGACTTGGACAATTTCAAGTACATCAACGACACGCTGGGGCATGCCGCCGGCGACCGGCTGATCATCGAGGTCGCCGGCATCCTGAACAAGCGCGCGCGCAAAAGCGACCTGATCGCCCGTATCGGCGGCGACGAGTTCACCGTGCTGCTGTTCGACACCACGCCCATGCTGTCCGTGCAGGTGGCCGAGTCTTTCCGCGCCAGGCTGGCCGACTATCTCTTCAAGCACGGCGGCGAGCAGATCGACATCGGCTGCTCGATCGGCGTGGCCGGCATCAGCCCGGGCACGACGTCCGCCGTCGAAGTCCTGTCACAGGCCGACCTCGCCTGCCATCTGGCCAAACGCGGCGGCCGCAACCGCGTGCATCTGTACAACACCGAGGACGCCGAAAGCGCCGCCGCCATGGCCATCGACATGGGCTGGTCGCGGCGCATCAAGGAAGCCATCGAAAAAGACCGTTTCGTGCTGGCCTGCCAGCCGATCGTCAAGACCGCCACGCGCGAAATCGAATCCTACGAGGTGCTGATCCGCATGCTCGACGAACGCAACGAGCTGATCATGCCATCGGGATTCCTGGCCACCGCCGATCGATTCGGGCTGGCGGCGGAAATCGACAAATGGGTCATTCGTCACGCCATCGACGGTCTGGCCCGGCAGCGCGCCATCTCTCCCCGCCTGCGCTATGCCATCAATCTGTCCGGCAGCACGCTGACCACGCCGGGCATCTGCGATCTGATCCAGGACAAGCTCAAGGATACCGGCCTGGATCCGGCGGCCCTGACCTTCGAGGTGACGGAAACCGTGGCCATCGCCGACATGGTGGCGGCGGATCTTTTCCTGTCGCGCCTGCGGTCCATGGGCTGCCAAACCGCCCTGGACGACTTCGGTTCGGGCATGGCCTCGTTCGCCTATCTCAAGGACCTGCCCGTGAACAGCGTCAAGATTGACGGGCGTTTCGTGAAAAACCTGGCGACCAGCCCGGTGGATCAGGCGATGGTGAGGGCCATGAACGAGATAGCGCATGCACTGGGCAAGCAGACCATTGCCGAGTTCGTGGAAAACGAAGAGAGCTTCAAGCTGCTCTCCGCCTATGGCGTGGACTTCGCCCAAGGTTACCATCTGGGAAGGCCGGACGTGACACTGCCCTGCTCCGCCCTCACCAAGGGACGCTGCGCTTCTTGAGATATCTCCGGCAGTGGCGTTTCCCCTCCTCAAGATAATGTTGTCCGGGCAGCCTGTTGATCGTTCCTTCCGCGGGTATGATAGGCGGATGCGCCGCCGACCGTTGCGACCGGATTCCCCGAAATGAAAGTGGATCGCCTGGCGCGCACCGCCCTGTTTCTGTGCGTGACCGCCTTGTCCGGCGGCTTGTCCTGGGCCGAAACAGGTTCCCGAACGCCAAGACCCTTCTACAGCTTTAACCAGAACCCCCTGATACAGATATACGGACTGCCCGCCATCGGGGAATCGCGTGTGCTGGGCCCGGATATATCAACCCTGACGGTTCACCTGCAGATTGCCAATCATTTTACCGGCGCCAATACCAGTTCTGAGATCCTGAGTCTGGATGGGGAAACCCGGCGTCTGACACTGCTCTGGCGTCAGGGGCTGGCTGGCAACAGGGAATGGGGATTTGAACTGCCGTTTGTGTCACACAACGGCGGGTTTTTGGACACGTTCATTGAAGAGTTCCACGATATTTTCGGCATGCAGCAATATGGCCGCACCGACCTGCCGCGTAACCGGACCGATTATCGCTATACCCGTCATGGCGTTAATCTTGTCAACCTTAACCGCGCCGTCAGCGGCCCGGGTGATGTGCGATTATTTGCCGGGGAACGCGTGACTCCGAAAACAAGGTTGAGCGGTTATACCGCCGTCTGGCGCGTAAGCCTGAAGCTGCCCACCGGCGACGACGCCAAACTGCTGGGCAGCGGCAGCACGGATCTGGCCGGCTGGTTGAGCGCCGCCACGACCCGCCCGTCCAATAAATGGAATCTGTACGGAGGTGGCGGTTTGTTGTTGATGAGTGAAGGCAACGTCATGCCGGCACAGCAACGCCATGTTGTTGCCTTCGGGACATTCGGTATCAGCCAGAAATTCTCTTCACAAGTGACGATCAACGCCCAATTGGACACGCACAGCCCGTTCTACAGCGACAGCGGTTTGCGGCAATTGGGACGTTACGCCGTACAGGGATTACTGGGCCTGGACTGGCAATTCGCGCCACGAAAATTCCTGGCGTTTTCGATATCGGAGGATCTGGTGGTAGGCGCTTCGCCCGATGTAACGTTCAACCTGTCCCTCACCCTGCCCTTCTGATAGCGGTATATCTCTAAGTCGCCAGAGACTCGAGCAGTTTTTTCAGGCCTTGCTCAAAAGGTGTCGCCGGCGCGCCGCCAAAGGTGTTTCTAAGGCGCGTCACATCGGCGCAGGAATGTTGAATATCGCCTAAACGCGGTTTTTCGTGGCGTTTTTCAATCTTGTTCCCGGACAATTTTTCCAGGTGCCCCAGAAGCTCCAGCAGCGAGTGGCTTTTACCGGTGCCAACATTGAAGACGCCGCCCGCCCCCCGCGTATCGCGCAAGGCCGTGCTGAGCAGATCCGCCAGATCCGCGACATACACAAAATCGCGCGTTTGCCTGCCATCGCCGAAAACCGTTACGGGCTGTTTGCGGAAAAGCCGGTCGACGAAAATACTGATAACGCCAGAGTAGGGTGACGACGGGTCCTGCCGCGGGCCGTAAACATTGAAAAATCGGAACGACGTGGTCGCAAGCTTGTATTTGCTGAAATAGTAAAGGAGATAATACTCCCCCGCGAGTTTGTCCACGGCATAGGGGGATAACGGCTTCGGCGTCACCTCCTCGGAAACAGGAATCTCAACGGTGTCACCGTATACCGCAGCCGAACCGGCGTAAAGGAAACGCTTGATTTCCTTGCGCCGCGCCGCTTCCAGCAGATTCAGCGTGCCGTCAAAATTGCACTGGTGGGTTGTCACCGGATCATCGATGCTCGCCTGCACCGAAGCCACCGCCGCGAGATGCACCACGGCATCCATGCCCTCCACGCAACGGTTCACCAGCTGCGCATCCCGGATGTCGCCTTCGATGAACTCTATCGCGGAGACCCGGGGAAGGTTTTCCCGCTTGCCGGTGGAAAGGTTATCCAGAATTCTGACTTGATCGCCCGCCGACAGCAGACGCTCGGCCAGATGCGATCCGATGAATCCGGCCCCGCCTGTGACTAATACTTTCATAGCTTAAGGTCCTCCCGCACCCAGGTTTTATCGGTATGCATCCTGTTGCCGGTCAAGCCTTATTCATTCGGCGCTGAATCGCGTTCAACGCAAATTTGTTCCATTCAAGCACCAGGATCACCAAACCAGATGCCGCGGCATCGATCAGAAAGTCGTAGATGTCCGCTACACGTCCCGGCAACGTCGCCTGGTGCAGTTCGTCCAATCCGCCGATCGCAGATACGGCAACAAACAGCAGTACGGGCCACCTCCCCCCTGTGCCGAGCCAAAACAACAGGCTTAGCGCGCCAAAGTAGAGAGAATGCGCGATCTTATCGTACGGTACCGGGAATAATCCGGCGGCAAACGGCTGACTCCCTCCCCAGAACAACATTACTACCAAGGTTGCCGCACAGAGCCAATAGAAAGCCCGGGGCAGTCTGAAAAAGTACAGGCCGAAATCACGCATACACATACCTCAAGGTCTCTAGAACCTATCTCAAAATCATTTCCCCCTCCCCTTGCGGGAGGGGGTTAGGGGGAGGGGGAAATCGGAAACGGAGTACGATGCTGAATTCTCCGGTGATCTTCTCACCCCCACCCTGGCCCTCCCCCGTCAAGGGGGAGGGAATTTGATTTTGAGATAGGTTCTAATATCTTCATGAACCGTTGCTTATGAGATTTCCAAGCAGATCTTTCCATGCGCGCAAGGCCAGCGGTTTTTGATATTTCATTTCGAAAAGCCTGCGCGCATTCAGGCCCATCTCTTTGCGGAGCTGAGGGTCGGCATCCAGACGCACCAGATGGTCCACCAGCGCGCCCCAGTCTCCCCGCTGCACCGCGACTCCGCACTTCGCTTTTTCAATGACCTGAGGTATCTCACTGGTAACATCCCCGATGAAAATTACCGGTCGTCCCGCAGCGGCAATGCCATAGAATTTGCTCAACAGCACTAATCCCCTCATTCCAGCCCGCATCGTAATGAAGTGCACGTCAGGCGCGCTCAGGCTTTGCGCAAGCAATGACTTCGGCTGGTATGGCAGCATCATGACATTTGTCAGGCCCCACTCCCGCACCTGGTCTTCAATCGATTGCCGCTGTGCGCCATCACCAACAAACAGAAACGTAAAGCGCCTGTCTTTCTGCAGCGCCTTTGCAGCATTCAGGACCGTCTCAAACTCATGCACGCGTCCCATATTCCCCGAGTAACCCATGACAAAGTGGCTATTGAGCCGCCACAATTTGCGGAAACTGTTTTCCTCAGGTTTGATTGGATAAATCAGCTCTCCATCCGCCCAGTTTTCTATTACCGTCACCTGGCTTGCGTCAACTCTTGCCTCGGTCATTATGCGCTGCTGCATCTCGCGTCCAACCACTACGTTCATGCGGGCATGACGGAGGGTTCGGTTACGCATGCGCCGCAACAAGCCGCCCATGGTGCCCGATGCACACCAGATGCCCAGCGTGCCAGCCACCTCCGGAAACAGGTCTTGCAACCAGTTGACAAGACGCGCGCGGCGCATGCGCGCGGCGGTCATTGCAACAACGGAAATGAGCGGCGGGTCGGTCTCTGCCACGATGATATCGCCAGGTTTGGCAAGCTTGATGAGACGCCAGGCCGCGCTCAGGGAAAACGTAAGATAATCCAGCGCGCGGCCTACCAGGCGATTACGGCCAAAACGCGATGACCACACGCGGCTCACAAGGACGCCATCCACCATCTCTGATTTGTGCAGCACCGCGTTCGGGTCGTCGTAGCGCTGCTGGCTGGTGACGACATGCACCCGCATGCCATCGCCGGCCAGGTAAAATGCGAGATCCGACAGAAGCTGACTTGTCGCCGAGATATCCGGATGGAAATAGCGATTAATGAAAATAATCTTGCGCTGCGGAACAATCGCATCATTACTGATACTGTGGTACGCCCCCCGATTTTCTATGTCCATCGTTATTGCTCTATAAACATCTTAATACACTACTATATTAGCGAGGTTTCTGCATCGTTCCACCATTACCCCTATCCCGCTCCTCTTTATCCCATGGCAATTATCCATTCACTCTTACCGATTCCCAGAAACTCACAGTTCCATTCTCGATCCACATCAGTGGCTGCAGCACTTGTTCATACTGAGCCAGGTTTTTCATGTTCTTGTGGCTCTGAAGTTCGTCCAAACAGAAAGTCACCCTGAACTGCTGCCCCGTCATATGTGTAAACGTTGTATATACGCTGCAGCTGAAATTGATGCTCCCCAAGGAATGCTATCACAGCGTGCGCCAATGCCTGCTTCTCATACAATTCAATAAAAGAACACTCTACATAAATGTAATCGAATGCCGACAGGAACCGATCGCAGCCCTTCAGCGCTTCGAGCTCATAGCCTTGCACGTCAAGCTTGAGCAATGCGGGTGACTCGATCAGATCACTGCCTATGACCGAATCCAGTCGCTCAATACGCACTTCCTCTGTTCCGACCGGCTCCGTCCCAGGAAACACGCTGCGTTGGAGTCTCGTGATCGGGAGCAAAGATGAAGAGTGGTCGCGTGCAGATACGTGCATCTGCGCAAATTGGTTCACAGGACCAATTGCCAGTTGATGGAGCGTTACCTGACAACTTCCTTTAAAGAA
>Ga0105101_10001378_pt1 | contig 10571 bp, 11 predicted proteins | sample PPLLak21cMay2015_2_FD_87037 | JGI IMG/M metagenome (GOLD analysis project Ga0105101, IMG submission 87037) | Freshwater sediment microbial communities from Prairie Pothole Lake near Jamestown, North Dakota, USA - PPLs Lake P8 Core (1) Depth... | ecosystem: Environmental > Aquatic > Freshwater >...
CCTGCCCTGACCAAACTGAAAGTACTGACCGAGTGAAACGAACGTCAGTACGTAGTGAGCGTCAGGGGTCCGCTTACCGATGATTTACCGGTCCCCATTCGAAAGCAGAATGCCCTCGCAAAAAGCGTGACAACTGTGTCAGCCGAAGCTTCAGCGTAGGCTGAGCAACTTACCTTTATTGTCCGTGTTATGCGTAGTTGTGTTTAAATATTAAATGCAAGGTTACTTTTGAGAGAAAAAAGCTTTGATCTCATGACAAAAAATCGTTATTTTTAAAGATGTTCTTGGACTTTTGCACCTTTAAGTATTAATATGATGCAAAACGTCAATTCTCCAATGACACATGGAATAAGTATACCAGGATAAATAAATCTTACTAGACTCGGGAATAAAAACCAAACAAAACTATTCGTTATATAACATATTCCACCAATTAAAAGGAGTATCCCCAAGAATCTTTTAAATAAGTCCGAGCTGTACACTAAGTATCCAAGTATTATAAGGTGAGCTCCGAAAAATAGCAAGGAAATATTATATCCAACTCCGTGCAATTTAATAGAGAACAAAGCTAGTGCCGCCGTCTGGTTTGAGTTAAATGGTGTCAGATATTCTGATCCAGTCAAAAAGGGTAGTGCCGCATAATGTGTGAGGGCGGTTATACCTAGAATTGTAATGCTGGAAAATCTGAAAGCCGTTGAAAGTAATGATAAATTCTTACTGGTTTCTTTTAGTAAAATAAAAAGAAAAGTTGTTACTCCAACGTCACATAAGAGCATTAATAGTTCGCTGACAAAACCAAATCTGTACCAAAACTCTGAATTTAAAATGTTTTTAGCAGTAATTGAAGCATTCTCATAATCGACAAGTCTGTCTCGTACAAAGATTTGAGCAATAAATCCAAAAATGATAATTAGTAAATAAAGAATTCCGGTTATCCTACCAAGGTTAATCTTTGCGGTCATAGTCTCTATTATTATAGTGTTACATTCTTATTTGCAGATAATTACGCATAACGGCCCGGCAATAAAGAGGGTCGAGCGTTAAGAAAACACCCAGGCGGGTGTTTTTAGCGAGGAGCCTGCCTGAAGAGGTTGCGTTACCCGATCCTGCCCTGACCAAACGAAGTGAGCGTCAGGGGTTCGCTTACCGATGAATTACCGGTCCCCTTTGGAAAGCAGGATGCCCCCGCAAAAAGCGTGACAACTGTGTCAGCCGAAGCTTCAGCGTAGGCTGAGCAACTTACCTTTATTGTCCGTGTTAGCAATTCGGGCCAATTTTAAAACTGTCTACCAACAACGTATTTGTCTTTTGTCCATGAAGACATGTCATTTTTTTGTCGGCTTATAGTAAAGCACAATTGCGCCAGAGCCAAAGGTTTTTGTTTTTATGAGTTTAAGGATAACTGTATTGTTTATGTTTTTAAATAATGGTATACCGCTTCCTAATATAACCGGGTGAATACAGAGTTGGTATTCATCAATTAAATTGAGTTTTGATAAGGCTACAATTAAACTCGGGCTGCCAACTCCGATGTCTTTACCTGGTTGTAGCTTGAGTTCTAAAACTTCTTCTTTAATGCCTCTCATTGCCAACTTTGAATTTTTCCATTCAACATTAGTCAGCGTGTGGGAAAAAACAATTTTGGGAATGTTCTGTATTATCACAGCAAATTCATCAATTGGTTTGTTACCAGTAGGGTTTATTACTACAGTTGGCCAGTAACTTTCCATAAGTTGGTATGTTATCCTTCCGTATATAATGGCGCCAGAGTGGCTTAATAGCTCATTATAATGCTGATGTAATTCCTCATCTGCAAGCATTGCCGTATGGTCGCAAAACCCGTCAAGTGTCATATTGATTGCTGCAATTAGTTTTCTCATACTATTTGTTTAAATCAATTGTCAATTTTTATGTCGGATAATTGTTATTTTATATTACAACGTATCTGAATCCAGTTTGTTGAACGAAATTTTGCTTTTAAGTTAGCATTTGGGCCATTTCTTTATTTGTACTGTTGTCATGTTATTATGGAATGTCAATGTTCGCGAAGCGGCCGGAATGCTAACGGCAATAAAGAGGAACGAGGTTAAGTCCCGACATGCTATGTCGGGATAACGAGGGGTCAGCCTGCTGCGAGGGAGTTTTACCCGACACATTCCGACTGGAAGCCAATATCCCGGGATCTCACGGCAGGTAACATAATGATTACAACCCTTAGCATACGTACCTCTGCCTACCGGCAGGCAGGATTACAATAAAAAATGACAAGTGATTGCGGCAGTCTAATTTTACTGACCACTGATAGCAGTGTGATTTTATAGGATTTTTTTAAGAAATTTATAGAGGTTTTTTTTCATAGATTCGCTTTACACTGGGGCATTGCTTTTCACCGGGGCCTCGTTATGTTCAAACATAGCAACTCTAATATTGTCTGAAGGAGAATTTGGAGGAGTAAGGACTTTTAGATTGTGTTTTTGAAGTTCTTCATCGATATTTAAGTTAAAAGGTTTTTCAATATTTGTTCCATTTTAGGAATAAATACTTTTTCCTCAAGTTTAACTAATTCAACCAATGAATATTCTTTAGCTATTTCCTTAACCATGAGATATCCTAAATAATAACCTGCAGTTTGCGGTATAATAGTGTCTTTAGACGACTTCCAAAAATATTTTTCAATCAATTTCTTTTCTGTTGAATATAAACTTTCAACCAGGTCATGGGCGATTATCTGAATCACATTGTTTGTTTTTTGCGGCAGGCTGTCAACCATAAATACTTCAATCTCTCTGGCATTCGGATTTAAAACTGAACTTATGTATACTGCCAATCCCTCTCTCCAGAGAAAGTTGTAAATTGCATCTTTTGAATATTTTTCATTATCAACGGGTGCGAAATGTTGCGAATGGTAAATGTGTGCCAGTTCGTGCTGGAAGAAAGGATTAAAATTCTGAAAGTCGAAATATTTTGCCATTTGATCGACGCCAAACATTAATACTGTCTTATCTTGTATTTTAACCGGACCGCCTGCACGTATTCCTAAGCTATGTAAAATACAAACATCAAAATCATGTTTAAAATCAGGAAATGATTTTTGAAATTTAGCTAAGGAAGAATCAAATTGAACGTTCAGTTTACTACTTAACTCTTTAAAGCTTTTTTCGATACTTTTAAACTCATCCACATACTTGAGTATCCTGTTATCAGGCACCTCGCCAATCCATTTTATGTCGTTATAAATATTTTCATAAATCAATGGTGCTTTATCATATACTTCCGTTCCAAAATATTTGATTTTCAGTTCGTCCGATAAATCTTTTGATAACTCATAATAGTTCAGAAATTCTTTGGTCAAATAAGCAACCTTCAACTGGCCTTTAGCATTAAATAGGAAAAATATCAGGAATGCAGCAATCGGTATGATTTCTTTTTTTCTCATTTTTAAGGATTTAACAGTTCAACTTCTAAATCATCAAGTTTAGAAAAATATTTTTCCCATTAGTCATTGGTTATAGAAAGGTAATTTATTGTAAAAATTGATATGCATATAATGAATCATACATTAGTACATGTAAATACCATAGTCCAGAGGAAATAGAATTTTTACTCCCAATTTGATAGTAGATTGGAACAGCCACTTCTACTTCATTGTAGGGATAAAGAATATCTATGTGGCGAAATTGATTGACCAATATAAGAATTTCAGCTAATCCAGGCGAATACTCTATGGGCGATATCTTCGGAGAAGGCATTAGTTGATTAACCTTATCCAGTGGTACCCTAAAACTGGCACTGAACATGGAACCATCAAGAATTCGAGTTGCCATTTGCATTCTCATGCCAGTTAATGAATGAACAGCATACCAGACAGGCTTTTTAATTGGTCTGATGATTAACTCATTTATTAAAAGATTAATTCGTGACATAGTAATATTGTTAAATAGGGAAAAGTGCTAATATGAAGATCCTATTTATTAATAAGTATATTACAAGGTAAAATATAACAAATTATCGGGTTATTGGAAAAAGCCATAAAGAATCGATGTGTGTTATTTCCTATAATTAATGTGTCAAGACTAATAATTCTCGATCCCATCAGGATTTTGTCCTTCTGAATCCATAATCTTTTATAGAAAGGCTATCTGCAAACAGGTCTATTATCCTTACTTCATTATCGGGAGCTATCGGAACCGGCGAAAGATTTAATTGTCTCTTTAGCACTGATTTGTCCAGAGCTGTAATCACGAGTTTAGTAAATGGATGAGAGGTACCGTTTCAAGATATTGTTGTCAAGGTGTAGATGCAAAAACTGTGACAGGTTTATTCCCCCAACCGTCCGTGTTAGCATTTCGGGCCAAATTTAAAACTGTCTTGTTTCGGCGTAAGTCAGTCAAATGATAATTCAACAGTCTTAATATTCCCCCTTAATTACGAAAAAAGAACCACGAATTATTCCTGCAAGTTTTGATTTTTGTTTTGCAAACTTGAATTTCTCGTCGAGCTCTTTTGGTACTTCAATACCTTCTGAAAGCTTCAAGCCCACTGCTCTTTTTTTAGGATCATTCAGTGTATACATAATGTTGATTGAAAGTCCGCTTTCATAGAATACGTATGTCCATTTTATACCGTCAACCACGAATTCTGATGTTTCAAGGGGCTTTGATGAAATTTTAATATCACGTTCAGTTAGAAGAATATTTTTAACATAGTCAAGTATATCTTTGCTTTTCGCTGCAGGGCTAACAGTAAAATCATGATTGTATTTGTTCTTAAAATACCTTGATTCGTTAGCTCGTAAACCTGCAAGTGATTTCGACACAGGTGATGACTCTAAGCCCGCTAAGGATACATTTTCAAAATCAATAATATTTGGCATGGTAAACCACCTTTTTTATTAAAAAAACAACAGATAATTTTTTATTTATGGCTGTTCTATAAATAGCTGATTTCATTTCGTATATTTCAAAATCACTCCGCCTGTTAATAGTTGATGCGTCGAAACGAGGGATAAATTTTTAGGAGAAATACCTTGTCTGAAAAGTGGTCTTCCACTACCCAAAATAACTGGTGCAATTCCAATTCGGTATTCGTCAAAAAGGTTGTCACTTATAAAAGTCTCCGAAAGGTTTGCACTACCGAAAACATACAAATCTTTACCGCCTTTCACTTTAAGTTTCTTGATTTCGTCAGAAGCATTTTCACTTATTAGAGTCGTGTTGTTCCAATCGGCTGATTTTAGTGTTTTAGAGAAAACAAGTTTGGGGATTCTGTTCATAAGGTCGGCAATTTCTCCTGCTTCCTTAGTCCAATATGCCGCCATGCCTTCATAGGTTACACGTCCAAAAACAAGGTAGTCTGCTGAATGTAATTGCTTAACGCTTAGTTTTTCAAGTTCTTGTCCCCAAACAACATTATGAAAAGTCAAGTCCCAGTTTTGATTTCCTTCAAAGTAACCGTCAAGGGTTATGACATTCCACATTATCAGTTTTCTCATTTTTCCTGCCTATTATGTCAGTATAAATTCCGATTGGAAAGCAGTGTCGCTCATTAAATTCTCACTGGTTATTCTTAACATTTTTAATAATAATTTTGTTCATTTAATCTGAATAAGAGGACCTGCCTTGTATATAGAATCTGCTAAAAATCAAAGTCATAAAGTATTTTGAATCCTGGTTGACAAGTGTTATTATGCTTTTTCCGTTAGCATTTGGGCAATCTGCCTTCGTTACGTAACTGTCACGTTATGTGTGAATTGTCAGTGGTTACGTGCTCGTGGGCCTGAATGCTGACGGCCCGGCAATATGGAGGGCCGAGTGTTTAAAAATGATCCGGTGGATCATTTTAGCAAAGAGCCTGCCCCGTTCTAGCAGGGAGCCAGCCTGCCGCGGTGGTGTGTTACCCGACGCAAGCACCTGGCAGTCCTGATAGCTATCGGGACGTGACAAGTTTATTTACTTTGCATTGTCCGTGTTACGTTTAGGGGAAATATTAAAGTTTTGAGTCCATCTGTAATTTATCCAAAAGTGAGAAATCTATTGTTTGCTGGGGCAATTAACTTTGCCGATCTAGTTACAGATGAATTTTATTATTCTTATTTTGTAATAATCCATACGAGGAATACGACTAACTTAAGAAAAAACAATCTATCTAACGGTGGAAAAGGAATTCATAGAATTAATTAGAAATCATCAAGGGATATTACATAAGATTTGCAATGTCTATTTCATTCGAAATCCATACAAAGAGGATTATTATCAAGAAATTTTGATCAGGCTTTGGAAATCCTATCCAAGTTTTAGAAACCAATCAGCTTTTTCTACCTGGCTATACAGAGTTGCTTTAAATACAGCGATTGACCTAATTCGTAAGGAAAATCTCCAACCTGTACACACTGAACTTTCAAAAATTGAAAATAATATACCGGATCAAGAACATTACATCGAATCTGAAAAAAAGGAAACACTTTATCAAGCAATAAGTCATTTATCCGATGTAGAGAAAGCGATAATCATTTTGTATTTGGAAGATTATAGTTATAAGGAAATTGCAGAAATAATAGGAATTTCAGAAAGCAATACCGGTGTCAAAATCAACAGAATAAAGAGTCAACTAATTAAAATATTGGCAAATGGACAAGAATGATTTGAAAAAACTGTGGCAAGATGCACACGTTTTAAATAAGGAAAATATTTACGATAAAGTAAGTATCCAAAAATCGTTAAGCATGAATCATAGTAAATCAATCTCTAAAGTTTTATCAGACATAAAATTGAAAATCCTTCTTTATTTATTGGTCTTGATAATTTTTATTGGATTAATGATCTATGCATTAGTATATCTTGGGTTGAGTTTATCAATGAATTCATTAATTCCACTGGCTTTAGTTAATATATTTCTTGTAATAAAAACTACCTCAGAAATACACAGATTTAAAATCCTCACCAGTACAGCAGATAATATGACAGTAAAAGAGTCTTTGTTATTTTTTCGAAAGAAATTGGATAGAATAAAAATAACTGATTTTCTAACTTATCTTATATTTTTCTATCTGTCGGTAATCTTGATAATAATTAACTACTTAACTGATATTAGCGGAATTAAGAATTTGTCATGGAGTAATGAAATTCTCCCGGTACCACTGTTAGGAATTTTAATATTAATGCTTATATACCTGCCCTGGTTTATTAAGTATCAACATAATCAGAGGTACAAAAATCTATATGTAAATCTCAAAGAATCTGCTAGTATCCTCAATGATGAGAAGTAATCAATTTTGTTGGTAGGGGTCCTGATTTGTTTAAAGGTGTAGCCGCTTTCATCCTCTAAGGTGGTTTTTGCAAAGTCCCGATAAATGGCCAGGAGTTTTCTTGTCCAGTCAGATTTGTCCAGATGGCTGAATCCCGGTTGATAGTACGAAGTTGTCAAGTCATAATAAAACTGTCCGAGTGGCGATGCAAAAACCGAGAAAAAAAATGACTTTTATTGACTGTGTTATAGTCAGTTCATTTTAACATTCAAAAATGGGTTTTTTTCGAGAAGTAATCGGGCTTGCTACAAGAAGGAATCACTTTGACCTCCATCTTTATATTGATCAGTTTCGTGCTACCTGCCCGCGGAATTCATGTCCCCCGAATTGGGCGATGGCTGTTTTGTCACTGAATATTTTGATAAGAATTGCAGTGTTAGAATCCGGGGTATGTGCGATAAACGATATCGAGTATGTGAGCTCTTCGGGATTTTCTGTAAGCTCCCAGGTATCTATTTTGCCACTTGTTTTCTTCCACCACTGGGAGCTATTTAATCCGGAAATCCTGACTAATGAACCATTAATCCTGATTACACTCTTCCCATACTCATGTCTTTCAGACAAAGAGCTGACTTGTTTACTTTCCGACGTACCAGACTTAAAGACGAAATTTCGGGAATGAATCAACGAACTCATCGACTCAAAGTTATTCCGTTGTTCTGATTTCCTCAGTTCATTTCTTTCTGCTCTTTTTTCTTTATGAGTCTGGGCAGTGCAATTAAGAACAATAACTAATCCCATGAATGAGATTAAAGCTCTTTTGAAGAAAGTATGGTTTTTCATATTAGAAAATATTTGGTTGATTAGTTGAAAACATATTTTCTGAAAGGCTTGTTTAATTTACTATCTACAAAAATTATACCGATATGAGGGATAGCTTTTACTCATGCTCCCTTCTCATGTTTTTTATTTTTAATGGTACAAGTTGTTAAGTGCCCAGGGAGTAAATCATTTTATTGTCCTGATTAACGCATCTTCAAAAACCGTGACAAACAAATGCCCTTTATTGTCCGTGTTATAAGCAGGGTTTATTTCCCCGATTGTCTATAGCCAATTTTTGGTCTGGCTTTGGAATCTTCTTTAAGCATTTGTTGAATTGCAGTAAAGACGATCTTAAACTTTGCGTCGTATTTTTGCTCAAGTTTTTCAATTTTATCAGCAAGGTCTTTATGGTCTTCGAGTAGTTGTCTGAGTTTTACAAAAGTCCTTAGGATTGCGATATTAACCTGAACTGCGATATTACTTTTCAAAACACTTGACAACATTGCAATCCCTTGTTCGGTGAAGGCAAAAGGTTTTGCACCGCCAAATACACTTTTAGATGGGATCACATTTTGTGATACCAGCTTATCGATTTCATCATTTGTTAATTCAAACATAAAGTCAGCGGGAAATCTATTGAGATTTCTTTTTACAGCTTGTTTTAACACTCTGGTTTCTACATTATAAAGCTTGGCTAAATCAGCATCAAGCATTACTTTTTCTCTTCGGATAAAAAAGATAAAACTAGCAATGGTTTTTTCTCGAAGAACAGGTAACTTACTCATAATCAAATGGTGTCACAAATTGTGATACCATAAAGATAATAAAATATGAAAAGATTTTGAAAAGGTTGTTATTTTAAAAACGGCCACCCACCTTGCTTATAACGGCCCGGCATTAAAGAGGGCCGAGCGTTAAGTCCCGACATGCTATGTCGGGATAGCGAGGTGCCAGACTGCAGGGGTGGCGAGGCAGGATCCATCATTTTCGTGAAGAGTTTCATAAGGCCGAAGGGAGCGAAGCATGCCGCTCCCGATAGCTATAGGGATTTTGCCTGCCGATAGCTATCGGCACAGGTAGAATCTGACTTGCATGCTGGCGTCATCGTGGTACAAACTTTCGGGTGGGCAGATGCGCGCTTTGCCCGACGTAGTGAAGCGAAGTTGGGTATCAGGGTTTGGCTCGCAGCAGGACTTTTCTAGAAAGCAGAAAACCTGCAAAAACCGTGACAAAAAAATGACTTTTATTGTCCGTGTTAGCTTGCGTACTTTATTTTTTTAATTATTAAATATTTGAGAAAGAAGGTTATCAAGTGATTCCTGGTTTTCTTTTGATTTACTTACTAATCGACTGATTATCTTCCCGTTCTTATCGATCACTATCGTTGCAGGGATTATTTGAACAAAATAGTTTTTATAGATGTCATCATCTGTTATATAGTTTGGACCTTTGGCATATTGTTCTGCAACAGGGACATGAAACCACATACCTGTACTATCATGGTTGACCGCATTAATCCATGCCTTTTTATCCACGTCCACCGAAACGGCGATTATTTCAAAACCCTTAGAATGGTATTCATTGTAAAGTGTTTTCAAATGGGGATTGCTTTCGCGACAAGGAACACACCAACTTGCCCAAAAATCTAATAGTACAACACTATTATCTTTAAACTGAGAAAGTGTTACAACTTGTCCGTTAATATCAACCGCTTTAAAATCAGGAGCCAGCGCCCCAATTTGAATATTTTCTTTTTTTCTTATATTCTCAAGAATTTTCTTGCCATAAATACTTCTCCTGATGGAAGGGCTTAATCCTTCGAAAACAGATTTGACAGAGTCGAAAGATATTACTTCGTTAGCATTTAACATATTTAAATAAACACCTGAAATAAACGAATTTGGATTGTCCGTTACATATTTAATCTCAATGGAATCAATTTTTTCCCGAGTGCTTGTCAATGCATTATTTATTTTTTCAATTTCTTTCTCTAATAAGATTTTTCCTGAATCGTTTTCTATTTTACCTATGCTATCGTTGATTTTGTTCATTTGAACACTCAAAACTGAGATTTTTTCATAAAGTGGTTTTATCATTTCGAATAATAAATCATCTTCGTTTTGTGTCTTAGATCCAGTCATTTTAAATTTCGGCTTCTGATCTTTGAAAATAGAAATTTTCATTTTTCGAGGTTCAAAATACACAACAGCCAATTCTGAACCATCCCCATCTCTTAAAGTAACTTGAGTAGGCTCCAGTATCTTACCTGTAAAATAGAATTTGCCATTTTTTATGTTTGCTGTATCCCTAATAAGAGTAGGCTCATAATAATAGGTTAAAACTATTATTCCCGAATCTTGTCCATTAATTTCTCCTTGCAATGTGAATTTTTGGGCTTTTTTGTCCCCATGAGAAGTACACGAAATAATCAAGGTAAGAAGAGTCACGTAGAATAATGATGTTTTCATAGATAAATTGGTTTCGTAATATCATTAAAATTTTTCTC
>Ga0105101_10001379_pt1 | contig 10570 bp, 8 predicted proteins | sample PPLLak21cMay2015_2_FD_87037 | JGI IMG/M metagenome (GOLD analysis project Ga0105101, IMG submission 87037) | Freshwater sediment microbial communities from Prairie Pothole Lake near Jamestown, North Dakota, USA - PPLs Lake P8 Core (1) Depth... | ecosystem: Environmental > Aquatic > Freshwater >...
TAGGCGCCGGATCTGTTCGCTCGAATATCCTGTCAGCTTGACCGCTTCCTCGGTGGTGATCCACTCCTGATTTTCTGGCATAGGTCACACACTCCTCAGCCAGATTGTAATCGCATTCGGGTTGGTTTGTAAGGTTCTGACAAGCCAGGTTCTAGCAAGGTTTGATTATCAGAAGTAAGTACGCCTGAAATTTCCAGCCTCACCTTGTTGTTGGGCATCAAATCTACAAATGTATATAATTTGGTAATTCAAAACAATCCTTTTGTCTACTGATAGAGTGATATTCTTTACAGGAATTCATGGCCAACCTACATTATGATTTTGGTCAAATTTCCAGGCCATTCTAATCTGATCGCCATTAAATAATTGTTCGCGCAATAAATACCACCACCTGAAGTGGTATTGGGGAAAAGTTAAAGAAGAGCTGGAATGGGAAGATTAAGTTCATGACCAGGTAACTGCCGTCGAGACACATGCTTCAGAGGTCGCCCCCGTCCCTGAAGTCAGCGGCGCTGACTGAGCGCTTGACCATTTCCTCTAATAACTGACCCCGGCTTACCAACGGGGTCAGTTAGGTTTTATTGCAGGTTAATAGAAATCAAGCGCAGCTTGTGTTATTTACCAGGCTCATTGGGCGACGCGCTCGGTCAGCAGCTCAACCACCAGATCAAATAACAGCGTGCGGGCTACCTGACCTGCCCCGCCGCCTGTCCCTACCGGGGTACCCAGGGCTGTAGCCGCAGTCCGGGTAGCCTCTTTATCTTCCTGAGAGATATTCTTGCCACTGCCAGGCACCTTGGTGATGCCAGGCGCAGGCGTGGGTAAGACGACGCCTTGCTCGGCATAAAAAGCGCTCAAGTCAGCATTGCTGATCTGCAGCGCGGCGATCGCTTGAAGCTGAGCGGGTGTCAGCCCTTCAGTGATCTGGTTTTGTACCGCGGTCAGTTCCTCGGACGCAGTCGTCTCTGTCCCGCTCAAAGCTACAATCGCCTGCCACAGTGGCAGCAGGCTTTGCGCCTGTACCGCAGTGACCGCCAGATCAGTCCCCTCCAGTTTCAGCATGCCGTAAGCAAGCTGGTTGCGCAGGCTGGTTGCGTCTGGGTATTCCGTGCTCAGGTATGCCGCCGCAAAGGGAGTGGGGGTACTGTCCTCTGCAGCCAGGACCGGCGGCGGGGAATCCACTGCTTCCAGCGCAGCCGTAGGCGTAGAAGCGCAGCTCACCAGTAAGAGCGCGAAAATAATTAGTGTAGCCCATGATAGGATTGTTTTCATCTTCAAAATACCTTCCTCATAAGAATATTGTCCATTCGATCAACCGTTAATCCAGTCTCTCAGGGAACCAGCCCATCCAGGTAATCGATCACGGCAGACAGCAGTGTAGTTGCTGCGCCGCCACCGCCAGCACTGCTGTTGGGTGTGCGCCCTTCCTGCGCCTGCCGGGTGGCGCGTTCCTCCGGGGATAAGCCCTGTCCTTGCCCGGGCACGCCTCCGCCGCTGCCCAATGTGACCCCGCTGGCAGCCGCCCAGGCTTGCATATCGCTTTGGGTCAGTTGCATGCCTCGAATTGCCACCAGTTGTTCACTCTGCAGGCTGCTTTCGATCTGTTCCAATAAGGCGCTGACCTCGGCCTGGGCAGCTGTACCGCTTTTTTGCGTGCTGAGCAGCGCCTGCCACAGAGGGAGTAAGATTTCAGCCTGCTCAGGGGTGATGGCGTTTGGTGTGCCATCCAGCTCCAGGGTGCCCAGGCTTAATTGGTTCCGGACCGCCAGCGCGCCTTCGTAACTGGTGTCCAGGTTCGGGCTGAGGTAACTATCAGAATTATTCAAGGCCTGTGCGGGGGTTGCTTCTCCGCTGCAGGCGCTCAGGCTCAAGGCGAGCAACAATAAAACAATGAGAGTAGATTTCATCAGATATTCTCCAGTTTAAAGTTCAGATTCATTACAAGGCTAGAGTACTTATTCATGGCGCAAGGCCACAATCGGATCCAGTTTGGCAGCGCGCGTAGCCGGGTAATAGCCAAAGAAGATACCCACCGCGGCTGCCGCGCCAAAAGCCAGGGGAATCGAAGCCGGCACGATTTCTGTGCGCATAGAGCCCAGCTCTGCAAACAGCCGTGAGCCGCCCACGCCCAGCAGCACCCCCACCAGCCCGCCGACCAGGCTCAGGATCACAGCTTCGAGCAAGAATTGCATCAACACGTCTCCTGGACGCGCCCCCAAAGCCATACGCAGACCGATCTCGCGCGTGCGCTCGGTCACCGAAACTAGCATAATATTCATAATCCCAATCCCACCTACCACCAGCGAAACCCCCGCCACCCAGGCCAGCAGGTCGCGGAAGGCGGCTGTCGTAGCTTCTTGCGTGGCGATGATATCTTGCTGGGTTTGAATGGTGAAGTTAGGATCGGCCGGGTCCACATCGTGCCGTTCAGCCACCAATGAAGTGATTTGAGCGGTCACACTATCGATTTTCTCCCGGCTCTCCACTTTGACGTAAATTGTGCGCACTGAGTCACCGCGCAGCGGCGTGCTGGTCATATATTTTTGGAAGACCACACTGACTGGCAGATAGATGCGCCCGTCATAATCCACATCCGCCACAACACCTTTAGACACCATCACACCGATCACCGTCAGCTTGGTCGAACCAATTGTGACGGTCTGACCCAGCGGGCTTTGCTCTCTGAACAAGTCAGCGGCGATACCGGCGCCCAGCACGGCTACTTTCACTTTGCGATCATCTTCTCCGATGTCAAAATAGCGCCCTTCTCCTACTGGATAGTCGCGCACCTCCGGAAAAGCTGCCGTCGTGCCCACCAGGGCGATCGATTCGAGGGTGACCCCATTTGCTTTTATCATCTGGGCAGGCGGGGATTGCTCAGCAGAGATGCCAGTAATGCCAATCACCTGTTCCTCGATCGCCAGTGCATCTTCCAACAACAGTGTGCGTGCTGCCCCAGGCACGCCGCGCATGGGCGAGACAATCAACAGGTTGGCGCCCAGGGCGTTGATTTGTTCGGCAATTGCTGCTTCAGCGCCGGCGCTCACCGCCAGCATGATGATCACCGACGCCACGCCGATGATCACACCCAGCGTGGTGAGAAATGAACGGATCTTATTTAATGTCAGGCCTTCCCAGGCTACACGCAGAATCTTCCCGATACTCATAATACTGCTTCTCCTGCCAGTACCTGGCGATCCTGACATGGGCTCGAACCATCTTGCCCTGAGGATAATATTTTTCCATCCCGCACGCAGATGATGCGTTGGGCGTGGGCCGCGATGTCCGGCTCATGCGTCACCATGACCACCGTGGCGCCCTGCTGGTGCAGGTCATTCAGTAAGCCCATGATTTCCTCGCCCGATCTGGAATCCAGGTTTCCAGTTGGCTCATCCGCCAGGATCAGCGATGGACGGTTCACCAGCGCCCGCGCAATCGCAACACGCTGCTGCTGCCCGCCAGAAAGCTCATTGGGGCGATGGTGCAGCCGTTTGTCCAGACCCACCGCCTCCAGGGCTTGCGTTGCCCGCCGTCTGCGCTCTTTATCATTTAATGCTGCATCCGGGTTGTACAGCATCGGCATCATCACATTGTCCAGAGCGCTCAAGCGCGCCAGCAAGTTGAAAGACTGGAAGATAAAGCCAATTTTTTGATTGCGCACCTCGGCCAGCTCATTTTTACTCAGGCGGCTGACATCGCGCTGGTCCAATAAATACGAGCCAGAGCTGGGCCGGTCCAGGCAACCAATGATATTCATCAGGGTGGATTTACCCGAGCCGGAAGGGCCCATCACGGCCACAAACTCACCCTTGTTTACCGTCGTGTTCAGGCCAGCCAGGGCATACACCGCGGATTCGCCCGCGCCATATACTTTGGTTAAGTCCTTCACTTCAATAATCGGCACACTCATGTCATACTCCAGATCAAGTAAACTGATCAATAAATTTCTGGCATCTGCAATCGCAAGCCTATCTGGCTGCGGTGCTGACCTTATCTCCAACCTGTACACCGCTCAGCACCTGGACATTGGCCAGGTCTTTTAAGCCGACACTAATCGAAGCAATCATAAAGGTGCCATCGGCTTGCAGCACTTCGACAAAGCTGGAGCCATCTGCATTCTGGCGCAAGGCCTGAACGGGGACCAGCAGCACATCTTGAGCTTCAGCAGCAATCACTACCACATCCAGGCTCATTCCGGGCAGCAAGCTTATTTGCGGTGGTTCGGTGAACTCCCCCCACGTCTGGACAAGCAAAGAGCCGTCTGCCATCACCAGCGCCGGATCGATGCGCCTAAGAACGCCTGTAAAAGTTTGGTCCACATAAGCATCCAGCTGCATCTCCAGGCGGTCGCCGGGTGAGATTTGCGCCACATCTGCCTGTTCCAGGTAAAAGCGCACCATCAGATCATCCACTCCGGTCAGGACCAGGACGGGCTTACCATCATCTATGCGCATACCCGGGCTTACCAGCAGTTCAGTAATCGTCCCTGCGGAAGGCGCCAGAAGCATGCTCTGTTGCAGATTCCAGCTGGCCCTATCCAGACCCAGTTTGGCTCGCTCGAGCGCCAGGAGCTCCGGGTTGCGCTCAAAAGCTGCCTCAGCCCCCGGGAGCGGACCTCCCATTAGTACATCCAGATAGGCTGCCTGGGCTGCCAGGCGTGCAGCCGCCAGCTCGACCTGTGCTTCAGCTTTTGCCAGCGCCTGTGGGTCGGGTTGGTAGTTTTTCACCCACGCCAGGTCCGCCCTGGCCGCCTCAACCGCCAGCTCTGCACGCTCCAACGAGCGCCCCAACTGCATGGCCAATGCCCGGTAGCCTTTGGGATCGATCTCGCTCAAGCGCAAGGCCCGCAGATATTCTTGCCGAATTTCTTCATAATCAGCCAGCGCTTGATCCAACAAAACTTCATAATACCAGACCGGTGGCCCGTCCTGAACATAGGCCAGGTCTGCCTGGGCAGTCGTCAATTCTTGCTCGAGCTCAAGCATACGCTGTTCTGCATCGGCGATGATCTGTGGCGTGGTTAACTGCGCCCAATTCAACTGTGCTTGCTTCAGATCCAATTCAGCCTGGCTGCTTTCCAGTCGCCCAAGCAGCTCGCCAGCCTGCACCGCCTCGCCAACCGCGACATACAATTCACTAATCTCGCCGGCGACGGAGAAAGGCAGGGGAATTTCCTGGGCGAACAGCTCACCGCTGCCGCTCACACTGATCAGCAAGTCTCCCTGGCGCACCAGCGCCGTAGCCGCGGCGTTCGAGATCACCTCTTCAGGGCCAGCAGCCTGTGTACAGGCAAAATAACCGCTAAGCCCCAGCAGTCCGATTACGAGAATGATCAAGATGTTCCGGTTTCTCATGCGAATGCCATACACCTGGGAGTAAACTTGAAAGCCGTCAACCAAAGGCTCATTTGGTCTCGACGGTACCTGTGCTGACCAGGTCACCGGCTTGCAATCCGCTGAGGATCTCAGCATTGGCGAAGTCCCTCAGACCAATGCTGACCGGGGTAAGTTTGAGCTGCCCATCTGGCTGAAAGACAAAGACCGCATAAGAAATCGGGGTCAGCTCGCGCAGTGCCTGAACGGGCACCAGCAGCGCCCCCAGCGCCTCTCCAGCAATCAGTTCGACTTCAGCCGCCATGCCGGAAAGCAAATTGATGCCGGCTGAATTTTCCAAGGCGGCCCAGGCAACGATCACAGGTGTGCCATCCACAGTTTGTAGGGCAGGTTCGATGCTGGTCAGCTCACCACTCACCGGCTGGTCGGGATAGGCATCAAAGGTTGCCTGCACGCGTTGACCCACTTTCACCAGCGCCATATCCGTCTCTTCAATGTAAATGCGCAGATTGAGCTTATCCAGCGTGGCGATCGTTACGATGGGGGTGGTGCTCACCGCCTGACCCACGGAGGCGTTTACGCTGGTGATGGTGCCTGAGATCGGCGCCACCAGCCGCGTGTTCGCCAGGGACAGGTTGGTTCGCTCAATATCCAGGCAGGCCTGCTCCAGCTTGAAGAGCAATGTCCCTTCGGCTGCCGTAACGATGCCTGCTTCATTGCACGGCTGGCCAAGTTTTAGCTGTTCCATGTACGTTTGCGCGCTTTGCAGGGCCAGCTCAGCCGAGCCCACTTTGGCGCGTGCCAGGGTAATATCGGTTGCTGTGGGTGGAAATAAACCCTCCAATTCTTCTTCGGTCTCAATATCCGTATAAGTGTAGTTAAAAGTTACCGGGACATATTCAGTTTTATATTGGGCTTGCGCCCGGTTGAGATTTGCCTGGGCAGTTACGACGGCATTTTCAGCGCTGGCTAGAGCTTCGGCGCTGGTCCCCGAAATGGCCTTGAGCGTCTCCAGCTCTGCCTGGGCGCGTTTTAGTGCATCCTCCGCACGCCAGACTGCCGGACTGATCAGGTACTGCAGGTCTTCTATAGCCTTTTCCAGCGTCGATTCAGCATTGAGGGCTGACACTTCTGCTTCGATCACCGCTTCCGGCGAGATCAGAGCCTGCAAGTTAAGCTGGTCCTGCGCTAATTGTAAGCGCAGGGCAGTATCATCCATACGCGCCAGGAGCTGGCCGGCTTCCACCACATCCCCGACCGTCGTATTTACCTCTGCCAGTACGCCGCCGCTGCGGAAGCCGATCGATACTTGTTCCGCAGGAGCCAAGTTGCCTGCGCCTGCCACAGAGATCACCAGATCACCCGTGCGCACTTTGGTCGTTTGGAGAACCGGTTCTGGTGTAACCTGGGCTGGCAGATAGACACCGGTATAGTAATAATACCCGCCGCTAGCCGCAGCTACCAGAAACAGGATCAGTACGAACAATTTTAGTGATAAGCTCATGGAAGTTTCTCCTGGATAAAATACTGCTCAAGAATATCAGGTACTTGTGTAATAATTGTGCTGAACTTATGAAGAACATGTGAAGTATGAAGCAACCGCGTAAGATATTTTCGGTACTCTGGATTTGATACTACTCGTCATGATCATATTCACTCCCTCTGTTAATGACCATGACTTAAGTCGGATAAGCCCAAAACACCTGGCTCCCTCACCGGCTCACCCAACCAGAGACATAAATCCGGGAAATATCAAGAATGGGTGTAAAATGGGCACGTTTGGGTTTAGCGGTGGTTGATCCTATCCACGCCTGAGCATCCTACTCCATCATAGAATAAGGTACAGTTGGTATGACTTCAGAATCGATCCCCATCACGCAGGTCCCTGAAAAAGAATTTGATACCGCCCAGGTAATGACCATTACCGGCGCTCACTTCATCCACGATATTTACACGTCGTTCGTGTCCCCGCTGCTGCCGTTGATCATCGAAAAACTCTCGATCTCGCTGACCCTGGCTGGCTCACTGACTGCCATCTTACAGTTACCCGGCCTGCTGAACCCGTTTATCGGTTACCTGGCCGACAAAGTCAGCCTGCGTTATTTCGTGATCCTGGCCCCCGCAGTCACCGCTACCTTGATCAGCAGCATGGGTTTTGCCCCCAGTTACTTTGCCCTGGCACTGATTCTGTTCGCCACCGGGATCAGCGTGGCAGCTTTCCACGCCCCGGCGCCTCCCATGATTGCCGAGCTATCCCACAAAAAGGTCGGATTGGGGATGAGCCTGTTTATGGCTGGTGGTGAGCTGTCGCGCAGCGCCGGGCCACTATTGGCTGTGTGGGCGGTTTCTACATGGACTCTGGATGGGTTTTATCGGGTTGCGGTGCTGGGTTGGGCGGCTTCGCTGGTGCTGTACTTCCGTCTCAGGAAAATTGAAGCGCGCCCGGCCAGGAACGGCAGCACACGGCGCGCCATCTTACCTTTGATGAAGACCTTATTTCTACCGCTGGTGTTCATCACCCTGTTCCGTAATTTTATGATCACCAGCCTATCGGTATTCCTGCCTACCTTTATGAACATCGAAGGCGCCAGCCTGATCGTGGCAGGCAGCGCCCTGGCAATTTACCAGGGGGCAGGGGTTGCCGGCGCCCTGACCAGCGGCACACTAAGTGATAAGTGGGGCCGTAAGTTTATATTGATCATAGCCGCGTTAACTTCATCAGCAGCCATGCTGGCGTTTTTAAATGTCGATGGCTGGTTACAGACGGTTGTGCTGCTGCTGTTGGGCTTTACCAGCCTTTCCACTGTGCCAGTTTTGCTGGCCATTGTTCAGGAACTGCTCCCCGATAACCGGGCAGTCGGCAACGGCCTGTTTATGTCGATCAACTTTCTTATGCAGTTATTGACAATACTGGCTGTAGGCTTGATCGGCGATAACTACGGATTGCGCCCTGCATTCTACTGGAGCGCGTTCATCTCCTTGTTGTCCATCCCGGCAATTTTATTTTTGCCTGCTGCTCGCAAAACAGCCTGAGCAGGGTAAAACAACTTCACTTTAACCGACTGACCCGATCGAATTGGACCGGGTCAGTTTACTAACTCCAATATACGTTTACCCCAATAAATCCAGATGTTTGCGAAAATGGCGCAGTAAATTCGCTGTGTAAACCTGGTTGTGGCGCACCAGAGCCGCCTGGATTTCGTCCCCAAATTGAGCCAGGGCCGAGCCAAACGTCACGTGCAGCACCTCACGCGCATCGAAATGATCCAGGTAAGCCGGCAGCTCAAGATCCCCGGGCACTTTCTCGACCTCCGCCGAAACATGATATGAAGCCCGGTCAATCGGGTAGCGCTGCAGGCCCAGCGCCAGGATCTGTTTAAATAAGGCTGGCTCAACCATCGCCAGGCTGCGCAGCGCTTCCAGGTAAGATGTACCGGCGGTTTTGACGTGCAGGCGCTCGCCCCAATGCTTGACCATCAGCGGGTAGACGCTAAACTTATCCGACCCCGAATGCAGGCTGAGCTTGTAGGTACCAAAATGGGCGGTTACCGCCGCGTGCCTGGCCAGCTCCACGTCCAGCGCGGCCAGGTCGCCGATATAATCCACGCCTTTCTCGAAACGCCCGATGAAACGCGGAGCCAGCGAGGTAAAGCGCACCCCTGCCCGGCTCAGCTCGTTGGCAATAAAGTAATGCTCCAGGGCGGTGGTGGGGCTGTCGGTTTCATCCACCGAAACTTCAAAATCAAATCCATCCATAAACTGCGCCAGATGCTGGTACATCCCGGTTGCATGCCGGATAGCCTTTCCATACTTGACCACAGCCCGCAGCAGGGAGTCGTGTTCAAAGACCCCGAAGCCTCGCTCCACTGGATTCTCCAGATAAATGGAGGGTAGTTCATCCCAGTTGAAGCCTTTAACTTTTTCTTGCAGAACGGAGAGCCGATCACGATCGGCGGCATTGTCCACATGCTCGCCCGGATCGACCGTGTAGAAGGTGTAACCTGCCTTGACAAACGGCGGCAGGTCATCCACCGTCTTGAGATGGTCTGCGTCTGCGCCCCACGGCGCCTCCCAGCCAGCGGCCTCCACCGCACGCCGGGCATCATTCATCACCTGCTGGGGCGTGCGCCCAGTGCGCGTGTTCTCACGCACGGATTGTTGTGCAAAGATCGGGGCAAATTTCGTGCCCTTAACCGCGGCAATATGCCCAGGGGTCGCCAATCCCAGGCGGTCGCCAAATCCAAAAGATGGGGTAAGCCCTAAAGGAGTAAGCATAATAAATCCTGTCTTCTTATTTTAAAGATTATTTCACTGGAAGCCGGTAGGCGCGCCTGGCTAGCCCAACTGCCAGGTCCACGATCATCTCTGCGGCATCCGCTTCCTGGATGATCCCCTGCAGTACTTGCCCCGCCAGCCAGTTGGCGCTGGCGCGCCGCCAGACATCGTGGCGTGCGGGGATGGACGGGAAGGCGCGCGTGTCATCGTTGAAGCCCACCGTGTTATACAGCCCAGCAGTCTCGATGACCTGGTCAAAATAACGCCGCATCCCGTTCAGGCTGTCATGGAACCACCAGGGCGGCCCCAGCAGCACGGCCGGGTAGTGCCCTGCGAGGGGGGCCAGCTCGCGCGCATAGGTGGTTTCATCCAGGGTGAATAAGATCAGGCGCAGGCGCGGGTCATTGCCAAAGCGCTCCAATAATGGCTGTAAATTGCGCGTAAATTGGGTGGCGATCGGGATATCAGCGCCTTTATCCAGCCCAAAACGCTCAAAGATGATCGAGTTATGGTTGCGCAGCGAGCCGGGATGGATCTGCATCACCAGGCCGTCTTCCACGCTCATGCGCGCCATCTCCATCAGCATATGCCCGCAGAAACGCTGGATATCCTCTGCCGCCAGCTCACCCTTGAGCGCATGCTGGAAGATAGCTTCCGCCTCCGCCTGGCTGAGCAGCCGGGTGAGCGGGACCAGGGCGGCATGATCGGTGGCAGTTGCGCCTATCGATTTGAAATGCGCCCGCTGGATCTCGAGCGCTTCGATCATCCGCGCCAGCGAGCTGATCTCTACCCCGCTGGACTGGCTCAGCCGGTCCAGGTTGACGCGCCAGCCGGGGGCGTCCAGATTTACTACCCCATCCGGGCGAAAAGTCGGGCGGATATTGCCCTGCCAGCCGGAGGCGCGGATTGCCTGGTGCGCTTCCAGGCGATCCCAGGCGGCATTCGTGGTGCACAGCACTTCA
>Ga0105101_10001380_pt1 | contig 10570 bp, 10 predicted proteins | sample PPLLak21cMay2015_2_FD_87037 | JGI IMG/M metagenome (GOLD analysis project Ga0105101, IMG submission 87037) | Freshwater sediment microbial communities from Prairie Pothole Lake near Jamestown, North Dakota, USA - PPLs Lake P8 Core (1) Depth... | ecosystem: Environmental > Aquatic > Freshwater >...
CATGAGAATCTCCTCGTAAGGCAGATAGCTCATTGGCATGGATTGCCGTCTTACAAAGAACTTGGAAAGATCTTAAAAAATTTGCAGTTTGTTGCAGAGGTTTATGATCTTGTAATTTATATCGAAGACCAGAAGAAAGCTTTGATTGATCTTTCCTCTTTATTGATGATGTATGCATGCGGAAAGTATGGAATGGATCCTATTTATTAATTATATATTAACTGTTTCTTTTACAGCGGAATTCCGGAGCAGTTGAATTTCAATAGTCTATCATTATTAAAAGGGAAATGAAATGAGCGCTACAATTAAAAAGAATGAGAAGATCTTAAACAGGGATACATCGGCACTTTTATTAATTGATATCCAGGAAAAAATATTAAATGTAATGCATCATAAAAACCAGGTAGTTGAAAACTCATTGAAATTAATTAAAGGGTTTAAAATTCTAAATATTCCGATTTTCTATACCGAACAGTACCCGAAAGGGCTTGGTTCTACGGCAGCATCTCTGCTTAAAGAGCTCGAGGGTTTAAGCCCAATCCAGAAAATGAGCTTCAGCTGTTATGGCGCCGAAGGATTTATAACAAGACTTAAAGATAATAATGTTAAACAAGTTGTGGTTGCCGGAATTGAATCCCATGTATGTATCCAGCAAAGCGTGCTTGACCTGCTTGCAAATGAGTTTCAGGTAAATGTCGCCGCCGACTGCTGTTCTTCGAGGAAGGAAACCGATTACCAGTTTGCACTTGAACGAATGAGGATTCATGGAGCGGAAATTACAACCGCAGAAGCAATATTGTTTGAGCTGCTGAGCGTACCGGGTACGGATGAATTTAAAGAAATATCGGAGATAATTAAATAATAACTATTCCATTCTTCATTACCAGTCTCACCACTACATCTGCCGATAAATGCGCATCACTTTAAAATCCGAATAGTCTGTACTAGTTGAGTTTTTTTATTATCTTACCGAAATGAATTCAGGCAAAACTCCAAAAAACCCTGTAATGAAGCCGGAAGTTCGCGGTATACACCATGTTACAGCCATTGCGGGGGATCCGCAGCAAAACATGGACTTTTATTCAGGGGTTCTTGGATTAAAGTTTATTAAAAAAACTGTCAATTTCGACGATCCGCATACGTATCATTTTTATTTTGGAAATGAAATAGGGAATCCGGGAACTATTTTAACTTTTTTCCCATGGACAAATGAAGCATCAAAAGGTAAAAAAGGAGTGGGGCAGTTAACAACAATATCATTTTCAATCCCCTCCTCAGCCTTAGATTTCTGGATTGAAAGATTTAATAAGTTAAACATTAAATTTTCGGGCCCTGAAAAAAGATTCAACGATAGTGTAATATCCTTCGAAGATCCGGATGGAATTGAGCTTGAGCTTATTACTTCTTCCAGGGATAACAGGCATCAGTTTGAGAACAGCGATATCCCTAAAAATTTCTCAATAAGAGGCTTTCACAGCATTACACTTTCTGAAGAAAGATCAAACCGCACATTGGAGCTAATGACTTCAATTCTTGGATTCAGAAAAGTCTCCGAAGAAGATAACCGGTTTAGAATTGAAAGCGGTTCCGGAGGCCCGGGCACATTTGTAGATATACTTGTAAATCCGAATTTAATGCCCGGCGGAATGGGAGTCGGAGTAGTACATCATGTGGCATGGAGAGCTAAAGATGATGAAATTCAGGTGGCTCTTCAAGCAAGATTAATTGATGAAGGGTATAACGTTACGCCTGTAATAGACAGAAATTATTTCCATTCTATTTATTTTAAAGAACCGGGGAATATTTTATTTGAAATAGCAACCGATCCGCCGGGATTCATGACTGACGAATCGAAAGAAAATCTTGGAACTTCTTTAAAACTGCCACCATGGCTGGAAAACCGGAGGGAAGAAATTGAAAAATCTCTGCCAAAGGTAAGTCTGCCTGTTCATACCAAGACAGATTCAAATATCAAAGAATAAAACCACTCAATGATTGTTGCAAGTTGTTTGAATAATTCAGAGCAGATTATAATGTTATTCGAACAATCTTAAATTAAAATGCTTTATTTAATATTATTGTTGACAATTTTATTTGCGGCAAGCTGTTTAATAATTGCTTATCATGTGAATAAAAATTTTACTGCCGGACAAAAAGATTATTCATCCGCTCCCCGCAAGAAATTCTCAGTAGTGATTGCTGCAAGAAATGAAGAAAAAAATATTCCTGCATTAATAGGCTCACTGGCAGAAATTAATTATCCCGCCGAAAATTATGAAGTGATAATAGCAGATGATAATTCATCAGACAGAACTTATAGTTTAGCATCAAAGCTTGCAGAAGCCTCTTCCCATATTAAAATTTTAAGAATCGACGGGAAAGAATTGCCCGGGAAAAAGGGAGTGCTTTGGTTCGGTATATCAAAAGCGCTCAATGAATATATTTTAATCACTGATGCCGACTGTATTCCTGAAAGGAATTGGCTAAACAATTATTCATCGAAATTTACAGAGGGCTTTGATTTCCTTTTTGGAATTGCCCCGTTTATAGTAGATGGAAGTTTTATTAATAAGATATCCTGTTTTGAGAATATGAGAAGCTCCTTAATAAGTTTCGCGGCTGCGTCCATGAGTATTCCTTATTCTGCATCAGCCAGAAATTTCGGATTTAGGAAAAGTTCATTTATTTCTTTAAAGGGCTATTTCAATATACAGGAAACTTTAAGCGGCGATGACGATCTCCTCTTGAGAGAAGCATTAAAAAATAAAATGAAGATCGGAATTGTTCCCTTCGATGGTTCTAGAGTTTATTCATTTACTAAGTCTAATTTAACAGATTATATCAAGCAGAGATCGAGGCATACAAAAACATCATTTTACTATCTGCCGGTTCATAAAATTCTTCTCTCCTAGTGGCATTTAATCAATATTTTCTCTCTATTATCTCCGCTGCTTTTATATGATAATCCCATATTTCTTTTGCTTTTCTTAACTAAAATTTTTTTCGATCTGTTTTTGGTATTGGCATTTCAGAAAAAATTCGGTTATAAATTTAATCCGGTTGAAATAGTATATCTTCAGATTTTTTACGAGCTCTTTTTAGTCATAAATTTTTTCGGCGCTTTATTAAGAAAGGATGTATGGCGTAGAAATGAACAGCAGTGATCCGCATAAAGATACTCCGGTTTTATTTGCAGGCGAAAATTCGGCCATTGCCAGAGCTGCTGCAGTTATGATTCATGGGAGAGGCTCCGATGCAGGAGAAATATTAACGCTTGCCGGGCAGCTTCCTAAGGATGGTTTTATCTTTGCCGCTCCACAAGCGAGTGCTAATACCTGGTATCCCTACAGCTTTCTTTATCCCATTGAGCAAAATGAACCGTGCATCACCTCCGGTTTAAAAAAAATAGAGGGTGTTATTTCTGAATTAAATAAAAAAAAGATTCCTCATGAAAGAATTTTGCTGCTTGGTTTTTCTCAGGGGGCCTGCCTGGCTTTGGAATTTGCAGCCAGGAATCCCGCAAGGTACGGCGGAATAATTGGATTAAGCGGAGGATTAATAGGAGAAAGAATAATTGAAGAAAAATATTCAGGAAATTTGAGCAGTACTCCTGTTTTTTTAGGGTGCAGCGATTCAGATCCGCATATACCGCTTGAAAGGGTGATTCAATCATCACAAATATTTAAGAAACTTAACGGTCAAGTGGAAAGAAGAATCTATAAAAATATGCCTCATACAATTAATGAAGATGAAATTTCTTTTATCAAGCAATTAATGAATTCCTTTCAATTATAAAATCCCATTTTTTCAATTTTTTCCCATTTATCTCGACTGTTGCCATTTGGTACAGTTTCTCAAACTATAGCAGCAGAAAACATAGGTTTTTGAGGCAAGATTTAATTTTATTTGTTTTATAGCACAAATCCATCCATTTGAATCATTTTTATGAATTTGTCTTATTGTAAAAAGCTCAATTTTTTGAACAAAATATGGAATACTCTTTGTAATTACATTGAAAAATATCGAAAATGGAGAGTTTTAATGATTAAAAAATACGCTGGGATATTGATTATATTCATTATGGTACTTTCCGGATGTACGAAGGATAATCCTGTAGAAAATCCGATAAATGAATTTGAAGGCAGATCATTAATTAACATTCCGAAATCTATAGAGGCAGAAGTAGGTGCGGTTATTTCCGCTTCTAAAATTATTGATGGATGTAAAAGCGGGTCAGTTATTATCGACACGCAATATCAAAGTTCCACAGGACCGATGAAAATTTTTGCTGAGATTAAATTTAAAGCCAATGCATTTACAGGATCAAAGTTGATTACAATGATGATTGACAATGTAAGCGGCACGGTTAGTTTCGATCCTCCTTCTGTATTCAGCAGGCCCGCAAATCTTGATATGAAACTTGAAGGTGTTGACCTGAGCGGAATAAATCAAGATCATGTTGATTTTGTGTATATCAATCCCAATGGGACTTTTGAACCTGTTCTCTATAAAGATATAATCATTAATATTTCCTCAAATAACCTTGAAATAAAAGATGCAGAGATAAATCATTTCTCCCGGTATGGATGGTGCAGATAATTTTAAGAAAGTAATTCTGCGCCCTAAAAAAACTGCCTTATAAAAATTTATTTTCTGTAGATTCCAACAAACAAGTCATATTACTTCTCATTTTTCAGTAAACTTTCCAATAACTTTTCTGCTTTACTTAATGAATTTTTCTTTTTGTTAATATTCTCCCACGAATCTGGCTTATGTTCGAGTCTTTGAAAAATATTTTTAATATTGAAGCTTTGCGGATTTAATTTATTATCCGATATCTCATCCCTTTCAATCGGCGCAGCTATCGGTGCTCCTTTTTTTGCTCTTACAGCATATGGCGCTACAGCAGTTTGTGCGTAAGCATTCCGGGCTGTATCTATAAAAACTTTATCGCCTCTTTTTTCTTTTCTGATCTCAGTTGTTATAAGCTCCGGGTACCTTTGTCTCATAAGTTTTCCAGTATTTTGCGCAAACTCCCTGACTTCATCGAAATTTTTCTTTCTATATAAAGGAATCACTAGATGAACTCCCCGAGATCCGGTAGTCATAATAAACACATTCAGAGATAATTCCCTTGAAAGAAAGTCTAAAAAATAAATTGCGGTTTTCCTTACTTTATTGAAATCTTCATCCGAGGGATCCAGGTCAAAAATCATTCTATCAGGAAAATAAATTTGATCCGCTTTACTCAGCCATATATGCGGAGTCAGACAGCCTTGGTTTGCAATGTAAACTAATGCGGCTGCATTATTGCAGACAACATGATTGACGCTGCCGCCCTCTTTTTTAATGCGTACCTTTTTTATCCACTTGGGAAAATGAGGGGCATTCTTTTGAAAAAAACTTTCTCCATTGATTCCATCCGGGTAGCGGAGCATGCTTATAGGCCTTCCATTAATCTGAGGAATCATTAATCCGGCAATTAATTTATAATAGTTTAAAATATCGCCTTTTGTAATTCCGTCTTCCGGGAAATAAATTTTGTCTTCACTTGACGTTTTGAAAATTATATTGCCGAATTTCATGTTTATATTTTCATTTAAGCAATTCTAATTAGAAAGTTACTACTAACTAAATATATTGATGATAAAAATGGGGAAATTAATGAAAGTAAAAAAAAGGAATGCATTTATTTTTGATGATTAATGCAAAAGTAGGATGACCGGCCGGCAATTGTTTTCATTTTTATTTTGCCCCCGCATTGGGGACACTCAGAATCATTTTTCCTGTAATTTAAAAGATAATCGTCGGGAAATTTGCCCCCGGAGGATTCATATTTTATCGATTCTTTTAAGACTTTTTTCATTGAAATGAATAACTCTTTCAGCTTCAATTTAGATAATTTATTAATCTGCTTTTCAGGATGAATTCCCAGTTGGAAAAGGATTTCATCCGAATAAACGTTCCCGATACCTGCAATTATCGATTGATCCATCAAAAAAGCTTTTAAATTCTCCTTTTTTCCGTCCGCTGCTTTCTTGAAACCAGAAAAGTTATAATTGTTTTTCAGCGGATCCGGCCCCAGCTTCTTTCTCTTTAAAAAATCCTCCACATTATCCTCAAAATAAATTGCTCCGAATTTCCTTGGATCTCTATAAGCCAGCCTGCAGCCGTTATCAAACTCTAAAAGCAAATGAACATGTTTCATCGGCTCACCGGAATTGTTGAAATTTTGAAGGGAACCGGTCATTCCAAAATGCATAATAAGAAATTTATTTTTCGAAGTAGAGGCAATTAAATATTTTCCGTGCCTGTCGCTTGAAGTGAAAGAATCTCCAGTTAACCTTGACTGCAAGGCGCCGGCTGAGATTCCTTTTATGACTCTTGATTTTACAGCTACAGCTTTTTTTATTTCTCTATTAAGTGAAGTCTTATTAAAATATTTTCTGAATGTTTCTACATCAGGTAGTTCAGGCATAACTAATCTTTTATTTTAATTTAGATATTAAATAACCTTCAAGGTTAATCATCCATCTTATTTTAACTTGAAGGTGTAATTTTCTCCAACCGGTAAAAAAACCAATATCCGTATTTCTCATTATTTCAGCGGCGTTCTTCAAATCCGTTTCGGGACTTCTATATTCCCACTGTTGAAGACATCAATTCTTTCACTAACATATTGCTTCGCTTCTTTTTAACATAGTTAAAACCAAACTCATAATGTAAAATTTAAGAACATTTCTCAAGTTTTACAGTACTGCAGTGAGACAAATCAATTAAACCTAATGATGCGTATTTCTGCTGGGGCAAATAATTAAGTTTCAATTTAATCTTTGTATTTTCTTGTGATATTTTTGTGATAAACGGCAACTATTTTGCATCCTAAAAGGAAACTTCAAATGAAAAGTGTTTTGATAATCGAAGATGATAAAAATATATCGGACCTGGTTCAGATTCATTTGAAAGATCTGGGGTACACCGTTACAAATGCATTCGACGGCGAAACAGGATTGAAGCTTGCTTTAAATAATTCCTTCGATTTAATCATTCTTGACTTGATGCTTCCTAAAATTGACGGACTGGAAATATGCAAGCAGGTTAGAATGAAAGAGATATATACTCCGATATTAATGCTCACTGCAAAGTCGGAGGAATTGGATAAAGTGCTTGGCCTTGAATTCGGTGCGGACGATTATCTTACAAAACCTTTCGGTGTCAGAGAGTTTATTGCAAGAGTGAAAGCAATATTAAGAAGAGTAGAAATTCTGCAGAAGGAAACCGGTGAACAGGGAGATATTGTAGTCGGCGATTTAGTTATTGAAGTGTCAAAAAAAAGAGTGCTGCTCAACAATAAAAGAATTGAGCTTACGCCTAAAGAATTTGATCTGCTTCATCTGCTGGCTGCACATCCGGGAAGAACTTATACACGCGAGCAGCTTTTAAATATTCTTTGGGGCTATCAGTACAGCGGATATGAGCACACCGTTAATTCACATATAAACAGGCTGAGAGGAAAAATTGAATCCGATCTGTCCAGTCCGAAATATATCTTAACTTCATGGGGAACCGGATACAGATTTAACGATATAGAAAATCTTGTAGAAAACAGGTAAAAGCTTCAAAAAATATGTTCAAAAATATCTATTCTTAAAAAAGAAAGATTTATTTTCAGATGAAATACAGTCAATTATTATGATAGAATGTTTTGTTAAGTTTTCATGGTTATAAGCCCTTCTCTATAAGTTTAAATTTTATTAGACTAATGAAAAAAAGAACCCGTTTCTTCCACAGCATTATATGGAAAATAGGCGCAGCCTTTCTGCTCATTCTCCTGATACTTTCAATAGCATATACTTATATCTCGGCATTTACCGCTGAAATGTATTTCCAGGAAGCTAATCAAAACTTAAATGCAGAAGTCGCTTCGCACATTGCATCGGAAGCTGATTATTTTGTTGACGGAAAGGTTAACGAGCCGGTTTTGAAAAACACTTTCCATAATATAATGATTATTAATCCCAGCCTAGAAGTTTATTTGCTTAATAATGAGGGAAAAATATTAAGCTATTATGCTCCCAATAGAACAATTAAGATGGAATACGTGCCGCTTGAGCCTATAAAGGAATTTCTTTCAAAAAAAGAAAAATCCTTTGTAATGGGTCCGGATCCTAAAAATGAAAACACTGAAAAAGTATTCTCGGCATCCAGGATCTTTGAAAACGGGAAACCTTCCGGTTTTATTTATGTAATTCTCGGCAGTGAGGAATATGAAAATTCCCTGCAGATGCTTTTAGGAAGCTATATAATGAGATTGGGAGTCAGGACTACTGCAATTACATTAATTGCAGCAGCAGTAATCAGTTTCATTGCACTCATTATTATTACAAGGAACCTCCGTAAAATCATTCATGTAATAAGAGAATTTAAAAATGGAAATATGAATGCCAGAATTAATGTAAAAGGTCAAAGTGAACTAGCAGAATTTGCCGGTTCCTTTAATGAGATGGCCGGTACTATCGTACGCAACATTGAAGAAATGAAAACCATGGACAATCTGCGAAGGGAACTGGTTGCAAATGTATCTCATGACCTGAGAACTCCTCTCGCTGTTATCCAGGGTTATATTGAAACTATATTAATGAAAGCTGAAAATCTTTCTGATACCGACAGAAAAAAATATATGCAGACAATTTTAAGAAGTACTGAAAGATTAAAGAAATTAGTAGAGGAGTTGTTCGAATTATCCAAATTGGAAGCCAGAGAGACAAAGCCTAAACCGGAAGCATTCTCGATCGCGGAACTTGCACAGGATATTCATCAGAAAAATTTAATAATAGCCGAAGAAAAAGGAATAGATCTTCAGATGAAATTTTCCCACGATCTCCCGATGATATATGCAGACATCGGAATGATGGAAAGGGTGGTTCAGAACCTCCTGGATAATTCACTAAAATTTACTTCTGAAGGGGGCAGAATAACTATAAGCCTGGAAAAAGAAGATAACTATGTTCTTGTAAAGATTGAAGACACGGGTAGCGGCATTAAGCCCGATGAAGCTTTATATATTTTTGACAGATACCACCGGAGTAAAAGGATTGAGGATGCTGAAAAGGGAGGATTAGGATTGGGATTAGCAATCGTTAAAAAAATTCTCGAAGTAAATAACCTTGATATCAAAGTAAAAAGTGAAGAAGGAAAAGGAACTGCATTTTCTTTTAAAATTCCGGTCTACTCGTCTGCAAATAATTTTATTAGGAACATACCTGCCTGAAATTTTTGTCAAAAGTGTGCGCTAAGCAACAAGCTGAAGATAAAAATAAATTTTTATTGACAAAAGAAAATCCAACTTTTATGTTCGCTTGATAATAAAACACTCCGTTTTTTTACAAACTGCATTTCTTTTATTGTATTTCCTCCAAGAACATATTACACGGATAATGTAATTTAAAATAGTTTAAAACCATTTAGAAAGGATGCTTCTATGCCTAAGATATGGACTTATGAAACTTTGGCTCAGGCAAGCAGAACTGAATTGGAAAATATTCTATTAACCGGAACTCCGCCAGATATTGAACAGCTGAATGGATATATATACTGCGGGTGGAATCATGAATGGATCGGGAATCTTTCCGGAAAGAAATTTAAAAAAGGATTCATGAAAAAAGACGGAAAGAATTTCGGCTTCAACGAAATAGTAATACAGGACGGGAAGGAATATCTCGGCGAATGGAAAACTAATCTTAACGGCAGCGGCAGACCTACCCAGCTTGGTTACTTCCGTACATCTTACTTAAAAGATGAACCGTTTACTGCATTGTATAAGCCGTATCTTCATCTTGCACATTTTAATTATGATATAGACGGCTTTCATAAATGGTACTATAGTTTCTTCAGGGTAATAAGAGACTTTGTGGTTTGTCCAAATCCGGGAGATCAAACACTAATGTTATGTAAAGCATATCTGCGTGTGTTTCCCTTTTTAAATATCTTTTACTGCTATTTTCTCCTGGGACATAGAGAAAAAATAAAATATCTCCCCTGGTAATTAATCGTTTGAAACATATAACGGAGTAGTGAATATGCTTACACAGAAAGAAAAAAGACTCAGGACATATCTAAAGGTATTACTTGGTATATATCTCATCATACTTGCCTTTTGTATAATCAATCTGTTTAAAACATCCGGTTTAGCTTCCGCAATATTGAGTATCACTGTAGCTACTCTGGCATTTGTAAATATACTGTTGTGCTGGTATGCGATTTCGGATTTACGAAGGTTTACCTTGCTGGTAAAACTAATAATCTGGGGAGCAGTTGTATCTGCTATTGTAAATTCTTCTGTTCTTTTATGGCATGATACAAGTAATTTTATTTTCTTCTGGAACATTTCTTTACAATTTAAAAGTATCATAATCATTTCAATTGTTTTCGATATTCTTGTCGCCGTTATTACTTTTATTTTATTATCATCGGCAGAACGAGCGAGATACGGATTAAAATATTTTTCACCTCTCCAGTTTAAAACTCTTGAATCACTAGCCGAGGTAATTATTTACGGGGAAGAAGAAAC
>Ga0105101_10001381_pt1 | contig 10569 bp, 5 predicted proteins | sample PPLLak21cMay2015_2_FD_87037 | JGI IMG/M metagenome (GOLD analysis project Ga0105101, IMG submission 87037) | Freshwater sediment microbial communities from Prairie Pothole Lake near Jamestown, North Dakota, USA - PPLs Lake P8 Core (1) Depth... | ecosystem: Environmental > Aquatic > Freshwater >...
CAAAAACGGCAATGGAATTGTGGATAGCGGAGAGATTCTGGGCTCGACTAATACCGACTTATGGTATAACGACTTGTCGATCAGCCGATGGCTGGACCATGAGACCTATTATGTTCGAGTTACACAATACAGCAATAATGACAATACCGAGTACGACCTGACTTTAGCGGTCCCATTTGTGCCGGGTAGTCCGCCTGATCCGCCAACGCTGACCTCACCAGGATTAGAAATAGAACCGGGCGAGGAGATTGACACTCTGGCTCCGACCATGCAATGGGCAGCATCCGCAGGTGCGGATTATTATGCCTTGGCTATCAGTGAATATCCTTACGGATCCCAAAATATAGTTTACCATCCTCAGCAGGTGTCCGGCACATCCCATTTCGTCCCGGAAGGCGAATTGGAGCACGGCAAGAAATACCGCTGGAATATGCAGGCCCACAACTCCGCCGGCTGGAGCGATGTTTCCAATACCCGGTATTTCCAGACATATACGCCGGACAACCGGTTGCCCGATATTCCTGCGAATCTAATCCAATTCAAATCTGATGGTCAGATAGAAATATCAGTGGGGGGAACAACGAACGAATCCACTGTTGTCTTTTCGGCTCAGGTAAGTGATCCTGACGGAGATAATGTAAAGCTCCAGGTGGAGTTAAGACGGCTAGATGAATACAATGGGCAGTTTGATGAGACAAAGGGTGGCTTAAAAGAAAGTGAGTTTGTCAACAACGGCGAGACAGCAACTATTACAGTCTATGGCATAATCGACGCCGATTATCACTGGCGTGCCAGAACAATTGACGAACATGGCGAACCCAGCGACTGGCAGGAATTCGGCGAAAATGATGTTTCAGAAGCGGATTTCACGGTGATTACGACTACCCAAAACCAGCCACCGACTTGTGCCATTGAACTTCGAGGACAAGATAGCAAGGCTTTGATAGATGAAATTAAAGTTGGCGAGGCATTTGATATCTATGTAGGAAGTTCTAAAGGTGATATTACCGAAGTGAGGTTCTTAAGTGACGAAAATCAGAATGGTGAAGTTGATGCGGGGTTTACTTGGACAAAATGGTATGATTGGGGTATCTCGTCAGAAGACTGGGATGCTGAAACTAAGACCAAAGCCTGGTCTTTCGCCACTTATGGACCGAAAGAATTATTTGTAGAGGTGAAAGACTCCGGTACGCAAGTTAATCGCTGTTTTGACAATATTTTCGCGTGTTTATCCCTTCCGGAATGGAGAGAGATCTATGGTCCCGATCCGCACGGTTACAATTTTGCCAATAAAGGAGTAGCCAGAGGATCAATGAGTATAAACACCAAATGGAGGATTTTTCAGGAGAGTTTTGATTGGAAAGGTATAGATATACCTACTCAAAAAGCTTTATTTGATAAATGGATTGAAAATGGAAAAAACTGGTGGGATGGTAATTGTTTCGGAATGTCAGTATCTTCACTTATGGAGTATGTATATCCCGATTATGACAGTTTTTTGGAAACTCAAGAAAAGGAATATATCTATGAACTAGATGAACCTCCAAAGCATTGGTTAAAATGGGATGGAAAAGATCCAATACATTCTGTGTTAGAACATATTTTAAAATTTCAGATTATTACTAATAGTCAAATTATACAAAAAGAGCTTTGTGGTGACGAAAGCAAATTTGATCCTGAAAATATAATGAATGTATTATTAAATTCCCTTGGCAAAAGGATGTATATTTTAGTAGTAGCGAAGAAAAGTGGTGCCGATTCACATGCAGTAGTTCCATATGACATAGTGCGCGAAGACGACGAATGTAAAATATACATTTACGATTCGCGTTATCCTGGGGATGATAATTCTTATATTAAGATATTCAGCGATGAAGGTGAGTGGAAATGGCAATTATTTAATACTGTTTTTGGTTTGATACCACCCATTGACTTACCAGGGGAATGGCTGGATTCAAGCGACGATAGTGGGCCAATTTTAGCACTTATACCTTTCGAGGACCTTTACAATGAAGGGAAAAAACTAAAACCGTTTGTTCCCTTGCCAAATGAAGGAATTGATAATTATAGTGGACATTATTACGTATCTGGAGCTGCCACTCTGCTTTTAACTGACTCAGAAGGAAGATCAACAGGATTGAAAGATGGTTCATTTGTGGAAGAAATTCCCGGAGTAAGCCCAATTTATACTTTTAGCTTGCCAACCGAAGAAGAGTGTTTCCAAAGGCAAGCATATTATGTAAGTAATGATATTGAACTTGTAGCTACTATAAGAGGAACAAGTAGTGGTACTTATTCATTAACCAAACTCGGTCCAAATTATTTCGCAGATATTTCAGACATAACAATCGAGGAAAGCCAAGTTGATAAAATTATTATTACAGAAGATCGTGTGGCTATTTCTACCTCTAATGATCAAGCTCAAAAAGCCTGTGATTTAACTCTACATAAAAATATAAATGATACAAGCCAGACTGTTTCTATTGTTAATGCTCCAACAAGTGCTGGAGTAACTTATAAATATACTGCTGATTGGGAGGCGATTGCTCAAGGAGAGAATGGAATTACTCTCCAAATAGATACTGACCGAGATGGTGCTTTCGAGGAAACTGTTACCTTAGATACGGTTAGTTTAAATGTAAGTGTTGTGGGGAACTATGGTATGGTTTCACCTATTGGTACCACCTATTATGAGATAGGATCAGCCGCTGAGCTGACAGCAATGCCGGATGAGGGTTATCAAATTAAGGGTTGGTACGATGCCAATGATGTTTTGTTATCCACAGAGACCACCCTTAACGTATCAATGGATTCGGATAAGACGATCTTCGTCGAATTTGAGCGTATCGCTGACGTGATTACTGTCGAAAAGATGCAAATTAAGGCTGGTAATAGTCGGAATTTATCAAAGGATTCTTTTAGCGCTTCGTGCGCCTCTTTTAGTCCCACTGAGGCCCAGCTAAGCATGGCGGATAAGATATATATTGACATTTACAACGCCGGTGAAGCCGAGCCGATTTTCTCTGATATGATTCCGTTTGACCCAGCCAAGCTGAAAAAGGGAAAATACAGCGGCAAAAATTCAACCACGTCGATCAAGTTCGATATCAATCTAAAGACATTGCAGTTATCTGCCAAAAATATCGCTCTTACCAGGTTGTCCAGTCCTGTGGTTGTGGAGGTTGCGATCGGAGATTATTCAGGTTCCGGTACCGCTTACGACGGTGAAGTCCTGGCTTCCGGTGGACAAACGGACGTAATCAATGGCAAGCAGTTAATGCCCATGCAGTTGCTTTCCGGCTATGAGGATTCACTTCGTATTGATAAGTGTGCATTTAACCTCGGCACAAAGCAACCAGGTACTGACAGCTTAACGATTCAAGGTGCCATTGCAGTTGCGGACACTTCTGTTGATATAGCCGGAGAAGATATTGTGGTTAGTTGGGGGGATTATGATATTACATTGCCTGCTGATGATTTATACCGGATAGGCTCGAAAAAAGCCTTTAAGTATAAAAAATCTAAAGAAACCAACAGTTCTATAGCATCTGCGATTTTTGATCTTGAGAAATGTACCTTTAAAATAATCATAAAGAATGCCAACATTAGTTCTCACAGCAACCCTATTGATTTCTCTATACAGTTTGCTGATTTCAGTAAAACTGTTACGTTACAATTAACAGAAACTAAACCAGATTACTGGTGTTTTCCCTAAAATTCAAAACATTCTTGCCAAACTGAAATAATCATCACCCGCCCGTCCGTCCTCACAACTCCGCCCTCTTTCCTTCCCCGACCCCTGACCCCCGGCCCCCGACCCCTCCGTCCTTCCTTCACACCTTTCAAACCCTTCGCACCTTTCGCACCCTCCTCACTCCCAACTGGTCCGCCCTCTTTCCTTCTGTCTTCTGACCTCTGCCTTCTGACCTCTGCCTTCTGAACTCTGAACTCTGAACTCTCAAATCTGACCTCTGATTTCCCCCCTAGTGCCTATTGCCTGTTGCCTATTGCCTTCCTCAGCAATCTTACCCATCTTAACATCAAAACTCATCAAAACATACTACAAACATAGTGCAAACATAGTACAAACATAGTCCAAACTACATACAAACATACTCCAAACATAGTCCAAACCACATCACTTTTCATCAGAATTCATCCAAATTTCGCCGAATTTCGCACTTTTTTCTTACCCATCTTACCTAATCGTTATAATCGTTACGCAAAAATAAGCACTTACATCAATTCCAACAACGTAAAATAAGCACTTACAAACGCACATTTCCTCCCACCTTAACCGATCCAATGCGAAAAACAGGCCAAACACGCCGGAGTTTATCTGCTGTCCACCTGACCATATCGCGTACAATTTTACCCACAAGGGAATAACTTTATCACCTTGATCAGGAGTCACCGAGCCTGTCCGTTTTATCTTGACATTCACAAAGTTCTTTCTTATAAAACTTTACAAGAAATACACTGCAGGGTATCGCCACATGAAAACCATAACCATAAAGACAGACCCATCTTCACAAATCGACTCAGCTATTGCCCAGGCGATGGAAACACTTCAGCAGGGCGGCCTGGTAGCCTTTCCTACTGAAACGGTTTATGGCTTAGCCGCCCGCGCCGATCAACCAGCCAGCCTGACACGCCTGGCTCAACTAAAGCAGCGCCCCGTCGATAAGCCTTTTACTTTACACATCGGCCGAAAGTCTGTTTTGGACCGTTTCGTTCCCGATTTGTCATTATTGGATCGGCAGTTTCTAAACAAAGCCTGGCCGGGCCCATTGACAGTGATATTTCAGCTTAATCAGGCCCAACAGGATGAAGTTCGCAAATCTCTGCCTGACCGACTAATCGCATCACTTTATCATAACAACAGTATTGGAATACGTTTACCAGACCATCCCGTTGCCTGCCAACTACTCACCAGTTCCAACAACCCGATTGTCGCTCCCAGCGCCAATTTGGCTGGAGCAGCCCCCCCAACGTGCCCACAGGACGTGCTGGAACAATTGAACGGACAGATAGAATTACTGCTGGATTCCGGGCCTACTAGATATGCCGGGTCCTCAACTGTCGTCAAAATTCAAGGTGACAGCATGGAAATCGTAAGGGCCGGGGTGCTGGATTTTGCGGTATTGGAGCGGATGCGGCGGGTGACCATACTTTGTGTATGCACTGGCAACACGTGTCGCTCACCAATGGCCGAAGGAATTTTCCGATTCAGATTGGCGGAAAAATTGTCCTGCCCTATTGACCAACTGTCGGAAAAAGGTTATAAGGTTATGTCCGCTGGTGTTATGGCTTTCGGCGGGATGGGTGCAACACCCGAAGCGGTTCAGGCCAGCCAGGAGATGGGAATCGACATCAGTTCTCATCGGGCACGATTATTGATGGCAGATATGGTCAATGAAGCTGATTTCGTGTTTATAATGAGTTCGTCTCATTATAAAGCTGTGGAAAGACTTTCGGGCCAGGCGATAACACGAACAGCCTTGTTGGCTGAGGACGAAGAAATCGACGATCCTGTTGGTATGTCGATCGAAGCGTATCGTCAATGTGCTAGGCACATTGCAGATGGAATAGACAGACAATTGGAAAAAGGGCTTGTCCGCTGGAGTGCGGAAGAACCCTCGTGATCTTAGAAGACTGCCGAAAAAACTGCCGGCGAGATGTCTGAGATCACAGATGGGCGATTGTAATTTCTTTTTGACACAGTAGTTAAGAGATTGGCTGTGATACAGATATAAGGAAAATAACTACAGGTAGAAACGATATTGAAAGGTAGTCGATCAGATGAGAATAGCTATTGCCTGCGATCATAGAGGTTATGAAGCCAAGGAACTTATCAAGAATATACTGCAACGAGCCGGTCACGAAGTGACCGATTTTGGTACGAATGAATCCAAGAGTTGCGATTATCCTGACTATGCGATACCAGCGGCACTGTCGGTGTCGAATGGGCAGGCAGATCGCGGGATACTCGTGTGCGGCAGCGGTATTGGCATGTCGATTACGGCTAATAAGATCCATGGGATTCGAGCGGCCCTGTGCCATGATGAGCTTACTGCCCAGATGTCTCGTAAACACAATAACGCCAATATGTTATGTCTTCCGGCCATGCTGGTTAACGACCCCCTTATCACTCGTATTGTGGAGTTGTGGCTGGCGACGGAATTCGAGGGCGGCAGACATGAGCGAAGGGTAGAAAAGATGATGTCGGCAGAGAAAAGCTGTTTGCAGAGGGATAACAACAAAAAATAACCAGAGGTAACTTGTTTAATACCACATCTTTAGGCTCAGTTTAATCCTATCATAAAGTAGTATTTCAGATCGTAAATTCGCTGGTTCGGGGGAATTGTTGTAAGTGCTTATTTTTGGTTGTGGGGAATTGATGTAAGTGCTTATTTTTGCGTAACGATTATAACGATTAGGTAAGATGGGTAAGAAAAAAGTGTGAAATTCCGATGAATTCCGATGAAAAGTGATGTGGTTTGTACTATGTTTGCACTATGTTTGCACTATGTTTGCACCATGTTTGTACCTACTTTGTACCCTGTTTGTACTATGTTTTGATGAGTTTTGATGTTAAGATAGGTAAGATTAACCACGGAGGCACCGAGACACAGAGAAGAGGTCAGATTTGAGAAGACAGAAGGAAAGGGGGCGGACCACTTGGGGGGGGAGGGGTAGAAATGTAAAATGTAAAATGTGAAATGTAAAATCGGAAGGTTGGGTGGTTTGAGTTTTGGGCAGACCTGGGAGGGGGGGTCAGAAGTCAGAAGTGGGAAGTGGGAAGTGGGAAGTGAGAAGTCAGAAGACAGGGGGCGGAGTTGAGAGGGGTCGGGGGTCGGGGGTTGGGGAAGGAAAGAGGGGGGAGGGGGAAATCGGGAAAAAAGTAGATAAAAAGGGAGATTTTTCTTGATATTTTGGACGGGCCGTGGTAGAGAAGGGTGATGCGTATATCGTATTGCGTATTGCGGGGGAGGAAAGATGAGAAAGTGGTCAGTGGTGAGAAGAATAGAACATGGATGGGGCTGATTTGAGGGATTGTCACAGATCGGATTGAAAAATGGGGACAGAAGAAAGAAAAATGTACCGGACGCCTTTAATTTACGCTGTTAAATATTATTTGTAAAACGTGTAGGTGTGTGGCCCAGAGACTTCTCTGATTAGATTTAAATGTCGTGCTATATGGTTGGACCATAGGATGACCAAAAAACGCCATAAAAAAAAGAAAACCTTGCCTGACCGTCAGGTGATTGGGCAACAGGGTATCAATCTGATTGAGAAGATAGTTCTCGACATGGGATTTGTGTGGCGTCCGACTGATATTCATGACACAGGTGTTGATGGTGAGATAGAAATTAGGTCACCCCAGACAGGTGAAATGTCGAACTGTATCATTAAGGTTCAGAGCAAGGCTATAGGAGAGTTTACATCTGAGACGGACAAAGGCTTTGAATACGTGTGCAAATCAAATGATGTGGATTACTGGCTTGGTGGTAATGTGCCTGTCATCTTGATTGTTTCCAGATCCAAGAGTAAAGAGGCTTATTGGATTCATGTAAATGAGTATTTCAAGGATTCCCAGAAGAGAAAAGCTCTACGCGTTTTCTTCGACAAATCTAAAAATAGATTTAATCGGGATTGTTTTGATACTTTGACCAAGCTTGCTATACCGAAAGATTCCGGCATCTATTTTCCATTACCACAACGTGAAGAAATTCTATACACTAATTTGTTAGAAGTACAACACTACCCTCTCAACATATATGTAGCAGAAACAAACCTACGCGAACCAAAGTGGTTTTGGGCCAGAGCCGAAGAAAACGATCTGGAAATGCCTAATGAATGGGTTTTAAGGGACAGGAGTATTGTGAGTTTTCACGATTTTAGGGAAGGGAACTGGGGAATATTTTGCGACAGAGGCACAGTTGAAGAATTTGATACCGACGAGTGGGCTATGTCAGAGGATGCCGATAAGAAGCGAGTATTCGTTGAGTTGCTCAATAAGTGCCTTGATACGAGATTACGTAGGCATGGATGTAGTTATAGCAAAAAATATGATTGTTATCATATTTGGGCAAGGAAAGATCTGAAATCCATAGAATTCAGCTATCGGGGCCATAGCCAAAAAACAAGTCGCGAAGTGTTTGGTCCTTATAAGAGTAAGACTGTCGGGGATCGAATTGCCTATTATCGTCACAGTGCTTTTGAGGGGTATTTCTTGAGGATTGAAGGCAAGTGGTACCTTGAAATCAATCCCACATACGTTTTTACCTCTGATGGTTACAATAAGAGCAGGTACGCAGCAGAAAGGCTTTCAGGGATCAAGCGTATGGAATTGAACGAAGCTGTTCGCGGTCAAGTAATCATGTGGTCTTGCTTCCTCACTCAAAAAAGTACTCTGTTTAGGCCAGAGTATGAAATGCTTAAATTTGAGAAACTATTGCTACTCAAGACGGATTGCTCGATTAATGATGACATATGGCTGGAGCGAAAGGATTCGGATGCTGAAGTAGAATCTGAAGAAAGCTGTGGAATGGAGCTATTTGGCTTATGAGGCTTATACACATAAAAGAACCTCTCCTGGATTTTAATCTGGGGCAACATGAAGACATTCGTTTTGGCATAATGAATTATCGTCCTTATGATGCTGATTCAGAGACCGCCCCATCTCAAGTCAATCTTGGGATTGTCGGGACGGCCAAGACAATACATGGGTGTTTGGAGTGGATTGAGAGATGCCAAACTTCAATCTCTGCCAAAAATAGTCCACTAGGAAATTTTTTCGTCAGATTTCCAGGTTATAGCGAAGATAGTTGTTTCAAATCATCGATTCATGTGGAGGAGAGAAACAAACGCACTATTGCCGAGCGGGATATAGACAAGGCGACAAAATGTGAAGATAGGAATCGGGCTATCGAAAATGCGGTCTCTTTGTATTTGGATGGTATTCAATTCCTGGCAAATGAGTCTAATGTCGATGTTGTCATATGCTCTTTGCCAGAAGAGGTTTTGTCACTCAAGATACCGCTGCTAGTGGAAGACGATAAAACAGACGAAAGCCAGGATGCAAACGTTATACAGTACAATTTCCATCACATGCTTAAAGCCAAAGCAATGAAGTTCCGAATCCCAATACAGTTAATCATTCCTTCTACCTATAGGGGGCAGATTATGGAAATTCAAGATGAAGCAACAAGGGCGTGGAATTTCTTTACTGCTCTGTATTATAAGGCCAATGGAGCACCGTGGAGGCTTCCACGAATTAGTTCAGAATTGACTACGTGTTATGTTGGTGTGAGCTTTTATCGAAGCTTAGATGAGGAATCAGTCAATACCAGCATTGCTCAGGTGTTTAATGAACTGGGGGATGGGATTATAATCAGAGGTGCGCAGGCTCAGATTACAAAAGAAGATCGTCAGCCACATCTACATGCTTCAGATGCAGAACGGCTCGTAGATACTGCCTTGACCCAATATCAGGAGGAACACAAGACCATGCCTGCTCGCATCGTTGTGCATAAAAGTTCTCAATTTGCCGAAAGCGAAATGGAAGGGTTCCTATCTGGCATAAAGAAGTTTAAGATTTCTGAATATGATCTAATGAGCATTAGAAAAACTGGAACGAGATTGTATCGCATAGGAAACTATCCTCCAGTACGTGGGATGCTGTGGGATCTTGATGACACGAACCATGTCATGTATACGCGGGGAAGTGTCTATTTTTATGAAACCTATCCAGGCAAGTATATCCCACACCCCATTCTGTTTAAGACGGAATTGTCAGAACGCCCTTCCGACGTGCTTGCCACAGAGATATTGGGTTTGACAAAAATGAATTGGAATAGCACACAGTTCGATCATTCTATGCCTATTACAATGTGTGCGGCGAAAAAAGTTGGGGATGTGCTTAAGTATCTTTCTAAAGAGGCAGAATTGTGCCCGCGTTACAGCTACTACATGTGAGTAGTCTCTAACCGCAGAGCCGAGAAAATCTTAATTGGTTTCTTTTGCGGAAAGCGATTATTTTTCGGGGACAACAAGGGCAAAGATTTTCTTTTTCCCCCGAGCTTTTCTATTACGATGTTTTAATCATCACAATGAAGGAGAAGATGGCGGGTGTGGCGGGGGTTACGTTGATATCGACATGCCCACGCAAGCGTGGGCATGGCACCCGGCGGGGCTGCTTGGCGGGAAATTGTTGGGGTGATGTTGTTCCACAGGTTTGGGCTTGGCGGCCTGCACTGGCGGCTATGCATATTCGACCGCTACGCGGTCGGAAGATAGATTCCCGCTTTCGCGGGAATGACAGAGAGAGAATAGGGCGGAAGATGGATTCGCTATCGCGGCTCTTCGCTTCGTGTCCTGCCTGCGCAGGAATGACAGAGGAAAACGGGAATGACAGTGGTAGGCGGGAATGGCGCGTAAAATTCCGCGTGGGCTAAGAGCCCACCCTTGTATATTACGATATAAGCGATATTATGGTTATTGGTGATGTGCCAGTAATGTAGTGTTCGGGCATGTTCTCTGGCTCTGGCTAGCCAGAGCCAGAGA
>Ga0105101_10001382_pt1 | contig 10566 bp, 9 predicted proteins | sample PPLLak21cMay2015_2_FD_87037 | JGI IMG/M metagenome (GOLD analysis project Ga0105101, IMG submission 87037) | Freshwater sediment microbial communities from Prairie Pothole Lake near Jamestown, North Dakota, USA - PPLs Lake P8 Core (1) Depth... | ecosystem: Environmental > Aquatic > Freshwater >...
CCTCGATCTCGGCGTCCGTCGCCAGGCCCTCGCTCACGAGCCGGGCGGGGAAGGTCATGAGCGGATCCCGGGACGCCTCCTCGGCACGCTCCTCCGGCGTCCTGTACATCACCTCGTCGTCGGAGAGCGAGTGCGAGTAGGGCCGGATCACGTGGGCGTGCACCAGCGCCGGACCGCGGCGGGCGCGGCAGTAGGCCACCGCGCGCGAGACGGCATCGTACGACGCCAGCGGGTCGCAGCCGTCCACCTCCTCGACGTACAGATTGGGGAACCCCGTCAGCAGCTTCGAGATCGAGCCGCCCGCCGTCTGCACCTCGACCGGCACCGAGATGGCGTACTTGTTGTCCTCGATCAGGAAGAACACGGGCAGCCTGAGGTTGCTCGCCGAGTTCAGCGCCTCCCAGAACTCCCCCTCGCTGGTCGTGCCGTCACCTGAGGAACAGAACGTGACCTCATCGCTGCGGGCGCGCTCGTGGCGATCGGGTATGTCGGTGATGCGGTCGTAGCGCAGCCACGCCTCGGCGCTCCCCACGGCCTGGAGGTACTGCGTCCCCGTCGGGCTCGACGAGCTGACGATGTTCAGCGCCTTGTGTCCCCAGTGCGACGGCATCTGCCGGCCGCCGGAGTTCGGATCATCCGCGGCGGCGACCGCCTCGAGGAGCATGTCCGTGGGCGTCATGCCGAGCGCGAGACACAGCGCCCGGTCCCGGTAGTACGGGTAGAACCAGTCGTACGCCGGCCGCAGGGCCTTGCCCGCCGCGACCAGCACCGCCTCGTGGCCCGCGCCGGAGATCTGGAAGAAGATCTTGTTCTGCCGCTTGAGCTGGATCTCCTTGTCATCGATCCGGCGTGACAGCAGCATGAGGCGGAGCATCTCCAGCAGGTCCGCCTTCTCGAGCCGCGCGGCCGGGCCGCGGCTGGGGGTCTTGGATCTGGTTCCGGTCTTGGCGGGCATCGGCAAAAAATAGCCTACTTGGTCGGGGAGGCCAGCAGGTCCCCGAGATGCCGAAAGCGCTCACGGGCGGCCGCGAGCAGCGGATCATGGCGGAGCCGCAGCTCGTCGCGGGCGTCGGGCCCCCAGCGGACTTTGAGCCGGATGAAGTTCAGCACGGTCGAGAACGTCTGAAGCTCCTCGTAGTTCGATCGCGCCTGCGCCCGGGCCGGTATCGGCAGGACGCCCACGAGGGCCGCGGTGAGGATCGTCCACGGGAGTCGAATCACGGGGCCTCCGGCCGGCGGTGCACTGGTCCGGCGGAAACCGCTTCCCACGCTCCGCGGCGCGCTGGAGATCAGCGCAGCCGAGTGAGCTTCCGCAGGACTTCGAGCTTCTCCAGGGCCGACGACGATGACGGCGCCTCGGCGATCGCGTACAGCCCGTCCCGCACGTCGAGCAGCACCTCCAGCAGCAGCTGCTCGCGCTGGAACGACGCGTCCAGCTCCAGCATGCGCGCCTGATCGTTCGCCGCTTTCGCCCGGTCGTACGCCTCGCGGTAGATGCGCTCGAGGTTTTCGAGAATCCGGTCACGGGGACGCGGGGTCATCGGGTAGCTCCCGCCGGTGCGGTGTCGAAGGGCAGGATCAGCAGTCCGCTGGGGACCTTCGGATGGAAGTACGTGGATTTGGGCGGCATGACCTCGCCGGCGTCGGCCGCCGCGAGCACGCGTTCGGCGGCGGTTGGCCGGACCAGCACCCCCGCGACGGCCTCCCCCGCCGCCACCGCGGTGAACAGCTCGCCGGCCACGGCGGTGTACGTCAGGCGGGCATCCTTGCCCGCGGCCCGGACGAGCGGCTGCACCACGTGCTCCTCGATGACCCCGATTTCCAGGGCCCCGGCGTGCGCGTCGCGGGCGGTCACCACGAGCACGCGCCCGCCGGGCAGGGCCACGGCCGCGGCGGGATGCGGCCCGCACCCGTCCAGCAGCCCCTGGATGTCCAGCTCCGGCTCCCGCTCCTCGACGACGAACCGGTCCGCCCACCCCCCGACCACCTGCTCGACCGGAATGGGGGCTCCCCAGACCACTCGATGCGTCGGGAGCACCACCAGCCCCGGATCGCCAAGCGGCACGACGAGCGCGGGGATGCGGGCGGCGCCGGCTGCCTCGTCCCGCAACGCCGTTGCCGTTTCGTACCGATGATGGCCGTCGGCGATGTACAGCGGCCCGTCACCCACCGCACGCGCGACCTCGGTGGCCTGCGCACCGCCGATCCGCCAGAGTCCGATGGCAACGCCGTCCAGTTCGGCCGTTTCGGTGGGCTCATGGCGCGTCACGCCGTCGAGCCGGCGGCGCAGGTGGCCGCGCTCGTCCCGGGCGAGCACGAAGATCGGCTCGAGGGCCGCCTCGGCGGCGCGGCCGAGCGCCAGGCGGTCCTCCTTTGGGCCCGGGTGCGTCCGCTCGTGCGGGCGCACCCGCCCGAAGCCGTACCCTTCCGCGCTCAGGCCGCCGATCACCCCCGTGCGCATGTGAGGCCGACCGTCGGGAGTGAAGAACTCCTGCTGCAGGACGTAGAGCATGGGGTCAGCGTCCCGCTCGAGGATTCCAGCCGCGCGCCACTCCCGCAGCAGCTTCCCCGCCGCCCCGTACGGGTCGCGGCCCACCGGCAGCGTCAGGTGGACGATATTGTGCGGGCTCCGGGCGGCATACGTCCCCCGGGCGGCTTCCGACACGACATCGTAGGGCGGCGCGATCAGATCGCCCAGCACCGCCGTTGCCCGGTGACGTTCCGCCTGGATTCTGCTGAAGAGTGAAGGGAGTCCGTTGGTGCCCATGCCGCCTTCGTACGTTGAATCGGGTCCCTGAGATTGCGCGTTCGGACGGGAGTCCGCTACTCCCCGCGGTCAGGCCCACGGCCGCGAGGCAACCCCCGCCTCGGCCAGCATCGTCCGGAACGACCCGTGGCGGGACGCCGACAGCACGCCGGATTCCACCGCGTCCAGCACCGCGCATCCGGGCTCGTTGCCGTGCCGACAGTCGTCGAACCGGCAGCCCTCCGCCACCCGCCCGATGTCGGGGAAGGCGAGCGATACCTCCTGCGCGCTCAGCCCCCACAACCCGATGTCCCGCAGGCCCGGCGTATCCACCACGAATCCGTCCTGCCCGAACGGGTGCATTTCCGAGGCGACCGTGGTATGGCGGCCCGCGTGACCCCGGCGGCTCACCTCGGCGGTGCGCAGCCGCAGTCCGGGCGACAGGGCGTTCAGCAGGCTCGACTTGCCCACCCCCGTCGGTCCGGTGAGCAACGACACGCGATGCTCCAGGAACCCGCGAAGACGCTCGAGTCCGATCCCGTCCGCCGCGCAGGTGATCAGGACCTCGTAGCCGGCGCGCTCGTACGGCCGGCCGTGTGCCGCCGCGTCGGGGTCCAGGTCGGCCTTGTTGATCACGACCCGGACGGGAAGCCGATTGGCCTCCGCGACGGCGATGAAACGATCGATCAGGTGCGGATCCCAGTCCGGCATGCGCGCCGCTCCCACGACCACGACCTGATCGAGGTTCGCCGCGACCGGCCGCGCCCCCCGCACCCGGCCCGGGCTCCGCCGCTGGAGGAGCGACCCGCGCGGCAGGACGGCCTCGATGGCCGTGGACTCACCCTCACCCGTTACCAGCCGTACCCGGTCGCCCACCAACACCGTGTGGCGGTCGCGCTGCTTCATGCGTCCCCGCAGCACGGCCTCGCACGCGAGTCCGTCCACCCAGACGCGATACCGCCCGCCGGCGCGGGAAAGGACGACCCCGACCGTCTCCGCTACCAGTCGGGCTCCTGCTGCCGCGCACGGACCACGCGGTCGAGGTGGTCCTTGATCTCCTGGAGCGTCATCGCCTGCACGGCTTGCTTCGCCTCCCCCGGAGTGGCGCCGAACACCAGCCAGTCGGTCTCCACGTGACCGTCCGGCGCGTCGCCCGAGGGCGACCAGCGAACGAACAGGATGCCCGCCCCGAAGCGGCCGGCACCGTCCGGCGTGTCATCCACCAGGATGCCCACCGAGTAGGCGCGGCCGTCGGACCCGCCGAACGCGGGGGGGCGCTGGTGGAGCCGCTGGTAGCCCCCCAGCGTCGCGTCATCCGGGGTCATGTCCGCCGGCCCGTGGTCTCCCGCATCAGGTTGCCCACGATGAACCACAGGTTCGCCGGGCGTTCCGCCATGCGGCGCATCAGGTAGGGATACCACTCGGTCCCGAACGGAACGTACACGCGGACGTTGTACCCTTCTCGCCGCAGGCTGTCCTGCAGGTCCCGGCGAATGCCGTAGAGCATCTGGAACTCGAACCGCTCGGCCGGGATCGCCTTGGCCCGCGCGTGGTCCGTCACCTGCCGCACGAGTCGTTCGTCGTGCGTCCCGAAGGCCGGGTAGTTGCCCCGCTCGACCATCTTGAGGGCGCTCCGGGTGAAGGCTGCGTCCACATCCCGCTTGTCCGGGAACGCCACCGACTCGGGCTCCTTGTACGCCCCCTTCACGAGCCGCACGCGGGCACCCGCGGCGAGCAGGTCGTCGATGTCCTTTTCGCTCCGCCGGAGCATGGTCTGGATCACGACGCCCACGCGATCGCCGAAGGCGGGGTGCAGGGTCTGGTAGAACAGGTCCAGCGTGCGCTGGACGTACCCCGACGCCTCCATGTCCACCCGCACGAAGATCCCGTGGCGCTCGGCCCGCTCGAGGATCCGCCGGGTGTTGTCGATCACCACGTCCTGTCCGAGATCGAGCCCCAGCTGGGTGAGCTTGACCGAGAGATTGGCCCGGACGCCCATGGACTGGATCCGGTCGAGGATCTCGATCGCCGCGTCGCGCGCGCGTTCGGCTTCGGCCCGGTTGGTCACGCTCTCGCCGAGCAGGTCCAGGGCCACCGTGATGTCGCGGGCGTTCAGCTCCTGCGTCGCCGCGATCGCGGAGTCCAGGGTCTCGCCCGCCACCCATCGGGAGGCGAACCGCCGGGCCATGCCGTTCCGCTTGATGAACTCGAACAGGCCCCGTCGTTCGCTGAGCCAGAGGAACGTATTGCGAAACATGATGTCAGTTTTCGGTTGAGTAGAAGCCTGTGCCGCGCTCGGCGTGCCGAACCAGCACGGGAGCGGGCGCGAAGCGGGGTCCGTGCGCTTGCTCGAGCCGCCGCAGCGTCTCGACCGCGCGGACCGCGCCGATCCGATCCAGGGTGCGCAGCGGACCGCCGCGGAACGGCGGGAATCCGATTCCGAAGATGGCGGCGATGTCGCCGTCCCTGGCCCCCCGCACCACTCCCTCATCGAGGGCGCGCGCGGCCTCGTTCAGCATCGCGTAGACGAGGCGGTCTTCGACGCCGCGAACGGGCGCCGCGGCGGTGGCCGCGCCGATGAGGGCGCGCACCGACTCGTCCACGCCCCGACGCCGCCCATGCTCGTACCGGTAGAACCCGCGGCCGCTCTTCCGCCCGAGCCGTCCCGCCTGCACCAGGGCGTCGAGGCCCCGGACAGGTTCCATCCGCTCGCCGAACGCCTCGTGCAGCACGCTCGACGCCTTGAGGCCCACGTCCAGACCCACCTCATCCAGCAGCGTGATCGGCCCGACCGGGAAGCCGTAGGCCTTCATCGCGCGGTCCACGTGGCCGATGTCGGCCCCCTCCATCACCAGCCGCCCCGCCTCGTTCAGGTAGGGCGCCAGGATGCGGTTGACCCAAAAGCCTGGCGCGTCCCGCACGACCACCACGGTCTTGCCCATCCGCCGCCCGAACGCCACCGCGGTCGCGGTGACCCACGGGGCCGTACCCCCCGTCACGATCACTTCGAGCAGCGGCATCTTCTCGACGGGCGAGAAGAAGTGCATGCCCACCAGGCGCTCCGGCACCCGCAGGGCGGTCGCGATGCGCGCGATCGGGATCGTGCTGGTGTTCGACGCGAGGACACAGTCGTCCCGCACCTGCTCCTCGAGCGCGCGGAACACCTCGTGCTTGACCGCGAGGTCCTCGAACACCGCCTCGATCACGAGGTCGGCGCGGCGGAATCCCGCCCAGTCCACGCCGCCGGACAGCAGCGCCACCAGGCGACCGTGTTCCGGCCGGGTGATCCGCTTGCGGGCCAACCGCTCGTCGAGAATGCGCCGGGCCGCGCCGAGCCCCTTGGCGACCGCCGGGAGCGTGGTGTCGCGGAACCGGACGCTCACCGCCGCCTGCGCCACCGCCGTCCCACCGATGCCGCTGCCCATGAAGCCGGCCCCCATCACGCCCAGCCGCTCGATTCGTCGCGCCTCGACGTCCGCGGCAACGCCGAAGTCCTTCTTGAGGGCGTTGGACGCGAAGAAGATGTTGACCAGTTCACGGGACACCTCGCCCACCGCGAGGTCGGCGAACAGTCGCGCCTCGCGCTCGAGCCCCGCGTCCATGCCGTCCCGCAGGCCCACCCCCACCGCTTCCAGCGCCGCGAAGGGCGCGGGATAGTGTCCACCCGACTTCGCCTGCACCTGCCGGCGGGCGAGCGACAGCACCAGCGCTCGGCCAACCGGGTTGTTCTCGACCAGCGCCGCCATGAGCCCGCCCGTGGCGCGCGATGGCTTCCAGCCCGCCGCCAGCCGCTTCGCCGCCTCGGTGGCCGCGCGCTCCAGCACCGCCGGATGCACCACTTCGTCCACCAGGCCCCGGCGGAGCGCGTGGCGGGCTGGGAGGGTCTTGGCCGTCAGGATGAGGTCGAGCGCCGCCCGCAGGCCGATGAGGCGGGGGAGCCGCTGACACCCGCCGGCGGCGGGGATGATCCCCAGCTGGATCTCGGGCAACCCGAGCCTGGTCTTCTCGTGGTCGGTTGCGATGCGATAGGAGCAGGCGAGCGCCGCCTCGAGGCCTCCGCCCAGGCAGGCGCCGTGGATGGCCGCCACGACCGGCTTGCCGAGCGCCGGGATCCGGTTGATGAGCGCCTGTCCCGTTCTCACGAGCGTGTACGCCTGCTCGCGGGACTCGAGCGCCACGAACTCCTCGATGTCGGCGCCGGCGATGAAGGTGTCCGGCTTGCCGGACAGGAGCACGACGGCACGGACCGCCGGGTCGCGCGCGACGGTCTCGAGCGCCGACTCCAGCTCGTCACGCAGCCCACGGGTGATCTTGTTGACGGGTTCGCCGGGAAGATCGAGCACGAGCCGGGCGATGCCCCCGCTGACCGACATGGAGAGCGCCGTCATGCCCGCTCCAGTACCATGGCGAAGCCGATGCCGCCCTGCGCGCAGACCGAGATGAGGCCCAGCGCGACGTCGCGCCGCCGCATTTCGTGCGCGAGCGTCAGCGTGAGGCGGCCGCCGGTGGCGCCGAAGGGATGGCCAATGGCGATGGAGCCGCCGGCGAAGTTGATGATCTCGGGGTCGATTTCCCCGATGGGCTCCGAGCGGCCCAGGTGGGCCTCCGCCCACTCCCGCGACGCGAACGCCTGCAGGTTCGAGAGGACCTGCGAGGCAAACGCCTCGTGCATTTCGACGAGCCCGATGTCGCGCATCGTGATTCCCGCCCGCTCCAGGGCGCGCGGGACCGCGATGGCCGGCCCCATCAGCAGCTGCCAGCCGGGATCGACGGCGCCGACCGCGTGCGACCGGATGAACGCCAGCGGCTCGTAGCCCAGGCCCCGCGCGGCGTCCTCGCCCATCAGGAGAACCGCCGAGCCCCCGTCGGTGAGCCCCGACGCGTTCCCCGCCGTGACGGTCCCGTAGGCGCGGTCGAACACCGGTCGGAGCTTCGCCAGCTGCTCCAGCGTCGTGTCCGGACGAACTCCGTTGTCCCGGTCCACCGGCTCCTTGACGCCCGCCAGCACCGGCGCGATCTCCGCCAGCAGGCGTCCGTCCTCGGTGGCGGCGTGCGCGCGCTGATGACTGCGCAGGGCCCACGCGTCCTGGGCCTCCCGGCTGATCCCGTTCAGCTTCGCCATCTTCTCCGCGGACTGCCCCATCGACTCGCCCGTCGACGGCTCGGCGATGGCCGGCGTCACGGGAACGAGGTCGCGCGGGCGGAAGCCCGCGAGGAGCCCGAGCCGGTCACCGAAGGTGCGCGCCTTGCTCAGTCCCACCAGCATGTCGGCGAACCGGCGGGAGTGCAGGATCGGCACGTCGGACAGGCTCTCGGCTCCACCCGCGATGACGACGTTCGCCCGGCCGCTTGCAATCTGGTCCGCGCCCATGGCGATCGCCGTGTTGGCGGACGCGCACGCGCGGTTGACGGTGGCCGCGGGAATGGTGCGGGGGAACTGCGGGAGGAGGCTCACTTCGCGGGCGAGGTTGGGCGCGAGCACGCTCGGGACCACCTGCCCGAAGTACATCTCATCCACCGCCTGCCCATCGAGGTTGCTCCGGTGGAGCAGTTCGGCCGTGGCGTGGCGGGCCAGGTCAACGGCGCTGATGCCGCGGAGTGTCGTGCCCGCCTTGCAGAAAGGCGTGCGGCAACCACCGATGATGGCGACGCGACGACCGGCAGGCCCGGTGGTCATGGGGGAGAAGCTACCCCGGCGGCAAACCCCGTGGTAGCGCACCCGGGTGGGCGCGTGGCATCATTCGGCGGCGCGATTGACCGCGAAAACGCTCGCGACGGCGGCGGGACGGCCATCGATCATCTCGATGACCTCACGGGAGAGCAGGATCTCGAACGGCTCCACCAGGCGCACGAGCTCGCCCGGCTGGAGGAGGTGATCGTCGGAATCCGGGCCCCATCCCTGCTGGCGCTGCCAGACCAGGAAGGTCTCGCCAATGAAGCATCCACCCGGCTTCACGGCGGCGCGGAAGTCGGGAAAGCGCTTGCGGTCGAGGTAGTCGAACATCATCACCACGTCGAACGACGCCGGCGTGATCTGGCTGGTACGGAGGTCCATGTGCAGACATTTGACGGACAGCTTGCGACGCTGCGCTTCGCGCTCGAGCACGGCCAGGCTGTTGGCGTCGGCGTCCACGGCCACGACCTCGGCGCCGCGCTCGGCGGCGAGCAGCGCATGACGGCCGGGCCCGGACGCCAAGTCCAGGACCCGGACCCCCGGCCCAAGCACACGCGCGTGCCAGTTGAACCACGTGCTCGGTGGCTGGCCCCGCTCGTTCCGACGAGAGAATAGCGCCGTGGTCCCCCCCTTCTCAGCCGCAACCCGGACGGCGGCCCTGGCCGAACTCGCCGGGACGCCCGTCGACGTGCTTGTCCTTGGCGGCGGCATCACCGGCGCCGGCGTCGCGCGCGACGCGGCCATGCGCGGGTTCCGCACCGCCCTGGTGGAACGAACCGACTTCGCCTGTGGAACGAGCGGACGGTCGTCGCGCCTGATCCACGGTGGCCTGCGGTACCTCGAGCATGGAGCGTTCCGCCTGGTGCACGAGGCCACGGCGGAGCGGCGGATTCTGCTGCGGATCGCACCGCATCTCGTGTGGCCCCAAGCGTTTCTGTTCCCAGTGTTCGCCGGGGGTCGCCTGCCACGCTGGCAATTGGCGGCCGGCATGTGGCTGTACGACGCGCTGGCGTCCTTCAGGAATGTGAAGCGCCATCGTTGGCTCAGCAAGCGGTCCATGCTGCGGGCCGAACCCCGGCTGCGGGCGGAGGGCCTCCTGGGCGGGGCCCGGTATTTCGACGCCCAGTGCGACGACGCCCGGCTGACGCTGGCCAACGCGCGCGCCGCCCATCGGCACGGCGCGCTGGTGGCCAGCTACACCGAGGCCCGGGGCTTCGACGTGGCGGCCGGCCGCATCCGCGGCGTCCGGTTGGCCGATCGGCTGACGGGCGACGAGTTCCTGGCGCGGGCCAGCATCGTCGTCAACGCCACCGGCCCATGGTCGGACGAGATCCGGGGCGACGGCGAGCGCCTGCTCCTCCTGTCCAAGGGCGCCCATGTGGTCGTCCCGCGCACCCGCCTCGGCCTGTCGCACGCCGTGACCCTGCTGTCGCCGCTCGACGGCCGGGTGATGTTCGCCCTGCCGTGGGGCGACCTGTCGTACGTCGGCACCACCGAGACGGCGTTCGAGGGGTCGCTGGACACCGTGTCGGCCTCGGCGGACGACGTGGTCTATCTGCTCCGGTCCGCCAACGCCGTGTTCCCCGATGCCCGCCTGCAGCCGGATGACGTGATCGCAACGTGGGCCGGCGTCCGCCCGCTCGTCCGCCCGCCCAACGGCCGGTCCCCGGGCGCGGCGTCGCGCGAGCACGTCATCACCGAGCGTCCCGGCATGATCTCGGTGGTGGGCGGGAAGCTCACGACCTATCGCCGCATGGCGCGGGACGTCGTCGACCGCGCCGCCGCGGCCCTGCACGCCTTCGACGGGCGCGCGCTCGCGTCGCGGCCCCCGACCGACCGGGAGCCGCTCCCCGGAGGAGAGACGGCGGACCTCGACGCCATAGCCCTCGAAACCGAGCAGGAGGGCCTGGCGGCGCCGATCGCGCGCCGGCTCGTGCGCCGGTACGGGAGTGAGGCGCCCGCGATCGCCCGGCTCGCCGCCGCGGATCCGGCGCTCGCGCAGCCCGTGGCTCCCGGTGGATCGGCCCTGCGTGCGGAGCTGCTGCACGCCGTCCGGCGCGAGATGGTCGTGACCCTCTGCGACCTCCTGGTGCGCCGGACCCACGTGTTCTACGAGACGCCAAACCACGCTGTCGAGCAGGCGGCC
>Ga0105101_10001383_pt1 | contig 10564 bp, 8 predicted proteins | sample PPLLak21cMay2015_2_FD_87037 | JGI IMG/M metagenome (GOLD analysis project Ga0105101, IMG submission 87037) | Freshwater sediment microbial communities from Prairie Pothole Lake near Jamestown, North Dakota, USA - PPLs Lake P8 Core (1) Depth... | ecosystem: Environmental > Aquatic > Freshwater >...
TCTGTAACCTTACTTACGGCGGATTCAAAACTGGTGTTAAGGGTTTTACTGAAATAGTAGCTCATTTAATTTTCCTTCTATAATTTTTGAAAGGTTAGATGATTTCATTTAAAGAAAGATTCAAATAAGGAAAATTTAACCGGCAGTACCGAATTTTTTTGTTTTAATAAATAAAAATATACGTTAATTTTGGTAATCATTTTTGGGGAAATCCTCCGAATGAATAATTAATTATGTACAACACAATGACACCTGTTATGAAAAAATCCTTTGTATTTTTTACGCTTATAATTTTAGCTTCACAAATTTACTCACAGGAAAACAGATATAATAAAGGACTTCTCTGGGAGATTTCCGGTAACGGGCTGCAGAAGCCTTCCTACCTTTTCGGTACCATCCATGCAAGCCAGGAAAAATTTTTTGAATTAAATGATTCAGTATTCCTGGCAATTGAATCAGCCGAATCGTTTGCAGGCGAGCTGAATATGGATTCGCTCCAGCATTTTGCAGTAAGAAGTTATCAAAGGAGATCACCGGAAAATCAAAAAGAAATTTCGGAAATACTCACTAAAGAGGAATTTGACTTATTAAAAGAAAAGATTAAGAAAAGATTAGGCATTGACATAGATGCATTGCCGACAAAGGATCCGGCTCTAATTGCACTTATGCTTCAAAGGGAAGAATTTAAAGGAAATATGCCCTGCTTTCTGGATGAATACCTGTACAAAATTGCCAAATCAAAAGGAAAAATTGTTTATGGGATTGAAAGCTTTGACGACCAGATGAACCTGATTGAATCGCTTAATGCCGAGCAGAGGAAAGAATTCCTTCTTGAGGCCATTAAAACTGATGATGAAGCGCTCTCTAAAGCCGCTGAAAAATTATTCCTGGCTTATTTGAATGAAGATTTGAATAAAATATCAAATCTCGTTTCTTCGGTATTTGCGGAAGAAAGTGAACTGCAGCAGAAATTTATATTTGAAAGAAATGTTAAAATGGCTGAGAAGATTGTGAAATATGCTGAGGATAAATCTGTTTTTGCCGCAGTAGGTACAGCTCATCTTCCGGGAGAAAAAGGGATAATCAATTTGCTGCATAAGAAAGGGTATTCTTTAAGGCCGGTGCAGAATAAACGGACCGATTTATCGGGCAAATATAAAAAAGAGATGCTGGAAACGGAATGGGTTCTATTCACTCCGGAAAGCGGAGGCTTTTCTGTAGAGATGCCCGGGAAAGCGCTTTCTTTACCGATTGGCAATCAGATACCGGGAGTTAAAATAGAATCCGGATTTTATGCCGAATTCGGATCAAAAACTAACTTTATTGCTGCTAAATATACCTATCCGATAGCTATTGATGATGATCTCAAAGATTCTGTTTATCATTCATTAATTAATAATTTAAAAAATGCCCGCTACGAAGTTTTGGATGAAATTAGAGATATTGAACAGGAAGGGATATCAGGAAAAGAATTTAAAGCGGAAGTTAACAGCTATTTATCAGTTTCCAGAGTTTTTATCCGCGGAAACAGTCTTTATATGCTTCAGGTTATTCATACAAAAAGTGAAGAAGATTCAAAAAGTTTAAAAAAGTTTTTCAATTCTTTAAAAATACTGGATGAAAAAGTCTCCGTAATTTTATCGGATTACTATGAGAATGAAAGAGGAGCTTTTAAGGTTAAGTTTAATAATGAACCTTTCCATCAAATAGTTAACGATAGTACAACTCATATTTTCTCTGCCCCTGATAAAGCAGGCCAAAGCATGAACGTTGTTATTTACGCTGAAAATTATAAACCTCTTTTTTATTCCGATGACAGTGTTACAATACGGTCATCAGTCGACGAAATTCTTTCAGGAAATGATGGTAAAATTGAATACTACAGGAAAGCAGATTCGGAATTCCCGTTTTATGAATACAAAATTTTATCTGATCAGGATATCTATACAGGGAAGACATTGCTCCGGGGCGGCAGAATCTATGTGATTGCAAATTACTGCCGTAAAGAAAAATATAATTCTGCAGAAGTCGAGTCTTTCCTAAACTCATTCGAGCTTACTGATTATAAACCTGTAAAATGGAACGAATATACTAATCCGGAAAATTCATTTACGGTTAACATCCCGGGAACACCCGTTCCGGAATCCGATACTCTCCCGTATTCAATTAAGCACAGAACAATTTACTCATCAATGGACAGCAGCAGCGGGACAGCCTACAGCATTACAAAATATATTCTCTCCGAATATTATTGGCCTGAAAACGATTCTTCTTTGGTTTCCGTTTTTATCCCTGTATATTCTGAAAAATCCGCTGTCCTTCAAAAGGATACACTAATTGAAAAATTAAAAATTAAGGAGTTTATTCTTAAAGCAGACCGGACTCATTACTACTTCAGATATAAATTATTTATTACCGGTTCAACAGCTTATTTACTTGAAGTTTCCGCATCGGAAAATTTCATCCGCTCCGACAGGGTAGAACCGTTTTTTAATTCTTTCAGGATTCAAAAAACAGACTCGTCTGATTTGTATAAAGATAAAACAGACCTGTTTTTTAGTGATCTATGTTCGGAAGATTCTTTAAGAGTAAAGAATGCAGCCCTATATTGCGATGAATTCAATTTTAAAGAAGAGCATCTTGAAAGAATATATAATCTTCTTAATAAAAAATATCCCGACGATAATGATGAAAAAGGAGTCCGAAACTCTTTACTGGAAGCATTGGGATCTATTAAGAGCGATTCCAAAATTAATTTTATTAAAAGTCTGTACCCCGGGCTTTCTGAAACTTCTTTGCAGTTGAGCGCCCTGGAAGTTTTAACTAACATGAATACTCCGGAAGCTGCTGAGGTATTTTTAAATTTAATCCTTGATAAAACTCCGCATGAAAAACAAAGAGATTATTATTTTCTTTTTTCACCTTTCTACGATTCATTAAAAAATCTAACCGGCTTATTTCCCCGCGTATTGAAGCTGTTGGAATATGAAGAATATAAAAATTCAATTTACAGTCTGCTTAAATATGGAATCGACAGCTCGGTAGTTGAGCCTGCTCAGTATTCCGGCTATGAGAAATTGATCATAGCGGATTGTAAAAAATTAATTGCAGAACGGGATTCTCTTATTAATGATGAAGAATATTTCGGCGAATGGAAATTAATTGATGTAATCGGCACATTCCCTGCTTTTGAAAATAATCCCGAAGCTGTTGAAATCCTAAAAAAGCTGGTTGAAGACAGCAGCTTTGAAATTTCTTCCGTGTCGGCTGTTGCATTGCTGAAACTAAACCGGAAAGTATCTCCGGAGATCATTAAAAAAATAACCGCCTCGCCTGAAACAAGAAATTCATTTTACGAAGAATTGAATAAACTTTCTAAAACAGAGCTTTTTCCATCGGAGTACCTGACGCAGGAAGCTTTTGCGGAAGGGGATTTTTTAAGAATGATTTACAATGATTACGATGGACCTGCAGCCGCTGAACTTCTGGAAACCCGTACAAATGATGAAGGAATATTTTATCTTTACAAATTCAAAACCGAAGAATTTGATTATTGGTATGCAGGAATCAGCGGACCTCAGCCGGTAAGTGGTTTTGTATCAAAAGGCAGAAAAACAAAAACTAATTACTACCAGTTTGACGAAATGACTATTGAAGAGCACTGGGAAAATTTATTAAAAGAGGAAGACGAAAAAGAATATGAATAACAAACGTCCGTCCTGGGATGAATATTTCTTAAAGCTGGCAATGCTGGCATCGGAACGCTCAACATGTCCGCGGATGCATTGCGGCTGCGTACTTGTGAAGGATAGATTTGTGCTGGCAACCGGGTATAACGGATCGCTGCCGGGCCAGCCTCATTGCGAGGATGAAGGATGCCTTGTAGTTGACAATCATTGCGTAAGGACCAACCATGCCGAGATTAACGCAATTACCCAGGCAGCCAATCACGGGGTAAATGTGAGAGGAGCTACTGCATATATAACCAACATGTCGTGCACAACATGTGCAAAAGCATTGATTGCAGCCGGCATTATAAGGGTGGTTGTGTTCTCCGATTTTCACGATACGCTGGCTACTCAATTTTATACCGACTGCGGAGTTGAAATAGTTAAGAAGCCGATGCCCGATAGAATGATAAATTATGATTTAGAAAATTATTCTTCCGCCAAAAAAACTGTAAAATCAAAATAGTTTAAATTCAAAACTTATTTCCTTTCATGCAGGTTAACTGCGGCCCGACTGTTTTTCATAAATTCAATTTTCGAAAATATCAGGTGCAATTTTGTTCTTAAATGTGATCGGTTAAAAGTTTAAGTGAAGAAAAAAATAATTAAATACTGGAAGCCTCTCGCTGCTGTAATTTTTTGGGGGACATCATTTATTGCCACTAAGGCTGCACTTGATGAATTAATTCCCACGGAAATTATTATCATCAGGTTAATTCTGGGTTCTTTGTTCCTGCTGGTTATTGCTTTGGCAACAAAGAGAAATTTCTTTATCGGTTTAAAAGGATATCTGGGAATTTTTATTCTTGCATCTGTGGCTGTGTTTCATTTGTGGATCCAGGTTACAGGACTTCAATATACAACCGCTTCGAACACCGGATGGATAATCGGTACCGCTCCTGTTTTTATGGCCTTCATAGGGTTTTTATTTTTTAAAGAAAATTTTACATCCATTAAAATCACCGGGATAATCATTGCATTTACCGGACTTATTCTTTTAATCAGCAAAGGAGATTTATCGAATATAGATTTAATCTCAAACAAAGGAGATTTTCTTATTCTTGCCAGTGCTTTTACATGGAGCATATATTCGGCTGTTAATAAAAAAATTGCTCTTGATTATCCTCCTTTAATTGTTACACTCTTTTTGTTTATCATGATGGAATTGATTCTTATGCCGTTTATAATGAACGGGGAAATAATTTTTTCGGTTTTATCATTATCTGTAATAGGATGGATTTCAGTTATCTTTTTAGGAATATTCTGCTCGGGTATAGCTTATGTTCTCTGGGCTCAATCATTGATAGAAATGGAATCGGCGAAAGTCGGCGCATTTCTTTATTTCGAACCTTTCGTAACCGTATTTGCAGCCTGGCTTTTACTTAATGAGAAAATTACATTTTTAATAATTTTAAGCGGACTAATCATCACATTCGGAGTTATCCTTGTTAATGCTGACAAAATGATCTTAAAGAAAAAATTTGATTGATTTTTGCTTTCTCAATAATTAGATTTTAAAACTATCCTTTCAAATCTTTCAGAATTTAGAAACAACATGGAGCTTTAAATGAATACAAAAAAGTTCGTGTTAGCTTTCATCCTGGTTTTTATTCTGGTTGAGGTAACAAACTACATAGTTCATGTGGTAATCCTTGGGCCGGTTTATGCCAGCGAGGAAATAAAAGCCGTGTTTAGGCCTGCTGAAGAGATGTCGGGGATGATGTGGATTATGTGGGTGATTGATCTGATCTGGTGTTTCTTTTTTGTCTTCTTCTTTGTTAAAGGTTATGAGAACAAGGGTATTGCAGAAGGTCTGAGGTTCGGTTTGTATATTGCCCTGTTCTTTAACTTGGTCGGTGCATATGGTCAGTATATCGTTTATCCGATACCTTATTATCTTGCACTTCAATGGTTTTTATACGGGTTAGTGCAGATGCTTATCATTGGTGTTGTAACAGCCCTTGTTTACAAAAACAAAGCTGCTGCTGATGTAAGTCCTGCTGCAGTATAACTTTTGTATTCACGCCGTTTTATTTCCTTTTTTCTTTTTAAAACTGCGTTCTTGTAGAGCACAGATATCCGATAGCAGATTTTTTCCAGGAATATTCTTTTTTCATTCCGTTAACCTGGATTTCGCGCCATGCATTTTTATCTTTAAATACCTCAAGTGTACGTTTGACTGATTTTAATAATTCAAGAGCGTTATATCCGCTGAAGCTGAAGCCTGTCCCGTTTCGTTCACCGTTTAATAACGATTCATGCCAGTCTTTTACTGTATCGGCCAAACCGCCGGTTTTCCGGACAATGGGAACTGTCCCATACTTCAAACTGTAAATCTGGTTCAACCCGCAGGGCTCATAATGCGACGGCATCAAAAACATATCGGCGCCTGCTTCAATTAAATGCGAGAGCTCATTATTAAATCCGATATAAACTGCAGCTTTTGAAGTATAGGATTTTGCAAGGTTTGTAAAAAATTCTTCATATTTACTTTCACCGCTTCCCAGGATTATCCATTGCGCATCTAAATTCATTTATCCGGCTGCTGCTTCCGAAAAGATATCAAAACCTTTCTGTCCTGCCATTCTGGAAATAATTGCAATTAATGGAATATCTTTATCATATGGGAGCGAGAAATGTTCTAGAAGAAATTTTTTGTTCTTCAGCTTTCCCCTAAAAGCATTGGATGAATAGTGATACGGCAGATGAACATCCTGCAGGCTTCCTGCAATATCGGCTAAGCCGCCCGTTTTGGAGTATGGAAAAACTTCCGAACTTATAAAAGCAATTTTCACGTGTTACGGCTCGACATTTAATATTTATTTATAATGCTTCGATGATAATTAAGGAACAGAATAAGTTCAGGGAAATTTCTAACTTGCAAATCATTTTTAAAATTTAACGGTATTAAAGATATGAGCTTATTAGTAAATAATCTTGCTGTGTTTCATGAGGGGAATTCTTCCAATGTTTCCATTCTGTTTATTCATGGTTTTCCGTACGATCATCAAATGTGGAAGCACCAGGTATCCGCATTCAAATCAACTCATTACTGTGTTTCTCATGATATACGCGGACTTGGAGAATCTCCCGCCGGCGATGGTCAATTTACAATTGAATATTTTGTGGATGATCTGGAACAGATAATTGAAAACTTAAAACTCGATCATCCTGTTTTATGCGGACTATCTATGGGAGGATATATTTCGTTAAGAGCAGTCGAAAGGATGGAAGAAAAATTCCGTGCTCTTATTTTGTGCGATACAAAATCGGAAGCAGATAATAATGAAGCAAAATTAAAAAGGGCTGCAGGGATTAAAAGAATTAATAAAGAAGGAGTTCAAAAATTTGCTGCCGATTTTGTACCGAATTGTTTTACGAAGGAATCAATTGAAAAGCTGGGAGAAGAGTATATTTCAATTCTCGGCAGGTCAATGAATTCAAATCCTGAAGGAGTAAAAGGCTGCCTTCTAGCCATGGCAGGAAGAACCGATACGACAGATTATCTTTCCCAAATAAAAATCCCTGTATTAGTATTATGCGGTGAGAAAGATACGTTGACTTCCCCGGAAACCATGAAAGCAATGGCAGATAAATTAAAAGGAAGTGAATTTGCAATAGTTCCCGGTTCAGGACATATGAGCGCGGTTGAAAATCCTTTGTTTGTGAATGAAAAAATCGGGGAGTTTTTAAGTAAAGAATTAAGTGCCTGATAAGATTCTTTTTAATTTCTTGAAAATTCAGTACTTTTATTTGATGGTTTAATGAGAGATTAAATTCTTTCCAACTGCCATGTCAATAAAATATTGCATTGGAATTTAATCTGAAAAAGGGGCAGCTAAATGACATTTAAATTTTTATCACTCTTTATTTTTTTATATCTCATTTTCTTACCGCAGAGTGCCGCACAGAATTTTAATTCTGTTATCCAAGGAAAAGTAACTGTCAAATCTTCGAATAGACCTCTTGAAAACGTAACTGTTTACATCTCCGGTACTGCTTTCGGGACTGCAACCGACAGCTCCGGCTTTTTCATGATAGAATCATTGCCTTTCGGTACTCATAAGCTTGTAACATCAATGTTAGGTTATAAACCGGAAGGTGTTTACGTAGATTTAAAAGAGGGAATGATTGCAGAAGTTAATTTCGGTTTGGAAGAAACTTATATTGAATTGGATGAAGTTATTGTTAAAGCAAAATTATCGGTAGAATGGAAAGACAATTTAGAAGTATTTAAAAAATATTTTTTAGGAAGAACTCAATTTGCTTCTGATTGCAGGATAATAAATCCGGAAGTTATAGATTTATTTAAATCAGATTCAGGTGAGCTTACGGCACGTGCATCTCAGTCAATTATGGTTATCAATAATGCATTAGGTTATAAACTTTTTTGTGATCTGATCGACTTTAATTGGAATGAGAAGGAGCATATAATCCGGCTGCATGTAGATTCCTACTCTATGGAATTGAAAGACTCTTCCGGCAATCTTAAAAAGGAATGGATAAAAAATAGAAGAAAAGCTTTCTACGGATCATCTCAGCATTTTTTCAAATCTTTAATTAAAAATAATTTATCTGGAAACGGATTCACCATATTTTATCAAATATCAACGCAATTGAGAACAACATTTATGCAGCAATTCGACAGGGATGAAATTTGCTTTGTTGAGAATAATCTGATCAGGCTGAGATTCAATGATTATTTAAGAATTGAATATTACTCCGACTATAACAAGACCGCTGAAGTTTCCTGGATCAAACTTTGTTCTCCGGAGATTAAACTGGATAAATACGGTTATCCTGACGATCCCTATTCTTTTGATACTTTCGGCTACTGGTCTCAATTGGGAATTGCATGTAAGCTTCCCAAATATTTTAATCTTTGAAGGGGTGGTTATGAAAACAATGATTTTTTTTATGTTGTTTTCCTTTTCTTTTCTCCTAGTGATTTATTCGCAGGCTCAAACATATTCTTTTTATGATAAGGGAATGGCTGCGCTGGACCGGGGTGATACTGCATCAGCAGAAAAGTTTTTTCAGGAATCCGTAAAACAGAATAAGGATGCGCCGTCTTATTTTGAACTTGCAAAAATATTGAACAATGAAAATTCTCTCTTCTCGTTGGATAAGGCAAGGGGAAATTTAATTGAAGCGGTAAAAATCGATCCTGAAAATATTGAATACCGGTTCTTTTTAGGCCAGGTTTTTGAAAGAATCGATAAAAGAAGCAATATAGAGAAATTTTTCAAATTAGATTTTTATTCGCGGGATAAAGCTATTAATACTTATGAAGAACTGCTGAAGATAAATCCTCAATTTCAGCCTGCACATTTAAGATTAGCTGAGTTATATAAAGAAGATTATTACAAGAATGTTAATAGTCTTTTTTATGATTTGCCGGACTATAGGTGGAATGCCAACAAACTCGTCCACGAGGAGAAAGACTATTCCGCATATAATAAGTTTGTAAACGATTTAATAGTAAGCGGACAATACCCTGCAACTAATTTAAATGATTTGGCCGGAAAGAGTCTTGAGAATTCAATTAATCATTATTTGAAATCTTCAATGGATTCCGCCCATGCCTTTATTGATCTTGCCCTGATGTATGCTCATAACGGGAAGCCCGACTCAGCTATCTTAATTGTAGACGAAGGAATGTTTAAATTTCAGGGAAACATGGATTTAATTCTTTCCGCCGCATATTTAAATTATAAGCTCGGTAATTATGCCGATGCCCAAAATTATTTTGATTCTTCTTTCGGCTTGATGGATCCCGGAGAAGTTAAGGATTATAAAGTCAATTCGGTCTTCTCTCTTTTGACTCCGGATGTTAAAGAAAATGTTGAAAGGTTAAATGAAAATGAAACGGAAAAATTTATAAAAAAATACTGGCAGGAGCATGATCCGTTAATAATAACGCAGTATAATGAACGCGAACTGGAGCATTATTCCCGGGTTTTTTATGCAAACTGTTATTTCGGTATTCCCGGTAAAAATATGAAAGGATGGCGCTCAGACCGCGGAGAAATATATTTACGTTACGGAGATCCTCAAAAAATTATGAGAGTTAGAAGATGGATGGATTTAACCGTCGATGGTACAATCTTATATCCCGAAACGGAGATAATTAATTATCCTGACGGCAGGATTTTTGCCTTTGTGGATGAGTTCCAGAATAAAGAATTTTTACTTTCAGAAAAGGTCATTTCAAAAAGAATGGGTTCACAGTTTCTGACGGATTCAAAGGGATTATCGGAGAGTTTAAGGAGATCTGAACCGGAGCAATTTTTCCTTAAGTGGAAAGGTTCCGTGTTAAATATTCCAAGCACTCAGTTTCAGTTTAAAAATATCAGCAATAAAGATTTCACTGATTTTTATATCTCTTATGCCTTGAACGATTCGACTGATAATGTATATGTCCGGGATTTGACTTTTATGGATAAGGAATTTAATTTTTTGTTTCATAAACAAGATACAATTGATTATTCAAATTTCTCCTTCCCGTTTGCTTCCGGAAAAATAAATTATATTTTTGACTCGGAAGGAATGACCGTTAAACCTGATTCAGGGATTCTATCATTCGAAGTCCTGAGGTTAAAGGATAATGGAATATATATTAACCGCGGCAGCTATACCGTAAAAGATTATTCCGGTAATAAACTTGCCATAAGCGATATCATTTTGGCAGATGATGTCATGACAGATGGTCCGGCATTTGCTTCGATAGAAAGAAATGGTTTAAATATTCTGCCGAATCCTTTAAGAACTTTTAGTAAAAGCAAATTCCCATATATTTATTTTGAAATCTATAATCTTCATAAAAATGAAGAGCA
>Ga0105101_10001385_pt1 | contig 10551 bp, 13 predicted proteins | sample PPLLak21cMay2015_2_FD_87037 | JGI IMG/M metagenome (GOLD analysis project Ga0105101, IMG submission 87037) | Freshwater sediment microbial communities from Prairie Pothole Lake near Jamestown, North Dakota, USA - PPLs Lake P8 Core (1) Depth... | ecosystem: Environmental > Aquatic > Freshwater >...
ATTCTACCGCCTGTCACCTATTTTCCCGCGCAGTGCTTCATGCGATTTTCCGCAGCCTGGCCCGTTAAAGTATAAGACGCAGAATAGAACCAGATGAGTGGTCCATGCTGCGTCTCTAGGATTCTTTCCATCAGACTCTGCTATGGATGCAGCAATCCTCAACTCTTGCCAGAAGGTGATGCCGCGGCGCCGCGTCCCATGCGCGGAATGGCGCGAGCACGGGATGCCTTGACTCGGAATGCTTTGCTCAGCCAATCTGCCAGCTCGTCGCGGGCGAAAGTTTTCTGCTTCCCAAGCACTGTCTGAAGCTGGTGGAGGTTTGCTTCAAGGTCTTGTACCTGCGCGCGGAAGTTGTCGAAGGTTTCGGGCGTGGCATTTTCGCGCAGCTGTCTCGATGCAGCGTGCGCTTTATCCACAACGTGCATGGCGCGATGGATGTTTTCGTCGATCAGGCCCCAGTCTGTCATGGCGAACTCCTTTCTGGAACCGACCTGTTCCACTTATACAATAGCATACCCCGCACCAGATTTCAAGCCTTATTTCTGGCGTTACGTGTTCTGGGTCTCTTTTGCGATTTCAGTTAATTCATCGATCAGCGGCCGCAGGCCCCTGGGCATGGCCGTGTCGCTCACACGTACCGTGTGCATCGAGTTTCCGGCGACCACCGTCACAGTATATTCAAATTCGTCCGGCGCAGTGGCGAGGGGTGTGCCCAGTACAGGGATCTCGAAGAATTTCGATTCGGTGATTAGATTGTGGATGCGCTGAGATTCACTCGCAGGCAGCCGGTTCAGGTCAATGTCGATCTCCGTCTCTCTACCGATTGTCCCGCCGTTCCGTTTGAAGTTGATCATCGTCATTTGCACCTACCTTTATGAATCCTCTTGAATTTGCGCGCAAGATGGGTTGGATGGCTGGTCACTATGCTCAAAGCGGGCGAGTACCATGAGGTGCTGGCAGGAGCGATCTGGGCCAGTGACCGTGAGGCTGTTAAGCGAACTTGCAAGCAGAGGGGAAAAATGCTACGCCACGAAAAAAGGTGGGTATGAGATGCCTAATCGTACCATATTCTGCTCCATCCTTAAATATTTCTAAGATAACGCTAAGGAGGAACAAAAAATCACCCCGAATGGATGTTCGGGGTGATCTATGTTTCTACGTTCTACTGACGAGGGGGTGTATTCTCTGCGAAGTACTCATGGCTGTCCGCATTTGTGACAGCCCGATCGGGATCAGAGATGGCGAGATTCATCGCGGCCGTCTGACCGTAGGCCCAATCACTGGTCCCTGCCACTACATCGAAGTGACTCATCTCATGGATCAGCGTGCCGGCCTTTGAGTCTGTTCCGGAGAGCGGGGCAGTCCAGAACGCCTGGCACAGGTAAATCTTGTAGGGGTCATTGGAGTAAACGTAGGCATAATATTTCTGCTTGCATTTGCAATCGAATGTGACGCCCGCATTGTCCATCGCGTCCGAGATGGCGGTGAAGTTGCTTCCCACGATGTTGTATCGTGAGCTGCTAAACACTCCGAACCACGTGGTGTAGCGCGGACCCGGGTTCCTGCGATTCAGGTACTTCTCGGAATCTGCTGCATAGACCTTTGCCTGATTGCGCGCAGAGACGAGTTGAGATTGTTGATCTGTGCTGCAGGCATTGAACGCGTTTCCGCCCGGAGGTGGAGGGGGTGGAGGCGTTGGCTTTTTGGACGCGCGTCCCTCCACCTTTGCGCTGACCTTTTCAGAGGAGAGCACATCACTGAAAGCGAACGCGTTGCCCTTTTCGTCGAAAAGATTGAAGGAGGTAACGGCGAAAACAATCTCATAGGTTCCCGAGGCCGAGAGGTCATAGTAATCGCCCAGGTTGACCACGCTGGTGCGGCTCTCACCGGCCTTGAGCGAAATGTAGTCCCTGCCCGTGACACCCGGACGCTTGTAGTGCGCTCCGGTATATGCCACCGTCTGGCCCTCCCGCGTGACGGCGAAGAGAGGCTCCTCCAATAATCCCTCGGCAGGCGTAAACCACTTAAGGATTCGGACGGTGTGCTTGTGAGGGTTTGAGATCGTCACCGTCACCAGCACATCCTGCGATGCATCAAATTCGCCCTGTGCCAGGCTCAAGCTGACGGACGGGCCATCCTTTTGCGCGGCACCGGCAGCCGAGACAAACAGCAGAGCAGCGAGCAGGGATAGAACTAATGCGTTCAAGCGGAACTTGCTATTTTTCATGGCATTCTCCTTTTTTGGCGAACGTTGAAAATATAGTAGCAAATTGGGGTAGTGGAGTCAAGCAGGAAGTTGTTACATCCTGAAGTTCTCCCCTCGTGAGCCTCAGCGTGGAAGGAGATATTTCGGTCAAATTGCTAAGGTTGGATTCATACAGCATTTGTACAATATGCGCCCTATGCTGGATGTCACACAGCCGACCCGCCGTCTGGATCATTTACAGCCCGTCCGCGCCCTCCCCAGGCGCAAACGCCGCACGAGAGGGTGCCTGCCGCTCGGGCTGATTGCGCTCGTATTGATCTATTTCCTCGCACCATTTCGGACTAATATCCTGTTGCTCGGCACCGACGATTCCCCTGAGCGTGGAACGGTTGGACGTACCGATACGATCATTTTGGCGACGGTGGTGCCACTCAGGCCCCATATTGGCATGCTTTCGATCCCGCGTGACTTGTGGGTTTCGGTGCCCGGTGTGGGTGAACAACGGATCAACACGGCATATTTCTTTGCAGAGTCAAACCAGCCTGGCTCAGGTCCGCGGGCGGCCATGCAAACCATACGTGAAAACTTCGATGTGCCTGTACGGTATTATGCAGTCATCCATATGAACGGTTTGATTTCCATGGTCGATGCGATCGGAGGCGTGGACATAACCCTTGACTCTCCCATGGGCGGACTGCCCGCTGGCACACATCACCTGGACGGAATTGAGGCACTGGCATTTGTGCGTGAACGTGCCAGTAGTGACGACTTTAGCCGTATGCTGCGCGCACAGGTTTTGCTGAAGTCTGTTTTCGGAAAGGCCATCAGCCCATCCCATCTGATCGATCTCCCCCGATTTATTTTTTCATTGTCCCGGGTGATCGATACAAACATTCCAATCTGGCAATGGCCGCGTTTGCTATTTGCGTTGTTGAGAGCACTGATCTTCGGCGTTGACACGCGGACCATCACACGCGAGATGGTCAATCCATTTCAAACAGCGCAAGGGGCGCAGGTGCTCGTACCGGATTGGAATGCGATCCAGCCGCTTTTGACGGAAATGTTCGGCAGATAATCAGGTATAACAGTCCGAAACCTCCTTCGTTATTGAGGGCAGAGTAGGATATTTTCTATTCCGGCTCTAGACGCACGAAAGGAGTTTATATGAATCTCAGACCTATTTTCTTCTATATCCTGATCATCACAGGTTTGTTGTTGAGCGCCTTCGGATCACTCCCCTCCGGAGGATCGTCCCCAAACGTTCAGCTTACAGGTACCGCACCTGCAGTGACCGTGCCCCCGGTTGTTGAAACAGTCATCGTACCCGGGGAGACAACCACACCAGTGGTAATCCCCGTGACAGGTGGGGATGGCCCTACCGGTTGGTGGATGATCGTGTTGTTCGGTCTCCTGGCGCTGTTGGGAATTGCTTTCCTGCTGGCGCTCTTCACCCCTCGAACAACGCATGAGCATATCGACAGGACGCCGCCACCCCCGGACGTTTAGTTGGTTTTGCGCGCAGATTGTATTGCGGGCACAGCGAGAGAGACGTACATCTCCGCCTATCTCCGCAGTCCCCTCATTTCGCGGCGCTTCACCTGCGTGCCGGCCTGCAGGGAGAAATGAGGGGACAAAGGATCTTACTCTCTCGGAAGTTGTCCATGACCTCTGGAGCGATTCGGCGAGAAGGAACATATGAAACGGCGACCCGCTCTTCGTGAGTCCGGTAGCGAGACTTCCTCCTGGGAAAGATCGCGGAGAAGAACATGCAGTGTTACGGCAGTCCCCACGTATCAAAATCAATAGAATAGATTGGAGAACGATATGAGAACCGGAGGACGGGCAGTACGACGTTCGCGTACAGACCGCGTTATCGCGGGCGTGTGCGGTGGATTGGGCGAATTATTTGGAGTGAACCCGTTGTGGTTCCGCCTGGCATTCCTGGTCGCCTGCATCCCAGGTGGTGTGCCTGGAATTGCAGCATATCTGATCCTTTGGCTGGTGCTGCCCAGTGAATAAGCTAACTCTGTAGCGTCTTCTCGATCCGCAGATCTGGAATGAACCAGATCAGGGCAACAACCACATAGATTGCGAGAGAGACCGCGGTGTTCAGGAATGCAAAAGCAATGGCGATTGTGTAGAGGGCCAACGAGGCCAGCTCCTTGAGCTTCCGGCCCAGCGCGGTGGCCAGCAGAGAATCCTGCCGTGCAGAGAGATCAGTGCCCGGGCAAGCAGATAATAGGCAAGCCCGGACATCCACAATACGGCTCCATACAACGCGACCGGCAATCGCGCGAACTCGTTTTCGCCCATCCAGCCGGTAACGAACGGAACGAGCGACAGCCAGAACAGCAGATGCAGGTTCGCCCACAGGACCTGGCCGTTCACACTTTTTACCGCGTGCCATAAGTGATGATGGTTGTTCCAGTAAATACCGAGAAAGACAAAACTCAGCACGTAACTTAGAAAGACGGGAGATAGCTCACGCAACGCGCCAACGTCTGCGCTCTCTGGCACCCTCAACTCCAATACCATGATCGTGATGATGATGGCGATCACACCGTCGCTAAAGGCTTCCACTCGTCCCTTGTTCATGCCCTCAAGGATAATCGAAACGTGCGCAACTATGCAAGATCAAAGCGCAATCTGCGATTGATGCGTAGCATCCGAGCGCTGGATTTCGTCAAATGCGAGAGAGCAGGCTCCGTCACACCGGCCGTTAAAACGAAAAAGCCCTCGAGCTGAGGGCGTGGATTGTGACGATCGCGTACTTCTGGTCAAGTTGCAACGGTCTTTAGCTGGGAGAGCTCATCCACGAGAGGCCGCAGGGAAGTCGGCATCGTAGAATCATTGGTGCGCACGGTGTGACTGGTAACCCCGGCATCCACAGTGATGGTGTACTGATACTCATCCGGATTGAATTTGACAATGAGGTTTTCCGGAAGATTGAAAAATTTAGCCTCTTCGATGAGCCGAATGAGGTTCTGGGCTTCACTCTTTGGAAGATGTTTAAGATTAAGTTCGAATTTCATTCCCTGACCCACAAATCCGCCGGAACGCTTGAACGTGATGGTGGCCATTTTGTCCTGTCCTTTCTGTTTTTTATAACAAACAAAGGAGACTCGAAACATTGATGGCGCTGCGTCGCTTGGCAAGTGTCTATATTATAAACGATGCAAAGGATAATTCGATTACTTTCAGGCAGGAAAACCCCCAGGGTGAAATCCACCAGAGGCGGCCCGATCCATCCCCGCTCTGGATTTCAGTTGAATATCTTTCTTGACATGCATCCCTCAAAAGACTACAATTTTTGATGAAATAAATCATATTATCTGTTGAGGGGAGCAGACCAACCAAAAGGAGAGGAACATGGCTTTTGAATTACCGAAACTTCCATATGCAGTGGATGCATTGGAACCCTACATCGATGCCCAGACAATGACGATTCATCACACCAAACATCACCAGGCTTATATTACGAACCTGAATGCCGCGCTCGATAAACACCCTGAACTGGCAGGCAAGTCTCTCGAAGATTTGCTCTCAGACTTGAATGCCGTGCCCGAAGATATCCGCATGGCTGTTCGCAACCATGGCGGCGGTACGTGGAACCACAACGTCTTCTGGGAGATCATGGGTCCAAAGATGGGGGGCGCTCCCAGCGGCGCGCTGACCAAGGCGCTTGAATCTGCGTTCGGGTCGTTTGACGCGTTCAAGACCGAATTCGAGAAAGCCGCGACCACGCGTTTCGGATCCGGCTGGGCCTGGCTGGTCAAAAAGGGCGATGGCCTGGCTGTGGTCTCCACCGCCAATCAAGATAACCCGATGTCTGATGGATTGACTCCGATCATGGGCATCGATGTCTGGGAGCACGCCTACTACCTCAAGTATCAGAACCGCAGACCAGAATACATCTCTGCCTGGTGGAACGTCGTCAATTGGGAAGCAGTCGGCGAGCGCTACAAATAAGATCCGGCATTGGCTTCCGAAGTCTTTCGAAGCAAGATATAATCAAAGCATATCGCATATCACTTCCTAAAAAGGAGAGTACCTCATGACACACATCATCACTAGCTTATGCGTACGCGACCGCGGTTGCATTGACGTCTGTCCAGTTGAATGTATGGTCCCCGGCCAGCCCATTAACGAGTGGCCGTGGATTTATATCGATCCGGATACCTGTATTGACTGTGGTGCCTGTGTTCCCGAGTGCCCATTTGCTGCCATCTTCCCCGAAGATGAAGTCCCCTCGGCCTATACTGCGAAAGGTGGTGAATACATTAGCAATGTCGGTCTCACGGGCCACTTCGAGGGCACCAATCACCATGGCGGAAAGATCGTTCTCGATACGACCCGGCAATTGGAGGCTGGAGAGGTCGTTGATTTCACCCCCGATATCAAGCCCAACTACGACTTCTTCAAAGGCGGCCCCGGTTACGGCGCAAAAGATTCCGACGACGGAATGTAAATTCAATCCAGAATACAAAGAGCCAGGTGTGAGCCTGGCTCTTCCTTTTTACCAAACCCTCTTCTCATTCGTTAGGGGTTCATGGCGTCTACAAGCAATTCCTGGCCAATGCGTTCTGCCAGCTTTTCATTATCCTCCTCCAGTGCGACAACGACCACCAGCGGGGAGGCCTGCCAGTTCGGTGGCGTCCCTCCGACAAACCAGGTGACAGGCGATTCGTCCCCTACGGCCATGCCAACATACGCCCAGTAGCTTTGACCCTCCACGATCAGGGATTCGGCCGCCTCGTCCGCCGCCGGGGCCTGGAGCGCTTCGAATGGCGTCCCCATTGCCGGGAGCACCACCCAGCCATCGTTCGGCGTGTTGACCGCGGTGGCAATCCGCGGCGCCGGGATCGTGCCGTGATTGCTCAACGCCGCGCAGGCCAGTGCCACCTGCAGCGGCGAAACATGCAGGTCGGCCACTTCAGTCTTTGGTAACGCTCTGGCCACGGGCATTCGTAAGACTGGCGCCTGATAGAAACCGAACGCCTCATAGACGCTCTGCAGTCTGTCCTCGCCAGCGGTGCCCGGGTCAGGGATTGCGCGCACAAATGGAATCGCCAGCGAGCCGATGGGATAGAGTCCCTGTGTGGCGCGGTTAATGAGTGGCTTGGCGGGATCCTTGTTGAGCTCCGCGCCGATATCATTCATGTCATTGGGGTTAAAGGTCGGGTGAGAAGACATCACGAAAATTTCCCCGCTCTGGGCATTGAGCAGGATGACCGCGCCGCGCCGGTCTTTCATCATTTCATCTGCCCTGTATTGCAGATAGAGGTCGAGGCTCAGTCGAATATCCAGGCCATGTGGCGCCATCCCGTACAGCAAATGATTCCACCAGATGGTGGCGGCCGGGTTCCCTCGCATACCGCGCAGATATTCGTCCAGCGCGGCCTCCAGGCCAGATTGTCCGTAGACCGGGTGGTTGTAGCCCGTGACCGGCGCAAGGTCCGGATATTCATAGACGCGGGAATAGCTCCCGATCTCTCCCTGCGTCATGTTGATGATATTGTTTGTCCGGTCCAGCAGCAGGCCGCGCGGCACGTATCGATCCTCGATAATGCGGCGCGGGTTGTCGGTCCGTGTGAGCAGGTCGGGACCGCGTACGATTGCCCACCATCCGTTCGTCAGCGCCGCGGCGAAAAATCCGAGCGAAAGGAACGCGCCGAGCGCAATATACGGTTGAGGCTTGAGAAGAGGCGCAGGTTCTTCATCCAGATGATTACTGATGATGAGCAGAAACAGCAGGGCGACGAATGAGGTGAGCAGCGATGATCCGCCATAAGACATGAACGGCAGCGTGACCCCGGTCAGCGGGAGGAAACGCAAATTCCCGCCGATGATCAACAGCGCTTGAACTCCCAGGTAGGCCGTGATGCCCGCCGCGAGCAATCTGCGGAAAAGGCTTGGCGCGCAGAGCGCTGCACGTAAGCCTCGGGCCAGCATCAAGCCGAAGATGGTGATCAGACCGATGGTCCCGATCAGCCCCGTTTCTTCGGCGATCGCCGCGTACATGAAGTCTGAGTGGGCAACCGGTACCAGGGCAGGGCTTCCCAGGCCGGGCCCGCGTCCATCCAGGCCGCCGTTGGCTACAGCCAATAGCGATTGAATAATTTGATACGAGGACCCGCCCGGATCATCCCATGGATTGATCCACGAGTCGATCCGCAGGCGAATAATATCGATGAGAAAGTAACCCGCGCCACCCACAAATATCAAAACAAGCACGCTGACCAGAATCGTTCGACCGCGGCCGGTCGCAAGATAAATGATGATGGTGTAAAGCGCAATGAAGATGGATGCAGTGCCCAGGTCGCGTTGAAAGATCAACAGCAGGATGGCGATGCTGCTCAATAAAAATGTGGGATAGAGCAGGGGAAAGGCAGTCAAGCGGATCGGGAGTCTGTCGGCCAGATAAGCTGCCAGATAGGCAACGAGCAAGAGCTTAAGCGGTTCGGATGGTTGGAAGTAAACGCCGCAGCAGCCCAGCCATAAACGCGGTCCAAACCCAAGCGGGTTTGTTCCAAAGATGAGAGTCAGCGCGGTGAGAAGGAAGCCGCTGGTGAGAAGCACGTATTTGTATTTGCGCAGAAAATCGAGCGTGGCGGGCAGGCGCAGCCCGAATAACAGTACAACGATACTCACCCCCAGCCAGATCGCCTGGCGCGGGCCAAAGCCCGGACCAATATTCGTACCCACCGGGTCGAGCCGCCAGACGGTGAGCAATCCCCATCCACTCAGGAAGGCGGCGGCCGGGAAGAGGTAAGGGTCTGCATCCGGCAGGCGCTGTGTGATCGCAACGTGTGCGCGCGCAACGAACAATCCCCAGACCGCGAGAGCCATCCATTGCGACCAACGAAAATCCACGTCCCAGGCGCGGGCGCGTACCGCCGGGGAGAGGGTGATGATCAGTGTTTGCAAAAAGAGAAAGCCCGCTGCGATTTTCAGCAGGTTGGCCTGGATGGCTCGATTCATCGATTTATAGATACTTATGGATCAGCAGATCCAGTTTCTGGCGCGTTGCAGGAGGGATATTCTCCTTGCGAGTAATCAGGGCGGTCGCCAGCGCATGGCCGCAATCGCAGTTGCGCTCCGGCTTCAGATTTTTCGCAAGGAGTTGCACAGCCTTTTGCGCAATTGCCGTGTTTTTGTTCAACGTCTGGATCACCATTTCAACCGTTACGGGCGCTTCGCTGACGTGCCAGACGTCATAGTCCGTCACGTGTGCCATGGTCGCGTAACAGATTTCAGCTTCGCGGGCGAGGAAGATTTCCGGAGAAGCAGTCATGCCGATGATGGACATCCCCCATGAACGATATGTATTGGACTCGGCTTTGGTCGAGAAGCGCGGACCCTCTATCGTGATGAGTGAAGCGCCGCGGTGGGCCACGCCTCCCGCCAGGCCGACGGCTGATTCCAGTTGACCGGAGAGGTCGCCGCAGAAGGGATCGGCCACGCTGATATGCGCCACCAGCCCGTCGCCGAAGAACGAGCGCGCGCGTCCGTGCGTGTGATCATACACCTGATCGGGAATCACAATATGACCCGGCGCGAACTCTTCCTGCAAGGATCCACATGCGCTGATGCTGATGATGCGCGGTGTTCCGAGTGACTTCAACGCGTAAATGTTCGCGCGATAGGGGACCTCACTGGGGGTGATGTGATGTCCGATCCCGTGGCGCGCCAGAAAAGCAACCCGTTGACCTTCCAGGGTGCCAACCACAACCGGCGCGCTGGTCTGCCCAAACGGCGTGTTGATATTGTATTCGCGCGCATCGCTGAGACCTGGCATTTCATAAAGGCCAGAGCCGCCGATGATTGCAAGGGTCACCTGATCGGCCATCATGAACCTCCCGGTCTACATTTCTTCCGCAGGGGAAAGTTTATCGTTAAGCTCCACACGAATGTCGAAGACGGTGTTTCCACACTTGAATTGATCGCCGGTGATGATCACGGCGGGCGTGGAGAGCTTCTCGTGGTTCAAAAGAGTCCCATTCTTTGAATGGAGATCTTCCAGCCACCATTGACCGTGATGATGAGTAAGGCGGGCATGATGCGCAGACAACGCATCATCCATGACCGAAAGATCGCAATGCGTATCACGTCCGATCAGTACCTCGGCCTGTGAGAAGTAGCGCTGACTTTCTGCCCCATTTCCAACTTTTACGTACAAGCTGATGCCGGGCTTTTTTTGTGAAGATATCTTGTTCCCCTGTTGCCTAATTTCCTGCAGAAGAGTCCAGAGTGCCCACCCTAGAAATGCGTACAGTGCAACTGCCAGTGCAATCCGCAGAACAAGAACAAGGGTGGCAAACATCACTATGTGTAGACAGCAAAAG
>Ga0105101_10001386_pt1 | contig 10549 bp, 13 predicted proteins | sample PPLLak21cMay2015_2_FD_87037 | JGI IMG/M metagenome (GOLD analysis project Ga0105101, IMG submission 87037) | Freshwater sediment microbial communities from Prairie Pothole Lake near Jamestown, North Dakota, USA - PPLs Lake P8 Core (1) Depth... | ecosystem: Environmental > Aquatic > Freshwater >...
GACCTGCAGGATTTTGGCGCCGCGCTGCTGGCCGATCCGCGGGCCACGCTGCTGCGCTTCCTGAGCCTGCAGACGCGCGGCATGAGCGGGCAGAAGGCAATGCTGCAGCAACTGCGGCAGACGTTGCTGGCCGCACCCGCACCAAGCCGCGAGGCGCTGGCGGGCGGGCTGGCGATATTGCGCGACACCGACCTGCGCGCGGAACTGCCGCAGCTGACGCAGCCGACCTTGATCCTGCACGGCGCGCTCGACACGCTGGCGCCGCCGGCAGCGGGCGCCTGGTTGGCCGAGGCCTTGCCCGCCGCACAGCACATCGAGTTTTCCCGTGCCGCGCATGCGCCGCACCTGTCGCACGGTAAAGAGGTGGCCGCTGCGATCGGACGCTTTGCACATGACTGACGAGCGTGAACGCTTCCCTCTCCCCAACCCTCTCCCGCTTGCGGGAGAGGGGGCAAACGTGATGCCTAAACCGATTGACGAGCTCGATTTCGCCGAAGTGCGGCGCGCCTTCGATCATGCCGCCGCCAGCTACGACGCGCACGCGGTGTTGCAGCGCGAGGTGTGCGATCGCTTGTTGGAGCGACTCGATTTCATGACCCTGCAGCCGGGCCGCGTTCTCGATGTCGGCAGCGGCACCGGCTACGGCCTGGTGCACCTGCGCGCGCGCTATGCGGAGTCCGAACTCTACGCCCTCGACATCGCACCGGCCATGCTCGCCGCCGCGCGTGCGCGCCTGCCGCAGCCGGGCTGGGCGCAGCGTGCGCGGTCGCGCCTGGCTCCGGTTTCTGCGCGTGCCACCCACCTGGTGTGCGCCGACATGGCGCGACTGCCGCTGGCGCCCAACAGCATGAACCTCGTCTGGTCCAGCCTGGCGCTGCAATGGGCGCACGATCTCGAGGCCACCCTAAAAGGCTTCCATCAGGTGCTGGCGCCGGGCGGCCTGCTGATCTTCGCTACCTTCGGCCCCGACACGCTGAAGGAATTGCGCGCGGCATTCACGTCCATCGACGACGCGCCGCATGTCAACCGCTTCATCGACCTGCACGACATCGGCGACATGCTGATTCACGCCGGCTTTGCCAGCCCGGTGATGGAAATGGAAATGCTGACGCTGACTTACGCCGATCTCAAAACCCTGATGCGCGACCTCAAGGGCATCGGCGCGCACAACGCGGCAACGACCCGGCGGCGCGGCCTGCTCGGCAAGTCGGCGTGGGCGCGGCTGGAGCAGGCGTATGAAGCGCGGCGGCTGGAAGGCCGCCTGCCGGCCACCTTCGAGGTGATCTACGGCCATGCGTGGGCAGGCGACAAGACGCAGCGCGAAGACGGACGCCAGGTGATCCAGTTCAACATCGGCGAGCGCCGCCGCAAGCTGGGGCTGGCATGAGTGCGCGCGGCCTGTTCGTCACCGGAACCGATACCGGCGTCGGCAAGACGCGGGTGGCGGTGGCGCTGATTCACGCGCTGCGTGCGCAAGGCCTGAGCGTGGCGGCGATGAAGCCGGTGTCGGCAGGCAACGCGCCGGGTGGGCTGAATGAGGATGTGGTGGCATTGCTGCAGGCGGCCAATGTGCCGGCCGACCTGTGCGATGTGAATCCGTATGCCTTTGCCGAGCCGGTTGCGCCGCATATCGCGGGGCAACAGGCGGGCGTGCGGATCGAACTGACCGTCATCGCAGAGGCGTATTCACGGCTGGCCGCCGCAGCCGACATGGTGGTGGTTGAAGGCGCGGGCGGCTGGCGGGTGCCGCTGAACGAGCGCGAGGACATGGCGGACCTGGCGCAGCGCCTGGGTCTGCCCGTCGTTCTGGTGGTGGGGCTGCGGCTTGGCTGTCTGAACCATGCGCTGCTGACGGCGGAGTCGATTGCACGGCGACAGTTGCCGTGGGCCGGCTGGGTGGGCAACCACATCGATCCGGCGATGGACTGTCAGGCCGAAAATGTTGCTGCGCTGCGCGCGCGCCTGCCCGGTCCGTGCCTGGGGGTGCAGGCCTATCTTCAGCAGGGCGTTTCATCGGCGGATACGCTGCAATGGCTTACGCTGCCTGAAGAATTCAGCATATATTAGAATAGTCTTTAATAACGATATTTAATCAATAAATCAATAAGTTAATACGATCGTACCGCTTGTTCGGGTGAGTGGCGTCGTGCTATTGTCCGCGACATATTGCCGCATGTGGTTTCCTCGATTCCGGATATGGAACAGGTGAATACGGAAGATGCGGGTGAGTCAGCAGGCGCGTTTGTATTCGAATCCCGCCCCAACCATTCGCTGACACGCCCCCAGGAACGGCTTGTGTTCTGGAGCCTGGCGGCACTGTGTTTTGCAACGGCGAGCGGTTTTGCGCTTCTGGGCTACTGGCTGATCCTGCCTTTTGCCGGACTGGAAATCGGCTTGCTGGCATGGGCATTCAAGGTCTTGCGCGGCCAAGAGGACGATTACGAAGCCCTCATTATTGAAGGGGACGTGGTGGTGCTGGAATGGCATGCCGGTACCCGCGGGGAACGTCGCGAAATGAATCGCCATTGGGCACGCGTGGCATGCGACTGCAGGACGACCGACAGAAATTGTCGGGTCAGCGTGAGTTCGCATGGCCGCGCAACGGAAGTTGGGCAGTATCTGAGTGACGAGGGACGGCTGCAGTTGGCCGCCGCGTTGCGCAGGAGGTTGCAGGGATAGCGCAAGGAATAGCGAGGCGCAGCAGGTTGCAGCGATACCACAACCTGTGCCGCGATACCAATAACGGGAACGAGAGGACGGGGGACGCGATGAAAAGCATGTGGCAACGGGCAGGAATGGCGGGGGCGGCGCTGGCGACCAGTCAGCCGGCACTGGCGGAATACGCCTACAACCTGCAAATACCGGCGAGTCAGGTGGCGCAGGATGTGTTCGATCTGCACAACCTCATCATGCTGGTGTGTCTGGGGATTTTCGTGGTGGTATTCGGCGCGATGTTCTATTCGCTGCTCAAGCATCGCAAATCGCTTGGCCACAAGGCGGCGCATTTCCACGAGAACACCACGGTTGAAATTATCTGGACGGTTATCCCCTTCGTCATCCTGGTGGGGATGGCCTACCCCGCCGCCAAGGTGGTGATCGACATGAAGGACACCACCAGCCCGGACCTGACGGTCAAGGTCACGGGATATCAATGGAAATGGGGTTACGACTACCTCAACGACGGCATCAGCTTCTACAGCAATCTTTCCACCCCGCGCGAGCAGATCAACGGCACCGCCGCCAAGGGCGAGCACTACCTGCTGGAAGTCGACGAGCCGATGGTAGTGCCGGTCGGCAAACGGGTACGCCTGCTGCTTACCGCCAACGATGTGATCCATTCCTGGTGGCTGCCTGCGTTTGGCGTCAAGCAGGACGCGATTCCTGGTTTCATCCGCGACACCTGGTTCAAGGCTGACAAGATCGGCACCTACCGCGGTCAGTGCGCCGAGTTGTGCGGCAAGGATCACGGCTTCATGCCGATCGTGGTCGAAGTGGTGTCGGAAGAGGACTACCAGGCCTGGGTGGCGAAGAAGAAAGGCGCTGCACAAGCCGCCGTGGCCGACAACGCAAAATCCTTTGAAATCGCCGATCTGGTGGCGCGTGGCGAGAAGGTCTATCAAGCCAACTGCGCCGCCTGCCATCAGGCCAACGGCATGGGCCTGCCCGGCGTGTTTCCGGCGATCAACGGGTCCAAGGTCGCCACCGGGCCGATTGCCGACCACATCAATGTCGTGCTGAACGGCCGGCCGGGTACGGCGATGGCGGCGTTCGCCGGCCAGTTGTCCGACGCCGACATTGCCGCTGTCGTGACCTACCAGCGCAACGCGTGGGACAACAAGACGGGCGACCTGGCGCAACCTGCCGAGATTGCCGCCGCACGTGGCGGCGCCGCCAGCGAAGCCGCCGCACCCGCTGCGCAGTAAACAATATAAACAGGAGAGCACACGATGTCTGATGCTGCACACGCCCACGACGATCACAGCCATGGCCACCCCAGCGGGATCATGCGCTGGCTGACCACCACCAACCACAAGGACATCGGCACGATGTACCTGTGGTTCGCACTGATCATGCTGTTTTCGGCGGGCACCATGGCGCTGCTGATTCGCGCCGAACTGTTCCAGCCGGGTTTGCAACTCACCAACCCGGATTTCTTCAACCAGCTCACCACCATGCACGGGCTGATCATGATTTTCGGCGCGATCATGCCGGCCTTTTCCGGGTTTGCGAACTGGCAGGTGCCGCTGATGATCGGCGCACCCGACATGGCGTTTCCGCGCATGAACAACTGGGCGTTCTGGCTGCTGCCCGTGGCGGCCCTCATGCTGATGTCGTCTTTCCTTTTACCCGGTGGCGCAGTAGCGGGCGGCTGGACGATGTATCCGCCGCTGTTCATTCAGGGTGGCATTTCCTATGACCTGACGATTCTGGCGGTCCACATCATGGGCCTGTCGTCGATCATGGGATCGATCAACATCGCCACCACCATCCTCAACATGCGTGCGCCCGGCCTCACGCTGATGAAGATGCCGCTGTTCGTGTGGACCTGGCTGATCACCGCCTACCTGCTGATTGCCACCATGCCGGTATTGGCGGGCGCGGTGACCATGCTGCTGACCGACCGCAACTTCGGTACGCATTTCTTCAATGCGGCCGGTGGCGGCGACCCGGTGATGTTCCAGCACATCTTCTGGTTTTTCGGCCATCCCGAGGTCTACATCCTGATCCTGCCCGCGTTCGGCATCGTCTCGCAGATCATCCCGACCTTCGCACGCAAGCCGTTGTTCGGCTATGCATCGATGGTGTACGCGACGGCTTCCATCGCGATCCTGTCGTTCACCGTGTGGGCGCACCATATGTTTTCCGTGGGGATGCCCGCCGCCGCGCAATTGTTCTTCATGTTCTCGACCATGTTGATCGCAGTACCGACCGGAGTGAAGATATTTAACTGGGTAGCGACGATGTGGAAGGGCTCGCTGACCTTCGAGACACCGATGCTGTTCGCCATCGCCTTCGTCTGCCTGTTCACGATTGGCGGCTTCTCCGGCCTGGTGCTGGCGATTGCACCGGTCGACATCCAGCTGCAAGACACCTATTACGTGGTGGCGCACTTCCACTACGTGCTGGTCTCCGGCGCACTGTTCTCCATCTTCGCCGGCATCTACTACTGGCTGCCGAAATGGACTGGCCACATGTACAGCGAAACGCTGGGCAAGTGGCACTTCTGGCTGTCGGTCATCGGCATGAATATTCTGTTCTTCCCGATGCACTTCCTCGGCCTGGCAGGCATGCCGCGCCGCATTCCCGACTACGCGCTGCAGTTCACCGAGTTCAACCAGCTTGCCACGGTGGGTGCCTTTATCTTCGGCTTCAGCCAGCTGATTTTCCTGGTGTTGGTGCTGAAGACGATCAAGGGCGGTGCCAAGGCGGCCGACCGCGTCTGGGAAGGTGCCGAAGGACTGGAGTGGACGCTGCCGTCGCCCGCGCCGTATCACACCTTTGAAACCGCGCCGGTGGTGAAATGAGCGGGGGCTTGGCAGGAATGACGGTCAAGCGCAACGGCAGATATCGCACGGCAGCCATTCTGGCGGCAATTGTCATCGGCCTGTTCCTGTTCACCCTCTACAGCGGGTTGAAATAGGCCATGGTCGCCGGCAATGCCAAAACCTTGACCAAGCTCATCGTGGTAACACTGGGCATGTTCGGGTTTGGCTTTGCCCTGGTGCCGTTTTATTACAAGATTTGCGAAGTGACTGGGATCAACTCCGGCGCCGAGCAAAGTCTGGTGAAAAATACCCAGGTCGATTCCAGCCGCTGGGTGACGCTGGAATTCGACGCCAATACCAATGCCGGGCTGCCGTGGCAGTTCAAGCCCTTGCAGCGCAGCCTGAAGGTACATCCGGGCCAGTTGGTGCAGGTGGAATACGAGGTGGTCAACACCAGCGATCAGGCCATCGTGGGGCAGGCGGTGCCGAGCTATGGCCCGGCGCGCGCCGCGGCGTTCTTCAAGAAGATCGAGTGCTTCTGCTTCACGCCGCAAACCCTGGCTGCGGGCGAATCCCGTCGCATGCCGGTGCTGTTCGTACTGGATTCGGCAATGGACACGGATGTGCATACCGTGACCCTGTCGTACACCTTCTTCGATATCGGGACGAAGGCGCAAACGACGGATTTGCAGAAGGGGCAGCCCCATGGCTGAAGGCGGCAACCTCAAGGCGGCCCTGGCGGTATTCTGGAGTTTTTTGGGCGTGCGCAAGCGGCGTGATTATGACGCTGACGCGCAAAGCCTGACGCCAGCACAGATCGTCATCGCCGGGTTGCTCGGCGGCGTGGTTTTTGTGCTGACTATATTGTTGCTGGTGTATCTGCTGCTGCAGTTCGTGAAGTGAACGTTTTACCAAACAAGAAAGAGGGGATGAGATGAGCCTGGCACAAACCGATAAATATTATTTGCCGCAACCTTCGCTCTGGCCGATTATCGGCTCGGTCGCACTGCTACTGATGGCGGTGGGCGGCGTCATGACCATGCGCGAGATCGACAACGGAGGCTGGGTGCTCCTCGCTGGGGTGGCGATCCTTTTCTACATGATGTTCGGCTGGTTCGGCGAAGTGATTCGCGACAGCGAGGCGGGCCGTTATAACAATCAGGTCGACGCCTCGTTCCGCTGGTCGATGAGCTGGTTCATCTTTTCCGAGGTGATGTTTTTTGCCGCTTTCTTCGGCGCGCTGTTCTATACCCGGGTGCTGTCGGTGCCCTGGCTGGGCGAGTCCGATACGATGGAACAGCTCTGGCCCACGTTCAAGGCGGCGTGGCCGAGCGCGGGGCCGGGTCTGCAGGACAGCGTCCAGTTCACTCCGATGGGTGCCTGGGGGATTCCGGCGATCAACACACTGCTGCTGCTGAGTTCGGGCGTAACGGTCACCTGGGCGCATTGGGGGCTCAAAAAGGGCAGCCGCACGCAGCTCATCCTCGGCTTGGCGATGACGGTGGCGCTGGGCGCGGTCTTCCTAGGCCTGCAAGCCTACGAATACCATCATGCCTACACCGAAATGGGGCTGACGCTGGGTGCGGGCGTCTACGGCGCCACCTTCTTCATGCTGACCGGTTTCCATGGCTTTCACGTGCTGGTCGGTACGACGATGCTGATCGTGATGCTGCTGCGTTCGATCGCCGGGCATTTCACGGCCGAACATCATTTCGCGTTCGAGGCGGTGTCGTGGTACTGGCACTTTGTCGACGTGGTGTGGGTGCTGCTGTTCATCGTGGTTTACTGGTTGATCTAGCTTGTTCCATCAAACCGGCCGGCCGCGCAGGCGCGGCGCCGGTTTAACAGCGAAGCCGCGTATAGCGCGGCTTTTTGTTGCGGCGGGCGGGATTAGCGCAGGCCGTTTTGCGGGATGAAGCCGAAGTAATATCCGCCCATCAGCAGAAGGAACAGGGTGAGGGAAAGCGCGACCCGCACGGTCAGCATTTTGACGGCGCGGTCGGACTGTCCCTTGTCCTTGATGAGATAGTAGAGTGCGCTGGCGAGGCTGGCCAGGATGAAGACGATAAACAGCAGGGCAATGATTCGCATGAAAGAGGCCACTCAACAAAATTCAAGTCTAACCGCATTGCGCGGCCCATGCACTTGCTGAAGCTGCGTGTCGGTCCGTGGCAGTTTGCGCCGACCTTGTGGCCCACGCTGGCAGCGATTTTTTTCTTTGTACTGACGGTTTCGCTTGGCAACTGGCAAAGTGGTCGTGCCGATACCAAGCGCGCCCTGCAGGCGCGTTACGATGCAGCGGAGCGCGAGGCCCCCATCCACGTCGGCAGAACGATGCTCGATCGCGACAGCGTGCTGTATCGCAAGCTGGAGGTCGAGGGCGAATTCGATGAAGCGCACACCATCCTGCTCGATAACCGGGTGATGAACGGCGTGGCGGGATATCACGTGCTGACACCGCTGCGGATCAATGGGGGGCCGCTCGCCATCCTGGTCAATCGTGGCTGGGTGGCGGCCGGACGCACGCGTGAGCAGGTGCCGGCGCCGCCGACGCCGACCGGCAGGGTGCGGCTGGAAGGCATGGCGGTCGATCCGCATACGCGCTATGTCGAACTGGCGCCGACCACGCCGAAGGGACGCGTCTGGCAGAACCTCGACTTTGCGCACTATGCGGCGACCACCGGGCTGAGGCTGCAACCGGTGTTGCTGTTGCAGACCAGCAGCACGGCTGACGGATTGCAGCGCAGCTGGCCGCGACCCGATACCGGGGTCAATACCCATGTCAGCTATGCCTTCCAATGGTACAGTTTGGCGGCGACACTGACGGTGTTGTGGCTGATAATGAACGTCAAGCGTTGCCGTGACGGCGACGTGAACCCGAAGCCTTGAATCAATAACGTAGACCTATGCAATTGACCCCACGCAGTAAATTCCTGTTGTTGTTCGGCGTGTTCGTAGTACCAGTGGTGGCGGCGTACCTCGCCTATTTCGGCTGGCGCCCGGCAGGGCACACCAATTACGGCGACCTGCTGACCGTGACGCCACTGCAGCAGACGGCCGGCGCGACGCATGATGGCACGCCGCTTGATCTGGAGGTGCTGCGCGGCAAGTGGCTGATGGTGCATGTCGGCCCGGCAAGCTGCGATGCCGCTTGTGTGCGGCAGCTGTACCTGATGCGCCAGATACGGATCGCGCAGGGCAAGGAGCAGTCGCGCATCGAGCGGCTGTGGGTGTTGACCGACACCGGCGCGGTCGACCCGGCCCTGTTGCAGGATTATCCCGGCCTCCATGTGTGGCGTCCGGAGGATGCCGCCTTTGTCGAGCAGTTTCCCGCCGGGGATAGCCGGGCCGGACATATTTATGTGGTCGATCCGCTGGGCAACCTGATGCTGCGTTTTCCCGCCGCGCCAGATGCCAAACGCATGATGAAAGACCTCAAGCTGTTGCTCAAAGCCTCCCAGATCGGCTGACCATGACCCTGTACCGAAATCTGATTCTGGTCGCGCTCATCCTGACGTTCGGGGTGGTGAGCCTGGGCGCCTACGTGCGCTTGTCCGACGCCGGTCTGGGCTGCCCAGACTGGCCGGGCTGTTATGGCAAGCTGACGCCGCACCATGCCGCCGACGCCATCAACGCCGAACTCGCCGAACGTCCCGAAGGCCCGGTGTCGCACGCCAAGGCGTGGAAGGAAATGGTGCATCGTTACGCTGCCGGGACGCTGGGGCTGCTGGTGCTGGGGATTGCGGTACTGGGTTGGCGCGGGCGGCGCGAAACGGGCGGCGGTCCCGGTTTGCCCGTGCTGTTGCTGGGGCTGATCGTTTTTCAGGCACTGTTGGGGATGTGGACGGTCACCCAATTGCTCAAGCCGTTGGTCGTCAGCGCGCATCTGCTGGGGGGTATGGCGACCTTGTCCCTGCTGCTCTGGCTGTGGTTGCGTGAACGCGGCCGGGCCAACCATGCCTATTTCGCGCGTGTCGACCATCTGCGCGGTAGGGTGGCACTTGGGCTGGCACTGGTGGTCGCGCAAATCGCGCTGGGCGGTTGGGTGAGTACCAACTACGCGGCGCTGGCCTGCACCGATTTTCCGCTGTGCCAGGGCGTGTGGATGCCGCCGATGGATTTCGAGCACGGCCTCACCCTGCGCCGGGAACTCGGCGAGACCGCATCCGGCGCCTTGCTGCCGATGACCGCGCTGACGGCGATTCACTGGGTGCACCGCGTCATGGCCTTGATCGTCATCCTGTATCTGGGCTGGCTGGCGTTGCGACTGCAGCGTACGCCGGGGTATGCCTGCATGGGGATGGCCATAGGCGGGCTGCTGGTGCTGCAGGTCACGTTGGGAATCAGCAATGTGCTGCTGAGCCTGCCGCTGGCGGTGGCGGTAGCCCATAACGCCGGGGCGGCGCTGTTGCTGGCCAGTCTGGTGTGGCTGAACTATCGGGTGCTCAGGAGATGAGGATGAATATGGAGTTCCTGATGATGCAGGGCGTAGCCTGCCGCTGCCAGCAGTTCCTGGCGCTGTGCAAGCTGCGGGTGATCAGTCTGATTGTGTTCACCGCGGTCATCGGCATGTTCCTCGCCGTGCCCGGCTGGCCGGCCTGGAACGCGCTGTGGGCGGGAACGCTGGGAATCGCGCTGGTGGCCGGCGCGGCGGCGGCGTTCAATTGCCTGATCGAGCAGAAAATCGACGCCGTGATGGCACGCACACGCGCGCGTCCGCTGCCACGCGGTGAGTTGACCAACACGCAGACGCTGGTGTTTTCCGGGGTGGTCGGCGGCATGGGTCTGGTTCTGCTGCACGTCTTTGTCAATCCGCTCACCATGTGGCTCACCCTCGCCACCTTTGTCGGCTATGCAGTGATCTATACGGCGCTGCTCAAACCGGCCACGCCGCAAAACATCGTCATCGGCGGCGCCTCCGGCGCGATGCCGCCGGTGCTCGGCTGGGTCGCCGCCACCGGCGAAATCCATCACGACGCCTTGTTGCTGTTTCTCATTATTTTTGCCTGGACACCGCCACATTTCTGGGCGCTGGCGCTCTATCGGCGCGATGAGTACGCCCA